>ERZ808277.500-NODE-500-length-12074-cov-4.400532_pt1 | contig 12074 bp, 14 predicted proteins | sample MGYA00521240_ERZ808277 | MGnify/ENA primary metagenome ERZ808277 (study PRJEB31516, sample SAMN03275599) | gut metagenome | biome: mammalia-associated habitat; material: feces | host: Papio cynocephalus | place: Kenya | collected 2012-07-17 ... | reverse complement strand
CTAAATAAGTGAGATAGTCTATATCTTCAGAAGACAGACAGAGAAATATAGATGATGCCTGGTGACAAAAGGGGCTTGAATAATGAGTCGGATCTGTGAGCAAAATAGTACTTTTGTGATTGTAAGCTATTTTGCAATACTCGTTGGCAATGAGGAAACGTTATAGGCATGTTATCCGCGTTAATTGCAAAATCACAATATATGCTCCTATGGACAAGTGGTTAAGTCGTTGCCCTTTCACGGCAGAAACTCCAGTTCGAATCTGGGTAGGAGTACCATATAGGTAAATAAAAATATGACTGGTATTTATAAAATAACAAATAAACTGAACAATAAATCATATATTGGTCAAAGTACAAATATTATAAAAAGATTTAATAAACACAAAACGCAAAATAGCTTGTATGATCATCAATATAATACACCATTTCATAAAGCTATTAGAGAAGATGGTATAGAAAATTTTATATTTGAAATTTTAGAAGAATGTGGTAAAGAAGATTTAAATCAAAAAGAGATGTATTATATTGAAAAATATAATACATCATTTCCAAATGGATATAATATGAGCTATGGTGGCAAAACAGGTAGTTTAAATAAGATATATTCATTCGAAGACGTACTTTCTATTAAGAAATTAATAAAAGATAATACTATGTTATTATCTGATATAGCAAAACAATATGGCGTAACATTACAAACAATTTCTGATATAAATGCTGGCAAAAGGTGGCATGATGAAAATGAAATTTATCCATTAAGAAAACGTGTCAAACACAATGATATATGTAAAAAATGTGGTAAGGTCATTTTTAAAGGCACAAAATATCATTTATGTCGTAACTGTTACAATCAAAGCAAAAAAGAAAATGCTATATAATTGATATAGTATTATACGAGCATGTAACTCAGTTGGTAGAGTTTGGAACTTTTAATTCCACTGTCTCGGGTTCGATTCCCGATATGCTCACCAATTATCCAGATATAGTTCAGTTGGCTAGAACGCTAGATTTGGGATCTAGAGGCCGTGAGTTCGAGTCTCACTATTTGGACCATGCCCACTAGGGTCTTAGAGCCTTAGAATGAAACCGTGCGATTTGGCAGCACGACTTTCTCAAGAGTTTAGAGTAAAATCTGAGTTGCTATTTGACTTGAAAATAGATAATCGCGTGTAACGGTTTGAGAATATTACACATTTGTTTGTGACTCCGTTTTACGGAGCCTTATGGAAGAGTACCGAAGTGGTCATAACGGCATAGTCTTGAAAACTATTGTGTCTTTAATTAGACTCGTGGGTTCGAATCTCCACCTCTTCCGCCAGATAAGATAGATACAGCAATTATTTTAGGAAAAGATTTGTAAGCTTTCAGCCAAAAACATCTATCTTGTTTAAAAAGACAGCTACAGCTATTTTTTACATATATTGATGATTATTTTTGTACTGTCTTGTATTTGCTTCTTTAGCTCAGTTGGTCAGAGCACGGGGCTGTTAACCTCGGTGTCGTTGGTTCGAATCCAACAAGAAGCGCCAGCAGACTTATAAATACGAGGACCAGATTATTTTGTAAGTGCTGTATATCTGTGATATGCAGATTAACGTCTAAGCGATCTGTAAGATCGTTGCTCACAGAGTTCGTATAGGTAGCCGACGACAACACGGCTATCTATACGATTATTTTTTAAGGAAAATTATGAGAACGTTTAAGATAGAAAAAAATCCGAATGAATGTGGCAAATTATATTATCGTGATACCGTAACGTTTGAATCAGGTGTTACTGTACTTATTGGATGTAATGGTTGCGGCAAAACTTCTCTGCTTAGTCAGATCAAGTATAGTTTAGATAAAGAAAATATACCATATATATTTTATGATAATTTGCATGATGGCGGAGAGAATGCCAGATCAAAAGCAGGATTCTTTGGAGACATGAGTTTCTTAGCTGCTGCTATTCAGTCGTCTGAAGGCGAAAATATTGTAATGAATATGTGCAATATAGGTTGTCAGATGGGAGCTTTGACTAAAAAGTACCCAGATGCTAAAGAACTATGGTTTTTATTTGACGCAGTAGATAGTGGATTATCTATAGATAATATCATAGATTTAAAAGAAGGCTTGTTTGAAGCCGCAATAAAATATAATCCTGATAAAGAAATTTATATTATTGCTTCCGCAAATGAGTATGAGTTATGTCATGACGAAAAATGCTTTGATACTTATCTATGCAAATATGTAAATATAAATTCTTACAAACAGTATAAGAATTTTATTCTTAAATCAAGAAAAAGAAAAGATAAACGAGAAGAAAAATATAATCGTTAAAACACAAAAATGTCAATTATAGATTACGGAGCCATTGCATTTAAAAATGGCAAATTAATTTCAACTAATATGTTTACTCCTATGGAGCAAACAGTTGGATGGAAAGATACTAATAAAGATGTCTATAGAGCATATGACTGCAATGATAATTATGTATATAAGCCATTAAATCTAAAAGGCAATCATTTTGTATATATCGGTGACAGAGATTGCACTATTGCTTTTTATAAGGGATGGATGATAATACTTGAAAAATCTGATGATCCTGATACCACAAGTGATGAGTATTTAAAAAGTAATCATTTAACATGTTATAGTAAAAGCTGTGAAGATTTTCTTTATAATCATTATACATGGATTAAATGGCAATACTATGCAGGCAGAGAAGATATAACAATAACCAGAAGAAATGGATACTTTGTATGTAAATGGAAGTATAAAGAAAATAAGTATAAAGTATATTTTGGTTATGGCGTCGATTTTAGTAGCTATAAAAAATGGCATATGGTTAATTATTATAGATGCCCTGCATCGATCTGGAAAGATATAAAAAGTGGTATAAAGAATTTTATTAACGATATGCGTTATAAAATCAGATATTTGGGCCATTAGCTCAGTTGATTAGAGCAACCGGCTCATAACCGGTCGGTCCTAGGTTTGAATCCTAGATGGCCCACCAATGGAACAGTAATGTTCTTCTTCAATCCGATATTCTCCTTTCTCCTAACCAACCGCAAATAAGTAAGAACATAAACTATACCTCCTTTTAAAATTTTTTTGTTTTCCATGTGACTTGTCCTCCTTTCAAGTCTTTTGTTAATATCGGATTATTTTTGCCCTGCCCAGTTTAAGTTCTGGGTGGGGCAAAAAATTTTTTTGCCTATTTTGTTTTACTTCAACGCTTGAATAACACATAGAATAAGAAAAATATAATAGAAAAAAATAGAAAAGGATAAATAAGATTATGAGCAAAGCTAGTTTTAAGATATATAATCCAACATTTGCTATTGTATTGAAATTAAATAGACAATTCGATCCAAAATATTTAATTAGTGTGGGTCAAATTGTTTTTGAAGCCAATAATCATACATATGCTTTTGACGCAGATTCGAGTTATATTTATTATTTGAATGATACGTATGTTGGTATAGGATTAGAAGATATAGTAGATCCATTTACAGATGAAGAAATTACTTTTGATTCTAATGATCTCAAAAATATTACTAAATTCAATGAATTCTATATTTTTATTGAAAGTAAGGATAAGATTAGTATAGAATCAATAAGCGAGTTTAGTATAGAATTCAGTGATTTAAATTGTAATCACACAAGAATAGATGTAGATCATAATGTATTACAAGATTGCTTTGAAAATACATTATCATATGAATTTTATAATTTGTCAGAAAATAAGAGTTATTATTATAATGGAAAGGATGTGAAGTAAGTGCCCGCATTAAATACAAAGGTGCCTTTTATACCAGTAATGTTTGCAGATAAGAATACGCATTTTGCGAGCGGAGATATTCGTATTACTTATTTTAGTAGAGATGTTGAAGTTAATGTAAATGCAGATGACATCTTAGATGTGCTTATAAGAGAAGCAGGAAGATATTGTAATAGTCATGCAAGCGACTTATTTATTGACTGGTCAAGTATAATGAAAAAGTTTGAAGATTTTTCTATTGAAAGTAGTACATATCTTTTTGGATTCAGGGATTCTGGCGTAGATCATTATGATTTCATAGTAAGTAGAATTGAAAACTGTGGTTTAAAGCCGTATTATTATCGCAGCATTTGGAAACTTGATATTGAAGTAGATGAACATCCAGAAATAGAAAGAAAATATATTACTATGAAGTTATACGAGGTAAATTATTATAATACACGGAAAGAGTACTAAAGATCTCAAAATAGTATATTTTATAAAAGAGGATTGGTGTAATCGCGGCGAGCCCGGCGAAGCATTTAGCCCTGTTTTCTCTAGTATAGATAAAGCTAAGTCTGAATATCAAAAGATTTTAAATTCAGATGATACTAAAGAATTAATAGACGGAATTCTTAGCAGAAACATATCTCACGAAGAAGAGTGCGTTGAAATATCTGAAAATTCATACGAATGTTGGGAAGACAGTGCTTGGAATGATAACCACTATTATATAAGAATCGATACATTATTTTTGGATGATTCTTTTGATATAAATGAAACAATAGACAAGGTAACAATTCGATGATTGATTTGATCAAAGAATACATAAAATTCAGAGAAAGTCATTTCATTGTAGAAGAACGAGATAATATCGACAACCTACTTAAAAGTCATAATATAATTGATTTGCAAACAACTTATAGAGATTCTGTTCTTCAGAATGTATATAAAGCATTGCTTTATTATAACTCTATAGCATATAAAGCAGATGTTGATGCGAGTTACGAGTATGCAAATGACTTAAAGCGATGGCAGAATTCAATAGATTCCACAAATTCAATTTCACTTTTAAGGAAAAAATATAAAAATAATGGAACAAATAATTCTATTAGTAGGTGAAAGTGGCAGCGGCAAAACTACCATTGCAGATCTTCTTGAAGAGATGTATGGTTATAAGGTTTTGAAAAGCTACACTACTCGTCCACCAAGACTTAACGACACAAGCCATGTATTTATAACAGACAAAGAGTTCGATAAACTCAAAGATATTGTCGCATATACAGAATATAATGGTTATCGCTATTGTGCTACCGCAGATCAAGTAGATAATAGCGATATTTATGTTATAGATCCGGATGGTATAGAAAAGCTTAAAAATATATATCATGGCAAGAAAGAACTCGTAGATGTTTATTTAAGAGTTCCGGAAGAGATCAGAGCGTCCAGAATGAAAAAACGGGGCGATTCAGATGCTCAGATTGCATCCAGACTTGATTATGACAAAAAAGCTTTCGCAAGCTATTATCCAGCATTTATTGTTGATAATAGCCAAGAAGAATTAGACATTGCTATAGACAAAATAGTAAATATAATCAACTTGTATAAACAGGAACCAGCAGCAGAATAAGAAAAATTACAATAAATGTATGAAAAACTCACTTTTTTAAGTGTAACTAGATAACTTAGAGCAATTTAAATAGTAGCAAAATGATCAAGAAGTATGTAGAAAATCAAAAAAGATATTAAACAGAAGGCGAGGCGAATATTATGGCAAATTTTATAATTCAATTTCCTTTACGAACAGAAATATTTCAAGAAGATATTCTGAACAAGCGTTTTGAGATTGGAAGAAAAATTTATAATTCTTTAATAACAATTTCTCAGAAAAAATACAAAGAAATGGTTAAGACAAAAAAATATAGAAATCTTATGTCAATGTTGACTGGAAATAAAAAATCCGATAATTTGATCTGGAAACAGATTAATCAGATGCAGAAAGAATACGGTTTGACAGAATATTCGCTTCATGTCGATGTAAAAGAAATGCAAAAGCATTTTAAGAAAAATATTGATTCTTTTACAGCTCAGAAGATTGCTACTACTCTCTGGAAGTCTTATAACAAATTGTTTTATGGCAATGGCAAACGAGTTTATTATAAGAGATATGGAGATATGAATTCCTTAGAAGGAAAATCTAATTCTACTGGAATTCGCTTAGTAAATGAACATCTGATATGGAATGGATTAAATATTCCTGTTGTTATTGATTGGAATAATTCATATGAGTATCAAGCAATGCAATCTGAAATTTCTCATTGTCGTATCATTAGAAAATTTGTTCGTAATAAATATAAATTCTATGTTCAAGTAATTTTCAAAGGAACTCCACCAACAAAATTTAATAAAGAGACAGAAAAAATCAAACACTCTTTGGGTGATGGTGATGTTGGTATTGACATTGGCACTTCTACTATTGCAATTTCTAGCAAAACTGATGTTAAATTGCTAATTTTGGCTGATAAAGTGCAGAATATTGAAAATAAGAAGCGTCATTTATTGAGAAAAATGGATCGTAGTAGACGAGCAACAAATACAGAAAATTACAATAAAAATGGAACAATTAATAAGCAAGGAAGTAAAAAAATTATTTGGAACAAATCAAATCATTATGCAAAATATCAAAATCAGCTGAAAGAATTATATAGAAAACAAGCAGATGTGCGAAAATATCAGCATGAATGTCTGGCAAACTACATTATATCTCTTGGAAATAATATTTATGTGGAGAAAATGAATTTTGCTGGATTACAGAAAAAAGCTACTAAGACAGAAAAGAATGATTCAGGAAAAATCAAACGCAAGAAGCGTTTCGGTAAATCTCTGGCAAATAGAGCACCTGCTATGTTATTGACAATTATCAATCGAAAACTTACTTATTATGGATTAAAGCTAATTGAGATCAATACGTTTAAAGCAAAAGCAAGTCAGTTTAATCATGTAACAGGTGAATATTGTAAAAAATCTCTATTTCAAAGATGGAATGATTTAAACGGAATAAAGATTCAAAGAGATTTATATAGTGCCTTTTTGATAATGAATATTTCGGACAATTTAGAAAGTTTTGATATTAAAAAATGCAATGACAGGTTTAATAATTTTAAGATACTTCATGACATAGAAATACGAAGATTAAGTAATAGTACTACTTTAAATAGTATGGGAATTTAGAATTTTATATAATGGTTTTGACACGAGCCAAATGTTATCGTTAATTTACTCATTGGAGTAACTGATAATAAAAGTCTCATAAAAATAAACCAGTCTTATATACTTTCGAGTATATTTGGAAATTTATGTATATGAGAACCCAACGAACTTTAGCCGTTGGAGTGTCAGAATAAGATAACACGGCATTAGTAATATATAATTCTGTATAGAAGTAGCTGCTCGATCAAATAGCAAAAATAACGAGGCAAAATAATATATATGAAAAAGTATTTTACTATAATGCTGCTTTGCGTAGTATTAAGTATTCTGATAATTATTTTTTATGACAATGATTCTATAATATCAGAATATGCTGATAATGAAACTATTCGAGTCGAAGCCCCTGACAGTACACCCGAAATTGAATATAGCTTTTACGAATTTGCGATTCCATATCAGGAAAATATTGAACGTCTGAAGGTTCAAGAAAATCGGGTCATTATATCACCCTTCTCTGCTGCTGAAGCTTTGATAGATCCTATCAATATAGCCATTGAAGACCATATTGAGAATACTGAAGAAGAGATACAAGAGTCAATTGAAATAGTATCAGCTACCAAGAATTATGTATTCAAAAGCGGCTATACATATTACGATATAGACTTTGATTATGAGCTTCAGGAATATGTTCAGGATATATGCAATGAATATGGAATAGACCATAAACTTGTTTTAGCTTTAATCGGCTGTGAAAGCAGTTATCAGATTGATGCTGTAAGTAAAACAAATGATTATGGTCTTATGCAGATAAATAAGTGTAACTTTAAGCATATAAAAGAACAGTTTGGAGAGCTGGATTTTTTATCTGCCAAAGATAATATCTTGGCAGGTGTTTATATGCTATCGCTTATAAAAGACTATGCTAAAAACAATAATGAACTTCTTATGTGTTATAATCTTGGAGTAAACGGCGCAAAAGCTAAATGGGCCAAGGGTGTTTACTCTAATACATATACAGAGAAGGTTCAGAAACAAATGGATAAATTAGAAACAATTAAATGATTGTAAAGCTTATTATATATGGAATCCTGATGATGGTATCAGGATATTGTATTTTTAAGATAGAATATAGACTACGTAGATGGTCTATTATCAACCTCGTTGAAGATAATCTAAAACATAATGAAGAAATAGTATGTGAAGATGCTATAGTCGTATGTGACTCAAATGGTGAGCTTGCATGGTATGATGCTAATAACGAGGTTGAAAGTCTATCACAGATTGCAATGAATAAAACCAAAGATAATCGTAATAACAAATCTGAATAATAGGTTTTTTTGTTATGAGAGTTTATAAATACGAAAAGGCAAATAATGTAATAATTGCCGAAATAGATAAAAAAGAAGTCTATAAGATAGATTTCGTCACATGTCGTGAACCAAGAGAAACATTATCTGCTTTTTATCAAAGACAGAATACTAAACCAGCTCTTGTTGTAAATGGTGGATTCTTCAATATGTCAACTGGATCCCCTGTTTTCAACTTTGTTGATGAAGGCGCATCCAAATCTTCTGACAATAAGTATCAATGGGGCATGGGCGTTGTGAATGACGCCGATCTTGAATATTCTTGTAAATCAAGTAGGATTTGGAGAGATTTTATCTCCGGTTATCCGAATCTGATTGATGGTGGTAAGAAACTCAAGATAGATTTCGCCAAAGAGTTGGATTATAAAGCAAGAAGAACCGCTTTAGGATATAACAAAGATTATATCTTTGTGGTATGCGTAGACAGCCCTGGGATGAATTTCTCTCAGCTTCAGGATGTGTTACTTGATATTGGATGTGAATACGCAATCAATCTTGACGGCGGCGGAAGCACCAATATGCTGTATGGCGGCAAGCAAATGACATCAGCTTCTTATAATAGAGCTGTAGACAATGTATTAGCCATTTATTCTACAGCTAAGATAAATGAAGATACTGATACATCTTCAGATAAGACTGCCTCTTCTGACGCTCCGGTAAAGATAAAGTATATCAATGGATACTTGACTCCTGACAAACAGAAGACTATTACAGTGGCTGGCAAGACGCTTACGATCAATCAGAAGATTTGTCCTAATAATCTTGTGTCAGATAGGTATATCGCGTCTTGGGTGCCTGCTGGAGGGCATATGAAGCCTTGTGCTAAAGTAAGCAATGGTGTAGGTATACCAAGAGGAATTACCGCTCATAATACGCCTGAAGTAAAAGTAAGCGCCAAGACAACTATGGCTGAACAATCTGTAAGAGCTTTTTATAACGGAAATGGCAGTGGAGCTGTTGTTCATTATATGCTTGATGACACTTCTATCTGGCAAGTTCTTGAAGCAGATCCAGGTAATGTAGAGCGTGGTTGGCACGCATCAGATATGTCTAATCGTAGACCTACGCATACAGGATCAAAGTATGACACCATCGGCGGTAACTTGGATACTATTGCAATTGAATGCATAGGTAATTCCGCAGTAGCTGAAGACAATATGGCACGGCTTATTGCATGGCTTTGTAAAGAACATAATCTTGATCCGAAGATAGATTTATATACTCATAATTATTTTATGGGTCTTCCTGATAAGATTGTAACCGGCGTCAGAAAAAACTGTCCTGCTTACATTCTTCCACATTGGGACGTTTTTAAAAACAAGGTCATATCTTATTATAATAGTTTGACTGGAAAGAATGCAAGTCAGACACCAGTCGATAACAAGACAGATAATTCGACGACAACTACTACGCCATCAGGAACCAAGTACTATAAAGTTATGGTAAATGGCTATTTTGGTTCATATGCAGAAGCACTAAGTTATAAGCAAAAGATTGATAAGAAATTTTATATGAATTCTCTTATCAGAAATATAAATCAGAAATATTATATTCAGTGTGCTACATATACTAAATACGATAGTGCTAAAGCACTCGTAGACAGAATGGAATCATCAGGTTATCCAGCGACTATCGCTTAAAAAAAGAAAGAGCCCTTCCGGGCTCTTTTCTTTATCTCACGACCATAGTTGTCTTGCTCTTTTTGGCTTTTATACTAAGAGCTGTAATTCTCTTAGTTAAAGCAGAAGCTTTTTCTTGGAGTTCTTTGCGTTCAGCTTTAAGCTGTTCAATTTCTTCGGAGCAATTTTCAGACACACTGAATGTTTCTACAAGAACTGCATTAACATCTTCAATTGAAGCATGGCTGATGGCAGTGCCAAGCTCAACTTCGTTTTTCAGGAAAGCTGCAAGTGCAAGTTCACTTTTATCGATAACGATTTTCCATTTTCTCTTACCTGCGTTCTTGTTGCTTTCTTCTAATTTTTCGAACTCTTTTTTGCAAAGCTCTTTAAGTTGAGCTTGCATTTCCTCGTTAAGTTCTAATGCCATGTAAACACATCCTTTCTGATATATATTCTAGCATAAAAATCAGGATTTGTCAAGAGGTTTTAGAAAATTTTTCAGAAAAATAATTACAAAAGATATTCGCAAAATCCAATATAAACGGACAGGATACTTATGAGTATTGCGGTTATAAAAAAAGAAAATAATATCTACACCATTGGAACAGATCGTGCATGGTTTAGAGAACATATAGATTTATTAGATACAATTCATACACCATACGCAAAACTAAGAAAATTTGAAAGCAATGATCATGTGAATCTCTATATAGCTTCTGTTGGAAAAATGAGAGATATGTCGATTTTATTCGATATTGTCATTCCTGATAAAATCAGTAAAGGTGAATTGAAAATTAAAAATTATTCAATAACAGACATTTATAATCTCTTTGTTGATTACAAGCTTAAAGCTAAAGAGATGTTCGTTAAAGATGGTTATGACGCAGATGATACTCTATATATTATAGCTTTTGACAATAAAGCTTATGTATACGAAGAAGGCGGTATTGCACCAATCGATGATTATTTTGCAATAGGATCAGGCGATTCTTATGCGCTCGGAGCATTGTACAATGGAGCTACAGTAACTCAAGCTATATATACTGCTTGTCATTTTTGTAGCACTTGCAGTGTCCAGAATACTGAACCTATTGTTATGGAGGTTAGATAATATATGGGCCTGGATATGAACATTTATAGAATTACCAAACCAAATACAGATAATGATAAAGGAACATATCTTGATTTGGATGAAGTGTATAAATCAGGAGACTCAGCGTTATACGATTATCTTAAAATACCAGACAATGAAATAGACAAGAGCTATTATAAGCAATTAAAGCCTTATTGCGAGCAAATAAAAATTATTTGTCAAGAAACAGACTTTGATCGTATGTATGCTGATTATGGTATAGATAAAAATAAAAATTATCTTATCAATACAAATTCACGAGATTGGAATTATGTCATTTGTAATGACGATGGTACAGAAAGAACAATATGTATACCACAACGCGTATTAGATGAAAAATACACTAATGATATAATTAAGCATTATTATATATGTAAGCAAGAAGAAGAAAAGTATTGGCGCAAAGAATACGATATACAAAAATGGTTTCATGAACACCTTGAAAGGTATCATGAAACAGCAGTAGAAAATTGTGGTTATTATATGATTCCAGAATTCATACTCAGACAATTCATGGTTGATCAGTTGGATCATCCATTCGGACTTTCTCAATACAATAATGGTCAGATTGAAACGTTGCCACTACACACTACTACAGATAATTCTGCGTTATTTTATTGCGAATGGTATTAAAATAAAATGGCAAATATATTAGAAAACCTTTTGAGTATATCAAATGAAATTAAAAATGTTTCTGCTACTTCTGATAAGCAAACGATTCTAAGAAGAGAAAGACACAATAAAGATTTTACAGATATGCTTAAATTTGTCTATGACAAAACTATAGTAACTGGCATAGACAAAAAGAAATTAAATAAAGCAACAGATGAAAAGATTGAATGCGCCGTCATAAATAACCTTTCCGAATTATATGATTATCTGAAAAAGAATAATACTGGCAGAGATTGTGATATAGCTGCTTGTCAAGACTTTATAGATAACCAATGTGATAATGTTGAACAAGAGAATTTCGTTAAATCTATTATTACAAAAGAT
>ERZ808277.498-NODE-498-length-12112-cov-2.440989_pt1 | contig 12112 bp, 20 predicted proteins | sample MGYA00521240_ERZ808277 | MGnify/ENA primary metagenome ERZ808277 (study PRJEB31516, sample SAMN03275599) | gut metagenome | biome: mammalia-associated habitat; material: feces | host: Papio cynocephalus | place: Kenya | collected 2012-07-17 ... | reverse complement strand
TCAAAAGTTTTGACTTTTTCACCACTAATTCCTTGCCATAATTGTTTTAGAAACACATTTTTTAATGATTCTTTTTCGTATTTCCAAGCATTTATCTCTTGGACAATATAATTGTCAGAGTCTTTTCTATATTTATCTAATAGTAAATTTACTATTGAAGATTTTCCTATCCCCCATTTTCCAATTAAAGCTATATTATATGGTGGATTTGTATTTTCAATAATTAACCTTAAATTATCTACTACGTCTTTTTGATTGAATCTATCGTCATCTATACTTATTAATTCACTATCTTTTAAAAAATATTTTTTCTCTTTTTTCTTTTTATCCATTATTACACATTCCCTTCAATAGTTTTATATTTTCATTTTTTGTCTTTTGTGTAATATTCTCATTTTTATATTAGCAATTCTATCATATTTTTCCAATTTTGTATATATTTTCCACAAATTTGCCAGACGTCTGTCAAATTCAATTTTCATTTTTTAATTTTTCTATTTTTTACCAACTTTTTTTCTATTTTCAAATACTTCTATCCTTTTACAATCTACTATCTTCATTTTTCAACATTTTTTTCTTTTTTGTTATATCTTTTTTAGAATTTTTCTGATATAATGTCCGCAGGGGGCAAAATTATGGAACATTATTTTTTTTACATTCAAAATTTTGTGGATTCATCTTATGATGGAACTAATAATATTGATCATTTAGATATATCTACAAAATTTCAAAATTCTTTAAAAGAAAAATTTACTGATGATCAATTAGTTGATTTATTAATATATGCTGGATATATTCCTGATTTATATCCGAGTGATTCTAGCCAAGAAACATTATATTCAAAATTAATTGAAGTATTGGTTTGTGAATGGGCTCAACGAATGAATTTTAATAGCAATTTTGTAAAACAAAAAGCTAGTTTTGAAGATGTGACAATTTCTATAGATGGAAAAGCTATTGTTTGTGATGCAAAAAGCTTTAGATTGGGTAGAAGTCAGAAAGCTCCTAATGTTAAGGATTTCTTAAAATTAGAAGATATACGAAAATGGCTATCAAGACATGAAAATAAATTAGGTGGACTTGTTACATATCCTTGTAGACATGAATGGACAAGCTCAAGTGATGCCTATCAATATTGTACAACAAAAGATGCACCGACATTAATGCTACCTTATAAATATTTAGCTTTCTTGTTGAAATATAAAAATAATTACAAAACAAATACTTTAAAAAATTTGTGGAATTATAACAAACTTTTTCCTCACATTTTAAAAAAGAATATCCCTGCTGGTAATAAAGTAGCATATTGGAATACCATTAATAAAGAGATTTTGAAAATAACTAATGTAGATAAAAATACATTTGATAAATTTATGGAATACTCTGAAAACCTAATCAATCAATGCGTTCAAGCTAATCTTGAAATATTAAAAAACAAAAAAGATTCCATTATAAAAAATATTTTAACTGATATTAATAGTATTAATGATATTAATGTATTAAAAAAAGAAATAATTTTATATAGAACAACAGCCGAAACACAATATGTTGATAACTTAATATCTAGAATTCAATGTTTTAGAATAGATGAGAATTCCTAATACAAAGAAAGATGAAATTAATTTAACATTAAGATCATCTTTCTTTATATTATATAAATGAAATTTGATTATATATATTATTCTCATTTTTTATTTCTTTCTCTTGAATACAATTACAATTTAATCTTTCAGAAGCAATATTGTAATATTCCTTATTTAATTCTATTCCTATGTATTCCCTATTTAACTCTTTTGCTGCTAATAATGTTGATCCACTTCCACAAAAAGGATCTAATACAACTTGTCCTTCCTTTGTTGTTAACTCTATTAATGCTTTCATAAGATCAATTGGTTTTTGAGTAGGATGTAATCCATGATCATTTTTATCACTAAATACTTTTATCATATTGTTTGTTTGTTCTGAGTACTTTTTCCATAGTTCGCTATTATAAGCTCCCACTCCATTTTCAATTATATTATCTGCTAATGTTCCTCCAATTTTATATGGTTTCATAAACCATAATATTGGTTCAAATGTTGGTCTAAGATTTCCAACTCTCCATCCTTTCCATTTTTTCTGGTTTTCTTCATCATTTCTTCTTTTATATACTTCACTAATTCTTTGTGCACGATGAACAGCATTTTCCTTTTCCCAAGAAATCATATCTTTATATATAAAACCACAATCCTCTAACGCACAAATACATCTGTGAGCCATTCTTCTTCCTGCAAAAACAAATGCTGAACCTCCAGGTTTCAATACGCGTAACCATTCATTCGCCCACGATTTACACCATTCATAATATTCAATTGGTATTTTTTTGTCAGCCTCTGACCATCCATTCAATGGTTTTCCTCTTTTTTTAAAAACTGATCCTGCTTTTTCTTGAGCTGGGCTACTTCCTAATAATGCCGAATTAGAATTATTATGCAAAATATCCCAATCCTCATAACTTATTCCATAAGGTATATCACTTAATATTAAATGAACACTATTTTCTTCAACTTTTTTTAAGTATTGTATACTATCACCATTTATAATTTCACTCATTCTTATCATCTCTTCCTTTTAATTCAAGATATTTTTTCTTCCATCCTCTTACAGGTTTCATACATTTTCCATCTTTTCTTACAAATGCACATATTTCATCTAAATAGGCATTTGCATATATTTCTGGATTAGTATGTCTACATCCAATTGTAACATTTTCATTTTCCCCTTCAACTAATGGAGCATTAAATGCTAATTTTTGATTTTCTCTTTTTCCCATTTTAAGCTCCCTTCTAAACTGCATAATAATCTATAATTTCATCTATATTACAATTTAAAATATCACATATTTTTATCAGTGTTTCCATTTTAACAACTTCACCTTTTCCCATTTTAGCCATTTCATTGGTAGTAATTCCTGCCATTTCACTTAATTGTGTTTTGTTTATTTTTTTATCAATCATTAATTTCCACAATTTATCATAATTAATATTCATAAACAATCCCCCTAAATTATTGTTTCAAGATTATTATATCATTGTTATTTAATATGTCAAGATTTTCTTGAGTATTTCAAGATTTTTTTCTAACATTATATATTATACTAAACTATACTTTACTAATCTATCCTTACCTAACCTTACCTGAGTCCACGACCCGTCGACGGTTTAGGATATTTTCCAAAAAACTCACGTAAAAATATAATTTTGTGTGAATGTAGGTGGGCTGTGGGTGGTGAAAAAATAAAAGAATTGACTTCATGTATATCGGGGGGGATTCCCATTTCAAAAACATTTAATCAATTCTATTGAAATTCGATATATTTTTATATTTTATATCTTTAGATATGTAATTTATTATTATTTAATTTTTGTTTTCTAATTCATTTGATTTTCGATAGATTTAGCATTAAATTTTTGATTTATTTAACACTTCCTATCAATGTAGGTCGAGATAAAACTGATGTTATTTTTCTTTTATCTTCAAAACCTAATGTCCAACTCGCTCCACTCACCTGATTTCTTATTGTATAAACTTTATCAGGTTCTCCTAATTTCTCTTTTAGTTTTTTTATTACTGTCTTTCTACAACTATACAAATGTATTTGACTTCTTGCATAATCAATATGTACTATTGTTTCTTGTTCTTCAAACTCTGTATTATATAATTTCATTCTTACCTCCTCAATTTTTATCGTATGTATTTTCACACAACACATATATGTTAAATCACATATATTAAATAAATTTTTATTCTTTATCAATGTGTAAAATCACACCACAATTGTTTTCTCTATATGTGTTGTTATATCAATTCTTTTTGTTGCTTTTATATCGTTTTATATTTGTTACTTCAATATATGTGAAATCACACATGTTTTATAATATTACCATCCCCTTACTATTTTATTATTTCTTTTTCTTATATCTTTTATCTTCTTCTGGAATATAAAAATTATCAGTTCCATATAATTTCCATTTATCAGAAAAACCATATTTATTTGCTTTCATAAATGGAGCTCCAGAAAAAGTTTGTTTAATAAATCCTCTGTCAATTAGAATATCTATATCAGCTCTAAATGTTCTTAAATCTCCATACTGTTCTTTTGCCTCTGTAGCTGTCATAACAATTTCATTTCTATTATCATCAAGTGTTCTAGGATTCTTCTTATATTTACTCTTTAAAATTAAATATAATCCTTTTTGTCTTGGCTTTAATGACTTCCATGCCTTAGATTCCAGCATATCAGTACATATTTTTGTAAATCCTGATCTAGATAAACTACTTGCAAAACTTTCATTCATAGGCATTTTAGTCTTTTTCGCCATAAAATCACCTCGAATGAACCAAAATATGTTGTTTTTTTCTATTGTTTAGTGTATACTGTATATAAGTTTTATGATGAACTCGTAGAGGAAAATAAATGTATTCGGATTCGCTTATGAAATACATTCGTTTTTCTCTATTTTTCATTTCATTCATTTTTGATCACCTCCACACTTTTCATGCATTGGTTTTGTATCCAAATATCAATTAATGCTTTTTTGAAATAAATTCTATTTGCAATTCTAAAATTTGGTATTTGTTTATTTTTTATGAGTTTTCTCACTGTAGAATCACTACAGCGGAGATATTGTGTTAACTCTTTTACATTTAATACTTCCTCCATGTTTTATTCCTCCTCTTTATTTTTTTCTTCAGCTAATTTTTCTTTAGCTTTTTTAAGCCAATATCTTTGATTAATTTCTTTAACCTTGTCTTTATTCTTATGTCGCCATTCTCTTACTTTTTCATTTCTTATAGAACGAGCAATATCTTGAAGTTTCTTATCTTTCTCCATATCTTCACCTCCAATCTTTATTATTGTCTTGACATTATAAACACGATATTGTATAATGTGATTGTGATAAACATCATCGTATTGATAATGATATTAAACTACAAATATGTGTTCTGGTCAATAGACCATTACGAAGTTGTTGTTTTAATATTTTTTAGTGTTTCATAAACACGAAAGGAGTTATTTATGAAATTATCAAAGAAACTAAGATTGCTAAGAGAAGAAGCAGGAAAAACTCAAGAACAATTAAGAAATGAAACAGGCTTAGGTATACAAACTATAAGGAATTATGAGAATGATAATTTAGATAAATTTCCAAATACATATCAATTAAAAATCTTAAAAGATTACTTTGGAGTTACTTATGAATATTTATTAGATGAGAATTGCAATAATAAAACTCCAGAAACTGTTGAAGTTGGAAAAATATTAAAATTATCTGATGCTTCTCTAGATAGAATAAAAAGTTTACAAGATCATAAGCAAGAATATTTTCCTAATGAAGGTTTATATTATAGAGAGGAAATTCATGGTGATATAGCCTTTGATAATTGGCTTTCTTCATTTGATGAATTAAAAAGATTCTCTATAAGATTAACCATTCTTGAAAATCTAAATAAAATAATGGAAACATCAAAATATTTCATGAATATGTTAGAATACAGTGAACAAATTGAGAATAGTCATAATACTGATAAAGTTTTTGTTACAAAATTAAATACACTATTATCAAAAAAATTAGAAGAATATAATAAATGCTTTAACAATCACTTAGAGGCTGATTTCATAATAGAAGATTATTCAGCTATAAATACATATTATTCTGAATATTTAGATTATTTAAAAAAACATAAACAATTAGTTCCTGGGGATCTTTCTTTTGTCTTAGATGATTTAAGTGTTGCAGCTTTTGGTGTATATGAAGATGCATACAAAAATATAAAATATTGTCAATACGAAATATCTGAGATAATAAAGAATAGTATTTCTAAGCAATGTGAAAACTTTGATAAGGATATTATTCCTTCCGAAATTGAAACACTATTAAGTCAAATTAATAGTGGAGGTAATTAAAATAATGAGCGTAATGGAACTTATCAAAAATAAAAAATATAGAATAGAAATTGTTCTTGGATATAATGGTAATAAAAAAATTAGACATATTGAAACATTCTATAGAAAAAGAGCGAAGCCAAGGCAAAGGAATTTGAACTTAAGAAACTATTGAAAAATGGTTCTGTATTTCAGAAAAAGAACTACACTTTTAAAGATTTAAGTGAGGAATACCGTGATTATAAAGTTGATATTGTAAAAAAGAAAACTTATATTAATTATGATTATAGATTAACACAAGCTTTGAAGCAAATAGGATATGTTAAACTTCAAGACTTAAATGTAAAAATACTTGAAAACTTTTATCACTATTTAAGACATACTTATATTTCCGCCAGAAACAAACCCCTAAGTTCAACTACCATAAGAAGTTATTATGATATTATAAACAATATGTTGGATTATGCTGTGAGATGTGGCTATATACAAGAAAATCCAAATAAAAAAATTGAAAAACCTAAACGAGCTAAAACCGAAATTTCTTGTTATTCAGATGAAGAAGCTGAAAAACTTATTCAAGCAATTTTGCAAGAACCTATTAAATATCAAGCAATAATATTTCTAGCTTTAGATTTGGGCTGTAGACGTAGTGAACTTACAGGTCTTACATGGAATGATGTTGATTTGAAAACAGGTCGAGTACAGATTAATAAGACTACTCATTATGCATATCAAGAAATATATGAAGAAGGAACTAAAACTGCAAATAGTGAAAGAGTAAATTATATTTCTCAAATAACTATTGATGTCCTTAAGCAATGGAAAAAGGAGCAACTTCAACAACAAATGCTTATGGGATCTAAATGGGAAGGAAGTAAAAGAATTCTTACAACTGATTATGGTGCTGATATTCATCCTGATACACCAACAAAAATATTTCAGAAAATAATCAAAAAATATAATCTAAAAAGAATTACATTTCATGGCATTAGACATACCACAGTTAGTCTTATGATACGTAAAGGTATTCAACCACAATTGATTAGTAGAAAAGTTGGACATTCAAGCGTTCAAACTACAGATAGAATATATTCTCATTTCTTTGAGGATCAATTTAAAGACGTTCCTAATGTTATGGATGATCTTATTAGTGTAAAAGCAAATTAAAATAGACGAGATTTTATTTATGATCCCGCCTATTTTTTATTATCTCTTTATCCATTCTGTAATAATATAGTCAATTAAATATTTTAGCTTACTACAATCATAAGAGCCATCTAATAAATTTGCACTCTTGAACTTCACTGTATACCTATCTTTATTCTCTAATGCACCTTGATACTCTTGCATTCGTTCATTATAGTTTTTCCACCTTACAATAGGTTCTCCATCCACTGATGTCAAATCTAAAAAACACTCTATAGAAACTGCTTTTCCATTTATATTGTTTATTTGATTTCCAAAAGGTCCAACTGTTTTAAATAATTCGAAATTTTTATTATCTGGCAAATGGCAAAAAAACAAATTGGTTGGTTTCTTTATATTCTTGATTGCATTATATGTTTCTATTCCCGCTGTATCATTATCAAAAATAACAATTGTATTATTTTGAATGCTAATCTTTGCTAACCCATTACAGAAATTTTTTAAACTTCCAACCCCTGTAAATGGATAATTTTCTTTCATATCAATAAAATTAAAAAAATCCGAAATATTTGGATATAGAATATCTAATGTCCTTTTTAAAATAAATGAATCCGTACTACCTTCTGTTACAATTAATATTTTATTCTTTTCTTCCAATTCTTCAATAATATCTTCTTTTTTCACCCATCCATTTTCTATTACTTCATTATATCTCCATTCAACATATGATTCCAAATTTGATTTATTTTCTGCTAAAAGTCTTAATATAATATATGGATCTATATTTTCAAAAAACTCCCCTATTAAAAACGTTCCTTCTTCTTTTTCATTATAAAGACAATCTGAAATTTCTTCATCACCTAATATACATCTTCTAAAAAATTCCCCAAATTCATATCCGTTTTCTATATCTTCAATTGCACTTCTTATATTATCAACCTTCTTTGTGTCTATACTAATAATAAAATTTTTAAATGTTTCAAAACTAATTGTCATTTTATAATCTGTATTGTATTCATATTCATTTACAATTTCATTATACTTTTTCTCAATTCCTTTTAAGTCATATCCTAATAAATCCAATCTTTCTTTAATATCTTTTAGTTTTTTCTTTGCTCCATTTTCATATTGAATTATTACTTTATCCTCATCATCAACTGTATAATATGGTATTTTTTGTTCAAAATCATTTTTTTGAAACAGAGAAGAATGATTAGAAAAAACATTATTTTTTCCCCAATCTATTTCCATTTTATTTATTCCCAATGTTATAATTGATCCCATTTCAGTTCTCCTTTATGTGTTTAATATTTTATCAACCAAAGTTTCATACTCTTTTTCAGAAATAGCTAGATTATCATTAGCTTTACACCAAATATTTAAATCATGCAATACATTTATTCTTATACAAGCATCTTGTCTATTCTGCAATCCTTCATATAAATTTATTCCATTTTCCATTAAAACTGCATATTCATTTGTATCTTTTATAGAATTGATATCTTCCATGTCATTAAAAACCTTATACTCTTTTGTTTTTTCTTTGGCATTTCTTTCAGTTGAATCATATAAAACTCTTTTTAAAAATTCTTCTTTTTCAGGAGTTATATTTTTTATTAATCTATATAAGTTTTTATCATACGGAATAAAATCCAATGTAATCTCTTCCGGTAATTTATTTCTACAAATCTCAAAACAATGTACAACTTTTCTCTTTAAATCTTCAATTAATTCTGATCTTGATTTATATTCTTTTTTCTGATAATTATCATCTTTATGAGCATATTTTTTTATCTCTGTGATAAAATGTTTCTGTATATATTTTGTCTTTATCTTTTAGTTCTATTTTTTCCGAATTATTTAAACATTTATCATAAATGGCTCTTAAATTTATATATAGCTTTTGGGCTTTTTCTTCCATAAGATTATATAAGTCTAAATTTTTCAAGCTATCTATGTATTTATCTATAAACATTAAACTATCTACACATTTCTTGCTTTCAATTAGATATCCTGCAATTTGCCATTTTTTCATTCTTTCACCCTCTTACTATTCATATTATATCACGCATTTTTTATTTTGACAGGTATTTCCAAAAACTTTCGCCACTTTTTCGCCACTTTTTTAGAGCAATAAAAAAATCAAGGAACTTTGAATCCCTTGATAAATGTGGTTGCGGGGGATAGACTCGAACTATCGACCTTCGCTTTATGAGCCCGTAAGTGTTGATATTGTTGAATTTTGTAGAATTGTATTTTGTCTTGTTAGAGTAGGTTATTCGGTGATATTAGTGTTTTTTTGTTTGTGTTAATTTGTGTTTGAATTGGGGTGTTTTTGTTGAAAGTGTGACCAAGGTGTGACAAAGAAACCAGAAAAAAAGATTATGATTTTTTCATAATCTTTAGACATTTAATGTTCCTATGTAATTATCATAATTCGTCTTATATTCATTATTCAAAAAGTCTACAGAATAATTTTTGTTAGAAACATATATATGAACTTTATCACTAACACATTCAAATATAATATCCCCTGTTGAATTTTGTGTTATAGTATTATATCCTTCATAATAATTTAAATTATTTGATGGGGCTTCTCCTATTATAATTAATTTAGGCTTTATTTTATCTAAAATCTCTTTGGGAATTTTTCCTGATTCTCTACCATGATGTGGTGCAAATATTATATCTGCTTCTTCAATATCTAAATCATTTTTTATATTTTCCATAAAATCTTTTTCTAAATCTCCAAACCATAATACATTCACGCCATTTTCTAAACTGTATTTTATGATTGGTGAAATATTATTAGGACTTTCACCATTTTTTGCCTTCTCAAGAGCTTCTTTATAATATGAATTATTGGTTTTAGGCCATAATATATTAATTCCAGAACTTCCTCTTTCTACTCCATTATCATCTATTCCACTCATATTCATCCATTTTCTCGAACATCCTTCATAAATATAAAAATGTTTATCTCCATCTCTTAAATCGCAATACTCTTTAAAATCTTCTGTCTCTTCACTTTTTGTAGCTTTATTATCAACACAATAAAAATTTGCAATTCCTAATTTATCTCTGAAACTTTTTATCCCTAATATATGATCTTCGTCTGGATGTGTTGAAATAAATCTATGTATTTGTTTATCTTTAGATTTTTCTTCTATCTCTTTCATAATTCTATCTTTGTTATCCTCATGCATATAACAATCGATAACAGTAAAGTTATCAGAATTATGTTGTATATAAAACATATCTCCTTCACCTACTGAAAATGATTTAATTATACTCAATTTTATTCCCCCTTTTTATTTATTTTTTCTACTACTATTTGGCTAACCAAATCCCTAGATTTCATTTTACATGATATAATACCTACTATATATGATACTACTCCAGCTATTAATTCTTTATAAAAATATTTAGGCCATATTAATGTTAATATAAAAACGACTATTGTTATCATAAATATTGTAAATACTATATCTCTTATGATGCAATATTCTGAGTTTTTACTTTTTACAATTACGTTTTCTCTTATAGGTTTATAATACTTACAATAAAAATCATTATTGGTTATGTTTTCTAGTTCTTTACTTTCTTTCACTTCCTTTGAAATTCTTTTGTCATTTTTTATATATTTGCTTGCATTTTCAAAAGGAGTTTTTGAATAAATAATACCTAACCCTATTCTTTTCAGTGGAATTATCCTTAAAGGGAAATAAAAAGAAATTTCTTTTTGAACCTTATCCATAAAATTAGCAATTCTTTCTTTTATATTTCTGTTAAATATTGATAAAAATAATAGTGTTAAAATCAAGATAATTGCATCTAATGGCCATATGCTTTTAATTACATCACCACATATAGTATTTATATTTAAAAATATATGATGCGTTGCTGCAACTATTAAAGTATATATCGGAATATATCTTTTTTCAAAATTTATTTCCATTTCATTTTTCCTTTCTCATATAATTTATTATAACAACTTTATTGTTTTATTTACATATCAAAAATGCAACAAAATAGCACTTTATTGTACTACTTTGTCGCATTTTGTGTCATTTTGTAATTTTCATATAATTCGTCTATATTTTCACTTTTTAAACTTTCCTCCATCATTCTTATAATTTTAGTTTTTTCTTTTAAAGAAATATCTTTATTTTTAAAAAATCTGTATGAAATTTCTATATATTCCTTTTTATTTATTGGTTTTACACTTAATAGATTATCTAAACTTATTTCATAATAATCTGCCAAATTAACTAAATCATATCTCTTTTATTAGTTTCCCAACTTGAAACTTTAGAACGGCTAATATCTAATATTTCTGCTAATTTTTCTTGTGTTATCTTTCTCTCTCTTCTTAATCCTTTTAATTTCTCTGCAATTAAACAGTCCATATCTTTTCTCCACACTTTTTTATTATATATATATCATTTATTTTTTGCAAAGTTTGTCGAAATTTGTATAATTTTATAAATTTATATAAGTAAATGTATTTAATAATTCTATATTTAAATCTACTTTTGCTGGATTCATCGTTATATTTAAAATTACAAATCCAGACTATATAATCTATAGTCTGGATTTTCTAATCTCTATCTGTATCTTTTATTATTTTAAATAACCTTTCGTTTCTATATATTCTTTCTCTACCAATTTTTTCTGATGTTAACATACCTAATTCAACTAAATTATCTAAATATTTTTGAGCTGTTTTATCAGAAACGCCCAATTGTTTTTGAATATATGGAATCTTTGTATAAAATTCAAAGAATAAAGCTTCTAATAATTCTTTTGAATATATTTTTGTCTTATCTCTTAACTCATGTTTCATATTTACAATTTCTTCTCTGATTCTATTTATAATACCTATTGTTTCTTCAGACATTTCTTCAATTCCAGTCAAAATATATATTATCCAATCTTCAAAATTCCCTGTTCTCCTAGTCTCTTGAAACAGTTTATAGTATTCCATCTTATTTCTTATTATATATTTACTTAAATATAATATTGGGGTATCTATTAAAT
>ERZ808277.497-NODE-497-length-12114-cov-2.760843_pt1 | contig 12114 bp, 10 predicted proteins | sample MGYA00521240_ERZ808277 | MGnify/ENA primary metagenome ERZ808277 (study PRJEB31516, sample SAMN03275599) | gut metagenome | biome: mammalia-associated habitat; material: feces | host: Papio cynocephalus | place: Kenya | collected 2012-07-17 ... | reverse complement strand
CGCTACGTTCAGACGCATATACCCGCGGAAGTTTGACACTTCCACAAAGTGAAAAAATTTGCAATTATTTGACAGCATTATATTTTTCCGTAACTTTCAAATAAAGTAGGTCAAAAAACAGTGGCGGATTCTTCAAGGGATGTATTCAGCAGTAAGGATGATGTTGCCGGAGAAGCTCCTTTGCGATAATCTCTCTGCCGCTACTACCAAGATTGTAGATGGCGACATGGGAATCTCTCATCAAATATCATATTCTGCAGAAACATCCTATTTCGCAAAATGAAAAATTTATTAATTTTGCGAAATAAAATAATACCAGCATGAGACTTATAGAAAGGACTAGTTATCTGAAAAGGATGCTTGAGGTTGCGGGGACACCTGATATCAAGGTAATCACAGGCATCAGGCGTTCAGGTAAATCCAAGCTAATGGAGGCTTTCATTGACAGGAAGAAGAAAGTTACTCCAGAATGCAACATCATCCATATCAATTACAACCTGACGGATTTTGAGGGGCTGATGGAGTATCATAAGTTGTATGACTATGTGAATGGGAGGTACGTTTCGGGAGAACAAAATATAGTATGTATCGATGAAATACAGATGTGTTCTGGTTTTGAAAGGGCGATTAACAGCCTTCACGAAACCGGCAAATACGACCTATACATCACCGGTTCCAATGCGTTTTTGTTAAGCAGTGACTTGGCGACATTGTTCACGGGAAGGTCGTATGAAATAGAAGTCTATCCGTTCTCGTTCAAGGAGTTTTGTGACTACTACGAGCCAGATGACATCTATAAGGCATTCGAGCGGTATTCATACGAGGGAGGAATGTCCGGTTCATACCTTTACAAGAGTCCTGACGACCGATTCAAATATATCCGTGCAGTGTTTGACACGTTGATAGTCAGAGATATCAAACAAAAGTATAAAATCAGAAATGTCCAGCTTCTCTCATCCATCAGCGACTTCTTGCTAGATAACGCATCCAACATAACATCAGTCAGGAACATCGCAGCCACTCTGATTGAAAAGAGAGTAAAGACCAACGACAAAACTGTAGGCAAATATATTGATTACCTGTGCAATGCTTTTGCTTTTTATAAAGTTCGCAGATTCGATATCAGGGGAAAGAAATATCTTGCATCGCAGGACAAATACTATATTGCGGACCATTCATTCAAGTTCGCCAAGCTCGGGACCAAGAATCTTGACTACGGAAGGGTGTATGAGAATATTGTAGCAATAGAACTTTTGAGACGTGGATATGAGGTGTATGTCGGTTTCCTGTACAAAAAGGAAATTGATTTTGTAGCTCTGAGGCAGAACGAGAAACTTTACATACAGGTCTCGGACGATATCTCAAACCCAGACACGTTTGACAGAGAGGTGATTCCCCTACTGAAAATCGAAGACGCATACCCAAAGATTGTATTGGCGAGAACACGTCACGACGCCTTCCAGCACGAGGGAGTTCAGATCATTGATATTGCAGACTGGCTTCTAGGCAAACCTCATAAACCTATTTCGCAATAATCACAAAATCCGATTTTTGCGAAATACGAAAATGGGTTGTAACAATTATGGGGTTGACCGATGAGACTTTTAGAATACGTTCATTCCGAACATACAAGAAAAGTCCCGACGTGCCTCTCGGCCGGTCAGGACTGACAAAAACGGAAAGACTGACCTTTCCTCTCTCAAGAGCAAGAACCTTCTGAAGCGGCGGGACAGGCTTAACTTTGCGGCCGGAATTCTCGCCTGAGGTCTTGAACGACCTCTGAGGGGGAAGAATTTCCGGTTGCTTGACATAGCTGGAGAACCCCAAAGCGACCATTGCAGAGCTTTCGTCAGTGCTCGAAATCAATACTTCAGCCGTTCAAAAGCAGCTCTCAAACCTATTGTCAAAAGGTTACATCACTAAAGATCCGGATTCAAACAGCTACCTTGTAATTGCTGTATCTACCACCAAATAAGGTGGTAAATTTTGTAAAGGTGGTAAGACTAATGCTTGCTCGTGAAGTTTCTCAGCGAGCTCCTGACGGGGTTTGCACCCTTCGTATAGAGAGCCGTGGCGAAGGATTTTTGAGCACTCCGCGAGGCCCACAAATTGCGTAGAATCAATAAATTATAAGAATTCTACCAACCAGTTTTGTCAATTATACCCCATCAGTCCATTGCTCTACCACCTGAGCTACAGCACCAATCGTATGTTCCCGAACGGGATTGCAAGCGTAGTGATAATTTTTGAACCTGAAAATTTATTTCGACATATTTTTATAAATCTTCACCGCCGCGGCAAGATTTTTCAGCGCAGATGACAATATTTGTCGAGGACACGCTACGTTTAGACGCATATATCCGGTCCCTTCCTCACCGAACATGGTACCGTCATTGAGGGCAAGATGGGCATAATCCACAAAGAGTTCCACCAACTGTTTCTGGTTAAGGCCAAGTTTTCGGCAGTCAAGCCATATCAGAAAAGATGCTTGCGGTCGTACAGGACAAATCTCTGGCAGATTAGATTTGAACCAGTCGCACACGAAATCAATGTTAGACTCCACATAAGAAAGCATCTCCCTCCTCCAAATGTCAGCCTCTGAAGAAGAATAAGCTGCTTTAGTAGCCACTATAGAGAAAAGACTCGGGTCGTCAAGTTCACAAGCACTGAGATATTTAAAGAACTTTTCGCGAAGAGTATCTGACTCAATTATGCAGTAAGAGCTTACCACACCTGCGATGTTGAAAGTCTTGGAAGGTGCCATAAAAGTCACGGCACACTCCGCGGCCTCTTCGCTTACCGAAGCGAAAGGAACATGAAGCCCTCCACCGAGCACCATCTCGGCGTGAATTTCATCAGAGACCACAACCACTCCCCTCTCCTTACATATATGTGCTAGTCTACGCAGACTCTCTCTTGAATGACAAACGCCACAAGGATTGTGCGGATTACAAAGAATCAGCATCTTGGTTCTTTCATCAATCAGTTTCTCCAACCCGTCGAGGTCCATCTCATAAGTCTTTAGCGACCCGTCCTCATTATATATAGGGGTCAGTGGATTGTTCACCACCTCGAAGCCGCAAGCCTGAGTGACATTTTTGAAAGGGTGATATACTGGAGGCTGTATTATCACCTTATCTCCGGGAGAGAGAAAACAGCGCTCGGCAAGGCCTATTCCCTTAACGATACCAGGAATATAGCATATATGCTCCGCTGGTACTGACCACCCATGAAGCCGCTCAACCCATGAAGAGATGATGGGAAAAAAGTCTTTCCCGTTCAAAGCATATCCTAGGACCGGATGCTCAAGTCTCTCACGAAGGGCATCCAGGATAAAGTCCGGAGTCTTGAAATCCATATCTGCCACCCATAGAGCATACAAATCACTCCGCCCGAAATGTTCCTCGAGCGAGTCATATTTATAGCAGGCCGTTCCACGCCTGTCTATCACCTGATCGAAATCATACATATAAAGTCAGAATAAATAAGCACAATCTTACAAAGATAAAAATTTTCCTATCTATGAACCCAATTTTTTCCAAGCAAACCAATAATTAAAATTCTTTTTTTTGTATCTTCGCGGCCAAGTTTAACTAAACCCTTTTTTATGTTTAGAAATGAAGAAACTACTTTATTCGATTGCAGCATTGCTGCTCTGCTCTCTTGCGCACTCGCAAGAGGCTGACAATCTCGGTAGTTACGCCGAGGTTAAGCTTATTTCGCGCCTTGATTTGAAACCATCTTACTATTTCGGCGATTCCGAAATGGGTTTCGACTTTGGCAATTCATTATTCTGTACAACATTCGAAGGCTCAGCGTCCGAGCATTTCTCATGGTTTGTATGTAACCAATGGGTAAGTTCCGACGGCATCAAATGGCCTTACCAAAATCTGGGACGTTCGGATGAAATCAACTGGCTAAACTACTGCTATGCCGACATTTCATTCGGAAATTGGACCCTCACTCTCGGAAAAGACTTCATCAGCACAGGTGGATTCGAGCTTGACGAGTGGGACTGGGATGTCTATTCGGCCGTTTCTTCTCCTTATTTCGATGGTCTGTCATGCTACCAGTGGGGAGGAAAACTGAGTTACACACTTCCTTCAGAGACCAACACTTTCAGTCTCCAGATGGTATCATCTCCTTACGGAGAGCATCCCTTCAGTAGTAACCTTTGGGCATATTCAGCGGAATGGAGGGCTGAATACGATCATTTCGCCACCATTTGGAGTTACTCCGCTCTCGAAAGCGAGAAAAATTCATTTGAAAAGGTCCTGACCCTTGGAACTCAAGTTTACCTCGGAGACTGGACACTCACTATTGATTACTTCAACAACGTAGGATTCTACACTGATGGAGACTGGAGCATAGCTCCGGGCGACACGTATCAGGCCCGCGTACAGTACGCTCCAAGCGAGAAATATGATGTTTCTTTGCGTTCAACATACACGACAGCGGACAAGAACGGCATTCTCCCGGAAAGTTATAAAGTGGCCGCAGTGGCACAGTTCTACCCTATCGTCGACTCTCAGTCTCTTCGCCTGCACGCAACTGCTGGATACGATTCCCTACTCGACAGTTTCAGCGTGATGTTAGGTGCAAAATACGAATTCAGTCTCAAACTCTGGTAGGAGATGGTTCAGTCAAATATTATTCTTTCGCTGCAGAATGTCAGCAAGTCATTGGGTGGCAAGACCATCCTTGACGACATCAGTCTTGATATACGTAAAGGAGAATTTGTCACGCTACTTGGTCCATCCGGATGTGGCAAGACCACGACTCTTAGGATTCTCGCCGGATTCCTATCCCCGGACAGTGGTGCCGTTCTGCTTGAGGGGAAGGACATTGCTTCGCTTCCGCCCTACAAGAGACCATTCAACACTGTATTCCAGAGGTATGCATTGTTCCCTCACCTTGATGTCTATGACAACATAGCTTTCGGCCTGAAACTCCAGAAAACCCCGGAAGATGAAATAGACAGGAAAGTCCGTAAGGTGCTCAAGATGGTAAGTATGACTGACTATGAGGATCGTGACGTGGAATCTCTTTCCGGCGGTCAGCAGCAGAGGGTTGCCATAGCAAGGGCACTTGTCAACCAGCCTCAGATACTTCTTCTTGACGAGCCGCTTGCAGCTCTTGATCTCAAGATGCGCAAGGATATGCAGATAGAGCTTAAAGAAATGCACAAGAAGCTCGGTATCACATTTATTTACGTTACTCATGATCAGGAGGAAGCACTTACCCTTTCTGATACCATTGTGGTGATGAATGAGGGCAAGATACAGCAGATTGGAACGCCTACTGATATATACAACGAGCCCCAGAATTCATTTGTGGCAGATTTTATCGGAGAGTCCAACATCCTCAACGGCAAGATGCTCATAGACCGCAAGGTAGAGTTCGCCGGACACGAGTTTGACTGTGTAGATGAAGGATTCGGAGAGAATGTCGATGTGGACGTGGTGATTCGTCCAGAAGACATATATATCATGAACCGCACCGAAGGCGCCCAATTCACCGCCAAGGTCAAGTCGTGCACTTTCAAGGGCGTGCATTACGAGATGTTTGTGGACACGGACACGGGATACGAACTTATGATTCAGGACTACAACGCATTCGCACCAGAGTCAGAAGTCGGTCTTATTATTCGTCCTAACGACATACAGGTCATGCACAAGGAGCGCAGTTTCAACTCTTTCGAGGCTGAAATTATCGACGAAAGCCATGTCGCTCTTCTCGGAGAGGAGTTTGAGTGCGAGCCTCAGACAGAGTTCAAGCCCGGAGACAAGGTAAAAGCCCGTGTGGATTTTGACAAGGTTGACCTCACCGACCATCAGGAAGACGGAAAGTTGTGGGGAGAAGTCCACTTCCTTCTCTATAAAGGAGACCACTACCACCTTACTATCCTTACCGATGAGGGAGATCATATCTGGGTAGACACCAATGATATTTGGGACAAGGGGGACCTTGTGGGTATCAATTTCGCACCAAAGGACATAAAGCTCTATAAAGCAAATGAATAAAAGAAGTTCGTGGGCTTTACCCTATTTCATCTTTCTGGTGATTTTCGTGGTACTGCCCCTGCTGCTTGTGCTCGTGTATGCACTTCAGGATGGAGCGGGGCACTTCACGCTAAGCAATATCACCAAGTTCTTCACTGACTCGGACGCCCTCAGCACATTTGCAGTATCCATAGAGATTGCCATAGAGACTACACTGCTATGCATACTCATCGGATACCCGGCGGCGTGGATTCTTTCCAATAAGGAATACAACCGCAGCGCTGTTACGATAGTGCTTTTCATTATGCCGATGTGGATCAATGCTCTCATGAGGACACTCGCTACTGCCGAGTTGTTCAACGTACTCGGCATCCAACTCGGGAAAGGCACTCTGCTATATGGAATGGTGTACGATTATCTACCTTTCATGATTTACCCTATCTATAATGTACTCAACAAGATGGACAAATCATACGCAGAGGCAGCGCAGGACCTTGGCGCCACCCCATGGAAAGTATTCTGGAAGATAATTGTTCCCCTTTCCATGCCTGGAGTCACTAGCGGTGTACTGATGGTATTCATGCCTACCGTGAGCACGTTCGCCATCTCGGAATTTCTCACCAACAACAAGATTAAGCTTTTCGGTACTATCATTCAGGAGAATATCAACTCCTCTATGTGGAACTATGGCGCAGCCCTTGCAGTAATCATAGGTGTGACAAGTCTTTTCCAGGGCAGTGATAAGGAAACGACAGAAGGAGGGCTAGTATAATGAAGAAATTTTTAGCTAAAACATACATCTGGATACTGCTTTTCCTCTTGTATGCCCCTATCTTTTTCATAGCCGTATTCTCATTTACCGAGAGTAAGGTACTGGGCAACTGGACAGGGTTCTCCACCAGACTGTACTCCAATCTCTTCACTGGAGACATGCAGGGAACAGGCACATTGATGTCTGCGGTAAAGAACACGCTCATCATAGCGCTTATTGCTGCCGGAGTATCTACAATACTCGGGACTCTCGCGGCAATAGGAATACACAACCTCCGCGGACGTAAGCGTGGAGCCATGACATTCCTCAACAATATCCCGATGATCAACCCTGATATCATCACCGGTGTGTCCCTCTTCCTGCTTTTCGTATTCCTTCATGTGACCCAAGGGTATGTGACTGTAATTCTGGCTCATATAACGTTCTGTACACCTTATGTCGTACTCAGCGTACTGCCGAAACTCACCAGCATGAACCCCAACATCTATGAAGCTGCACTGGATCTCGGAGCCACTCCCGCCCAGGCGCTTCGCAAGGTATTGGCACCTATGCTCCGCCCAGGCATGGTATCAGGATTCATATTGGCCTTCACCATGTCACTTGATGACTTTGCAGTCACATTCTTCACAAGAGGGACCATCGGACTAGACACATTGTCCACCTATATTTATGCAGACGCCCGTAAGGGAGGCCTTACGCCAGAGTTCAGGCCGCTGATCACGATAATGTTCCTCACGGTACTGATTCTCCTCATAATCATCAACATAAGACAAATCCGCAACACAAACAAACAAGACAAATAAAATGAAGAAGATTCTAGCCATTATCGCAGCGGCTGCCATGCTCTGCGCATGCTCCGAAGACAGGAGCCACATCCTCAAGGTCTACAACTGGGCCGACTACATTGACGAGGAACTCCTTGGAGAATTCGAACAGTGGTACGAGCAGGAAACAGGAGAACCTGTCAAGATAATCTACCAGACTTTCGATATCAACGAGACCATGCTCTCCAAGATCGAGCTAGGACACGAAGACTATGATGTCATCTGCCCTTCAGATTACATCATCGAAAGGATGCTTGAGAAAGACCTCCTCCTGCCTATCAACAAGGATTTCGGCAGCACCACCAATTACCTTGACGGAGTAGCTCCTTTTATGCAGGGACTCATGTCCAATGTCGAGGCTCACGGAAAGGATGCAAATGACTACGCTGTCCCTTATATGTGGGGAACCACCGGTATCATCTACAACCCGAAATATGTCACGGACGAAGAGGCACAGTCTTGGGAAGTACTAAGGAATCCTAAATTTGCAGGCAAGATCCTCATGAAGGATGCATTCAGAGATGTATATACTTCCCTACTCATAGCCATCAACAAGGACGCTATCGCTTCAGGCGAGAAAAGTATCAATTCCATAGCCCTCGATAGTTCCGACGAGTCTATCGCCAAGGTGGAAGCATACCTCAACTCATTCAAGGACGGAGTAGCTGGATGGGAAGCTGATTTCGGTAAAGAGCAGATGACAAAGGAGCGCGCCTGGATAAACCTCTCATGGAGCGGAGACGCACAGTGGGCTATTGACGAGGCTGCCGAGATGGGTGTTGAACTGAGATATGCCGTACCTAAGGAAGGCAGCACCGTATGGTTCGACGGATGGCTCATCCCTAAATATGCCAAGAATACCAAGGCTGCAAGCTACTTCATCAACTTCCTCTGCAAGCCGGAGAACGCCGTACGCAACATGGACGTAATCGGATATGTTAGCGCACTCGGCGGAGACGAGATTCTCTCGGAGATGGAGGATCCGGACTCATTCGGACCTCTGGATGCGACTTATTTCTTTGGCGAGAAGGCCGACAGCGTATGTCTCAACCCTGTAATGTACCCTGACGCATCCGTGATAGCAAGATGTGGCATGATGCATGATAGCGGAGATCGTACAGAGGCCCTTATGAAGATGTGGTCAAGAGTCAAAGGAGACAATGCCAATGTGTGGACATACGTACTCGTCGGAAGCGTAGTTGTAATTCTTGGCGCGCTCGTGGCAATAAGGCTGACATCCGGAAAGCGCAAGAAGCACGGAAGGCGCAAATAGTCCGACATTTGGCTTTGATAGATTTTATTGCTATCATTGTACAATAAATACTGTATTGTTATGACAAAGAAAGGGAAAATTTTCAGTTGGATAGGCGCAATCGTGGCTGTAGCACTTGCGATATTCTTCTATTTCAAGTTCTACTTTGTCTTCGGAGAAGGAGTCAAGGCAGGAGAGTTGAATCAGATCGTCTACAAGGGATGGGTCTGGAAAACATACGAGGGACGTCTTATCCAGACAGGTTTCAATAGCGCCACCAAGGGTGGCAATATCCAGTCCAATGAGTTCAACTTCTCTGTCACCGATAGGAACGTAGCCGACTCGCTGATGAGATGTAGCGGCAAATTCGTTGAACTCCATTACAAGGAATACAACGGGTGGCTCCCATGGAGAGGCATGCAGCATTATATCGTCGACAAGATAGTATCAGTACGCGATATTGAATCCACGTCAAGTGATATACCAATAGTAGTTACAGACTGACATGAACAAATTCGCATATTCCTTTTTAATCGCCACTTTTGTGGCGATTCCTTTTGCTAGTAAAGCACAGACTATCATTGACACTCACCCGGCAGGAAACCCACGCGCAAGGCTACTCACCGTGGAAGAAATCGCAGGTGCCAAGTCTTCAGCCATGTATCCATCCAGCACGAGGCTTTTCTGGGATGCAAACGGGGAATTGACCAAAACCATCAAGCGCGCTCCTGCGCCAGACTATACCCTTCCAGTCTCCGACAAGGAGGGCATAGTCTATGGACAGACTGTAAGCCGCAATGAATTCGGTGGCAACAGGTGGGTTATTCCTTCCCCTGACGGCAGCAGGCTTGCCGTATACCGCAAGGATGAATCAGGAGTCAGCCAATACCCAATATACGACATCAGGTCAAGAACTGGAGAGGCAAGAATGATTCGCTATCCTATGGCTGGCATGACATCAGAAAAGCTGTCATTATGCATCTGCAACAAATCAGGGAAGATTCTTTCCGAACTGAAAATCACCGATTACGACGACGAGCGCTATATCACCAATCCGACATGGTCTCCGGACGGAAAATATATCTTCGTCCAGGTCGTTGACAGGGTACAGCACAGAATGCGGCTTAACATGTACCGCACCGACAACGGAGACTTCGTCAGAACCATCCTCAGCGAGCGCAACAACAGTTGGATTGAGCCGCTTGACCCATTGTATTTCGTAAAGGACAGTTACGAATTCATATACCGTACGGACAACAGAGACGGTTTCCGCTCACTATACCTGTGCGACACCCTCGGCAAAGTCAAAAGACTGACAGAATGTAGCGCAGACGTGGCATACGTAGCTAATGATGGCAAATATGTATACTATACCTCCGCCGAAGTCTCCCCTATTGAGAACCACTTGTTCCGTCTGAAGATTCATGACAGTTTCGGACGACTCAAGCCTCAGAGACTTACCCCAGAGACTGGATGGCACCAGATAAATATGTCTGCCGACTGCAGCAAGTTCATTGACAGGTACAGCAGCCTCAATGTCCCAGGCGTAACGCAAGTTCGCTCCTCTGAGGGAAAACTCATAGAGCACATCGCATCGGCCACTGACCCGCTTGACGTATATGCCCAGTGTCAGGTCGAAATCGGCACAGTAAAATCCGCCGACGCCGTTACGGACAACTACTACCGTTTGTTCTACCCTCGCAACTACGATCCATCCAAGAAATACCCGCTAATCGTCTATGTATATGGCGGCCCGCACTCACAGCTGGTGACCAACAGTTGGCTTGGGAACGTCAGGATGTGGGAGATGCTGATGGCACAGAAAGGCTACTTCGTGTATGTTCAGGACAACCGTGGCACACAGAACCGCGGTGCAGCTTTCGAAAAAGCCATTAACAGAGAGTGCGGCAAAGCCGAGAGCGAAGACCAGATGGCCGGCATAGAGAGTCTGCTTGAAAGGTTTCCTTGTATTGACCGAAGCAGAATAGGAGTACACGGCTGGAGTTACGGAGGATTCATGACCCTGACACTTGCCTGCGACCACCCTGGCTTCTTCAAAGTAGCCGTCGCTGGAGGGCCGGTCATTGACTGGAAATGGTACGAGGTGATGTACGGAGAGCGCTATATGGACAATCCTGACACCAACCCTGAAGGATTCGAATCCACTTCACTCATCGCCAAGGCATCCAACCTTACCGGAAGGGTGCTGATATGCCAAGGCGTAGAAGATGACACTGTAGTATGGCAGCACTCATTATCCTTTGTCCAGGCTGCGATAGAGGCAGGAAAAGCACTTGACTATTTCCCATATCCGCTTGACAAGCATAACATGACTGGCAAGGCCAGACTGCATCTGTATGAGAAGATAACTGACTATTTCGAGACATATTTATGAAACGACTGATAAGCATAATAATACTTGCCTCACTTGTATGCGCAGGAGCCTCCGCGCAGACCAAGAGTGAGACACGAAGTTATGAGAAGGCTGTCGCAAAGCCCACCATCAAGGCTTTTGACAAATTCCTGAAAAAGTACCCTTCCTCTGTATATGCCGCAGAGATTTCTGCGCGTAGGGACACCCTTCTGAGCATATCGCCATACTCTTTTGATGAAGCGGCAGATATCATCTCTGGCCTTATTCCCGGCGAAGGAGAGTTCAGGGCATTCGGGGAGAGGAAAAACACAGTAGATTACATCTATGCCATACGGCTTGACTCCGATGGAGCATTGACAGTATATTCCACCGTGAAAGCTGGCAGTTCATGGAAAGAACCGGAGTCTTCTGAATTTCCGCTAAACCTTGCAGACGGCATGCACATCACCGGATTTGCAGACTCATGTAGCACATTCCGTCTCAGAGACGAGTTTTACTTCACATTCAACCTGCTCGCAGATGACAAGGAATCTTCGCAGGCAAGCTTCATAAGTGCTTATTTCTGCCCTGACAACTATCTTTCTGGCAGCGTATCATTCACGGGAACAGCAGTTCCGTCCAAAGACAAGCCATACTGCATCAGAGGTAGGATAGATGACTTTGCAGCCGATACATCAGCTCCGCAGATTAGGCTGCTGATGTCCAAATTGCAGAGTAATCCCCTACTTGAGAAAATTCCCGATAACGTGTACTACACCGAGCTCGCCATCCGGAAGTGGCAGGAAGAGAACCCTTCCGCACTCAAGGATGCCCGTCAAATACACTTTATTTCACTTCCAGAGGTTTGTTCGCTCTCAGAGAAATTCACCACGGTAAAGGGGAAACAGCAG
>ERZ808277.493-NODE-493-length-12151-cov-2.539683_pt1 | contig 12151 bp, 11 predicted proteins | sample MGYA00521240_ERZ808277 | MGnify/ENA primary metagenome ERZ808277 (study PRJEB31516, sample SAMN03275599) | gut metagenome | biome: mammalia-associated habitat; material: feces | host: Papio cynocephalus | place: Kenya | collected 2012-07-17 ... | reverse complement strand
GAATAGCAACTTTTGTAGTATTATGTCGATGAAAAAAACTTTACAATTCTTGGAAAATATATTATTATAGTAGTGTCAAATTAAAAATTGCAATTTTTAATCTTAAGATTTTTTTCAAAACAATTTTAATCTAAAAAAATTTCAACATTTTCAAAAACAAAATAAGGCAGGTGAAGAACATGCATGATAAATTACAGTAAAAAAAATATAAATATTATTGCGCTTATAGTAAGTGTTATTATCTTTATGTGTGGTATATACATAAATTCACAAGTAAATAGTATTATAAAAATAGATAATGAAAACACAAACACTAAAGAGAAAATAAATATAGATATATCAAAAAATGAAGAAGCAATAGAAACAGATACTTGGGAAATAAGTATACCTAAAATAGAATTAAAAGCTCCAATTTCAGAGGGTACAGATAAAGAAACTATGGATAAATATGTAGGACATTTTGAAAATACTGCTAAAAATCAGGGAAATATATGTTTAGCAGCACACAATAGAGGATATCCTGTAAACTATTTTCAAAATATAAAGCAATTGGAGAAAGGAGATTTAATAATCTATACTATAGGAAATACAGAAAAAAAGTATAAAGTGAGCATGATTTCTATAGTAGAAGATACTAATTGGGATAATTTACAAAAAACAGAAGATAATAGAATAACATTAATAACGTGTGTTGAAAATGAACCAGAATACAGAAGATGCATACAGGGAATAGAAATATAAAAGAAAGGTATAAACAAATATGTGGGTGAAATATGTATAAAAAATCAATAAAAAAAATAATATTAATTATAAATATTGTAGTATTACTGTTTACAGTAAGTAATGTTAGCAGAGCTAGTTTTTTTATAGACAAAGCTAATCTATATTCAAAAGGAGAATGTGGACAATTACTAAAATATAATGGAGTAATTGTTAAAACAGAAATGGTAGTATATGCAAAGGATAATAAAGAATATCCAGCATACTGTTTAGATGTTGAAAAAAAAGGTGTTACTTCAAGTTCAGCTTATGATGTAACAGTAGAAGGACTTATAACTGATGTTTCGGTATGGAGAGCAATAATAAATGGTTATCCATATAAAACTCCGGAACAATTAGGGTGCCAAAATGCAAATGAAGCATACACAGCGACAAAACAAGCAGTATATTGTATGATATATAATAGAGGTGAAGAATTAATGAGTAAGTATGAAGGAATAGGAGAAGCGGGACAACGCACAGTTGTGGCTTTAAAGAATATAGTAAATACAGCAAGAAGCAGTAACGAAATAAAAATATCTTCACAAATAAATATTGAAGAAAAAGAAGATTGGAAAATAGATCCATTAGATAATAAATATATATCAAAAATATACAAAACTTCTGGATATGGTGTGTTACAAGATTACGATGTAACATTATCAGGAAATTTACCAGATGGAGCAAAATTAGTAGATGAAAAAAACAATGAAAAAGTTAGATTCAAAAATAATGAATGTTTCAAAATATTATTACCAATAAGTGAACTTAAAAGTAATAATAAATTTAAAATAACTGCAAAATCTAAAATAGAGACAAAACCAATATTATATGGAAAAGCTCCAAATTCAGAAGCACAAGATTATGCAATAACAGCATCTACTTATGAAGATGGAGAAGGGGTCTTAAATCAAGAGTATATAAAAAACGATACAAGAATAAAAATAATTAAACAAGATTTAGATACAAAAGAGAGATTAAAAGGTGCAGAATTTAGATTATTAGATTCAAATAAAAATGTAATAAAAAGTGACATCATTACAAATGAAAATGGAGAAGCCATAATAAATAATATTATGCCAGGAAAATATTATTTAAAAGAAACAAAAGTACTAGATGGATATAATGTATATAGTGAGTTAATAGAAATAGACTTAGGCTTTAACGAAGAAGGAACAATAACAGTGAATAATTCAAAAGTAAAAAATACAAGTAAAAAGAAGTTAAGTGTGTCAAATGAGAAAAAACAATCAACAATAACTAAAAAAGAAAACCAAATAAAATTACCAAAAACAGGTATGTAGAAAAAGGAATATCGTATTAATTTATTTTAATACGGTATTTTTTTTGCAAAAAATAAAATAACAATGATAATCACAGTTATACAATTGACATATTGATACATAAAATATATAATATCATATATATATAAAGGGAAAGGAAGAGATAAACTATATGATGTCTCAATTAGCTGTATTAGTTGTATTAATTTTACTAAATGCATTGTTTGCATCAACAGAAATAGCATTTATATCTTTAAATGATGCAAAAATAAATAAACAAGCAAAAGAAGGAGATAAAAAAGCAAAGCAAATTGCAAAAATGTTAAAAAATCCTAGCAAATTTTTAGCTACAATACAAATAGGAATAACATTAGCAGGTTTTTTATCTAGTGCTTTTGCATCAGATGCATTTGCCTATAAGTTGGCACCAATGTTAAATGATATATTTCCAATATCTTTAGAGGTTTGGAGAAATATATCAATAGTGTTAATAACAATAATTCTTTCATATTTTACACTTATATTTGGTGAACTTGTGCCAAAAAGAGTTGCTATGAAAAATTATGAGAAAATAGCATACTATACGATTGGGCTTATAAGAGTAATATCTACAATTACAGCACCATTTGTAAAATTATTAACAACTTCTACAAATCTAGTAAGTAAGATTTTTGGAGTTGGGGAAAGTGATGAACAAACAGTAACAGAAGAAGAAATTAGAATGATGATAGATGTGGGGCAAGAAAAAGGTTCTATAGATGAAACTGAAAAAGAAATGATAAATAATGTTTTTGAATTTAACGACATAATAGCATCAGAGGTAATGACACATAGAAAAGACATATTTGCAATAGATATAAAATCAGATATTAATAAATTACTAGATGAAATAGATGAGTATAAATACAGTAGAATACCTGTTTATGAAGAAAACATTGATGAAATAAAAGGAATTTTATATATAAAAGATTTATTAAAATATGTAAAGAAAAACAAACAAATAAAAGTTAAGGCGATAATGAGAGATGCATATTTTGTATCAGAGTCAAAGACAATAAACGAGTTATTTAAAGAATTGCAAAAAAATAAAAGTCAAATGGCAATAGTACTAGACGAATATGGAGGAACAGCAGGTTTAGTTACAATGGAAGACATCCTAGAGGAAATAGTAGGAGATATATTTGATGAATATGATGAAATAGAAAAAGAATATGAGAAAATAGATGATAATACATTTTTGATTAATGGTAGTGTATCAATATATGAATTAAAAAAGATTTTACAAGTTGATATAGAAGAAGGAGATTATGAAACTTTATCAGGATATTTAATAGAAAAATTGGGAAGAATACCATCAGATGGAGAAAAACCAGTTATAGAAACTGAAAAAGTTACATATAAGATAGAAGAATATGAAGACAGAAGAATCATGTGGGTAAAAGCATGTAGAAATAATGAGGAGAAAATAGAAAACAATGAGGAAGATACAGAAGAATCAAAAGAATAAAATTAGGAGTTAAAAATATGAAAGAAATATTTGAGAAAAATAAGAAAAAGATTTTAATTATTTCTGTAATAATCATTTTAGTTGTTGTAGCAATAATTATAGTTAATCAAAAATTAAAATATAAAATAATGGATGATGAAGAAAAGATAACTAAATATGAATATTATACGTTATATAAAGATAACAAAATGGGAATTATAGACAAAACAGGAAAAGTACTAATAGAACCAACATATGACAATATAAAAATACCTAATCCAAGTAAACCAATATTTGTATGTTCATATGACTATAATGATGAAACACAAGAATATAAAACTAAAGTATTAAACGAAAATTCTCAAGAAATATTTAATGGAATAAATGAAATATCTGCAATATCATTACAAGGTATTACAAGCAATATGCCATATGAGAAAAGAGTATTAAGGTATAAAGAAAATGAAAAATATGGAATAATTAACTTAAATGGAAACAAAGTAACGAAACCAATATACGAATCAATAGAAAGCGTAAAATATAAAGAAGGATATTTATTAGTAAAAAAAGATGGTAAATATGGAGTCATAGATTCTTATGGAAAGGTAGTTATAGAGAACCAATATGATGCAATAGAAGGAGATGGATTCCAAAAAGATGATACCTATAAATATTCAGGCTATATAGTATGCAAAGATGTTGATGGAAAAAATGTATTTGGCTATGTAAATAATGTAGGAAAAACAATATTAAAAACAGAATATTCAAAAATAGCTAGAATACCTTTTCAAGATGAAACACAAATATATTTGATAGCAGATAATGATAAAGGAACAGTTGTATTAAAAAATGAAAAGAACATACTAAACCGACAATATCAAAGTATAGAATATGATAAAAATATCAATTCATTAATAGTAAAAGAAGATAATAGATTTGGTATATATAGCATGGATGCAAAACAAATATTGCCTAATGAATACGAAAAAATTTCAATAAATGGAATATATATATTAGCTCAAAAAGATGGAAAAAGCTTTTTATATGATAAAAACGGCAAGGAAATAGAAAATAAAGGATATAAAAATGTAATACCAACAAGCAATGAAAATTATTATATAACAATAGATAGTAATTCAAAATATGGCGTTATGGATAAAGACAATAAAACGATAATAGATAATCAATATCCATATATTAAATATGCATTTGATAATTATTTTATAATTTCAAATGCAAGTGGAAAATCTGGAATCATAGATATTGATAATAAAGTTATAGTAGAACCTATTTATGATGTATTACAAAATTTAGCTAACACTAAAGTGTTAGAAGGAAAAGTTATGAGTACAAGTATAACTGACATATTTTCAAAAAATATAGAAAAAGTTATAAGTATGCAAAAAAGTAATACGACAGTTAAAGAAGATTATATAAAAATATATTCAAAAACAGATACTAAATATTTAGACTTAGAGGGAAAAGAGATACCAGCTAAGAATGCATTAAAGTCAGAAGTAATTCCTGATAAAAAAGATGACAAATGGGGAGTTATAGATAGAAAAGAAAATGTAGTTGTAGATTATAAATATGATAAAATAACTGAATTTAACGAATATGGTTTTGCAGGAATAAGACAAGCTGATAAATGGGGAGTTATTAATACTTCTGGAGAGGTAGTGTTAGAACCAACATATAAAATTTCAGATGAATCTATAGAACCAGATTTTATGGGAAAATATTATAAAGTTAACTATGGATATGGTGAAGTATATTATACTGATAAAATAAATTAAACATAAGAAAAATGGATGTATATATGTTGTACTCTAAATAATAGAAACATATATACATCTAAAATTTTAATATAATAAAATTAGTAAAGAGGTAAAAAATGTATAATAAATTAGGAATAAGTGAAAGAATTATTAATTTATCAAAAAAAGTAGAAAAAGAAATTGAAGAAGAAATAAAAAAAGTAGATAAACAATGTGAAAAGAATACTATGAAAGTATTAAAAGCATTTCAAGATAATCAAATATCAGATATGCATTTTGGAACTACAACTGGATATGGATATGGAGATGTAGGAAGAGATACAATAGAAAAAGTATTTGCACAAGTATTAGGAGCGGAAGATGCATTAGTAAGAAGTCAATTTATATCAGGAACTCATGCACTAACAGTGGCACTATTTGCATTCTTAAGACCTGGAGATGTATTTGTAAGCATTAGTGGAAAACCATATGATACGCTAGATGAAATAATAGGAATTAGAGAAAACAATAGCTCATTGAAATCATACGGAATAGAATATGAACAAATAGACTTAAAAAATAATGATTTTGATTATGAAGCTATAGAAGGAAAAATAAAAGAGAAAAAAATTAAATTAATAGAAATACAACGTTCAAAAGGATATTCAACGAGAAAAACAATAAGTTTAGAAAAAGTAGAAAAAGTAACAAAATTTATAAAAAATATAGATAAAGAAATAATAGTAATGGTAGATAATTGCTATTGTGAGTTAGTATCTGATAGAGAACCTGTTGAAGTAGGAGTAGACATTATAGTAGGTTCACTTATAAAAAATTTGGGAGGTGGAATAGCACCAAACGGAGCATATATAGCTGGAAAAAAAGAATTAGTAGATTTGGCAGCGGAAAGATTAACAGCACCAGGAGAAGGAAAAGAAGTAGGACCAACTCTGGGAATAAATAAATATATATTGCAAGGACTTTTCTTTGCACCAAATGCGGTAGCAAGCAGTTTAAAAACAGCAATTTATACAAGCAAAATGTTAGAAAACTTAGGATATAAAGTGTCACCAAGATATAATGAAGTAAGAAGCGATATAGTTCAAAATATTCAATTTGAAGATGCAGACAAATTAATAAAATATTGTCAAGGAATACAAATGGGATCACCAATAGATTCTAACTCAATACCTGAACCATGGGACATGCCTGGATACAGTGATAAAATTATAATGGCTTCAGGTTCATTTACACAGGGCTCATCAATAGAATTGAGTTGTGATGGACCTATAAGAGAACCATATATCGCATTTCAACAAGGAGCTCTTACTTATGAATACGGAAAAATCGGAGTTATGAGAGCAATAGAAAATTTGGAGGTAATATGAAAGTAATAGTAATAGGTGGAGGCCCAGCTGGCATGTTATCAGCAATATCTTCAGCACAAAATGGAAATGAAGTAACCGTTATTGAAAAAATGAATTCATTTGGAAGGAAACTTCTTATAACAGGAAAAGGAAGATGTAATATAACCAGCAGTTTAGAAGATGTATCAGATTTTATAAAGAATACTCCAGGAAATGGTAAGTTTTTATATAGTGCATTTAATAATTTTACTAACAAAGATATAATAAATTTATTAAATGAACAAGGGGTAAAAGTAAAAAATGAGAGAGGAAATAGAATATTTCCAGAATCAGATAAATCTTTAGATGTATTAAAGGCATTAGTTAATAAGATGAAACAGTTGAATGTGAAAATGGAAACAAATACTAAAGTAAATGAAATATTAGTACAAGATAAGACTGCAATAGGCGTTGTTGTTCAAAATAAATCAGGTGAAATTAGGAAAATATTTGCAGATAAAATAATACTTGCAACAGGAGGAAAAAGTTATCCAGCAACAGGTTCTACTGGAGATGGATATAAATTAGCTTATAAATTAGGTCATACAATAGTTGATATAAAACCTTCTTTAGTACCGTTAGAAGTTAAAGAAAAAGAATGCAAACAAATGCAAGGGCTTAGTCTTAAAAATGTTAGTATAAAAATATTAAATGATGAAAATAAAAAAATAATTTATCAAGATTTTGGAGAAATGGTATTCACACATTATGGAATATCAGGACCAATAATATTAAGTGGTTCAGCTCATTTGTTAAGAGTAAAAAATATAGAGGAGCTACTAAAAAGAGATAAGATAAAAATAGAAATAGATTTAAAACCAGCATTAACTGTAGAAAAACTTGATTTTAGAATTTTGAGAGACTTTGAGCAAGAAAAAAATAAACAATTTAAGAATTCTATAAACAAATTGTTACCACAAAAATTAATACCAGTAATAATAAAATTATCAAAAATAGATGCAAATAAACAAGTAAATGAAATAACAAAAACAGAAAGACAGTATTTAGTAGAACTATTGAAAAAATTAACATTTACAATAACAAAATTTAGACCAATAGATGAGGCAATAATTACAGCTGGGGGGATAAGCACAAAAGAGATAAATCCTAAAACAATGGAGTCACGAATAATAAAATCGCTATACTTTGCAGGAGAAATAATAGATGTAGATGCATATACAGGAGGATTTAACTTGCAAATAGCATATTCTACAGGATTTACTGCTGGAATGAATTAAAATAGTAAGGTGAATAAAATGAATGAATTTAAAACCATAAAAGAAAAAGTAACAGGTGAAATTGTAGAAAAAAAGTCAAAATTTATAGCTAACATATATCCTGTAAATACAGTAAAAGAAGCGGAAGATATAATAAAAAAAATGAAAAAGACATATCACGATGCCAGACACAATTGCTTTGCATATAGTATAGTAGAGGATGAAAAACAAATAAATAAATTTAGTGATGATGGAGAACCATCAGGTACAGCAGGAGCTCCGATGCTTAGTATATTAAATAATAATAATTTATGTAATGTATTAGTAATTGTAACAAGATATTTTGGCGGAATTTTATTAGGGACAGGAGGATTAGTTAGAGCATATTCTAATGCAACATTACAAGCACTAGAAAATGCAGAATATATAAATAAAATTTTAGGATACACAATAGAAGTAGTAATGGATTATGAAAATTTACAATATTTTAAATATTATTGTGAAAAAAAAGATATAAATATAGTAAAAATGGAATACTTAGAAAAAATAAAATGTATTATAGAAGTTGCCGAAGAAGAAAAAAAGGAATTTGTTTCTGAAAAAATAGAAAAAAATGGAATAAATACAAAACGGCAAATTAAATCTAATAAAAGTTGAAATATTAACAAAAACATACATTACCAAATGACAAAACGATAAGCCTTTTACAAAAACTTGAAAAAATTTCCAGAAAACTATTGCATATTGTATAAAAACATAATATAATCATAACTGTAAAATATTTACAAATTATTATGATTTGGAGGAGTTGGATTTGAAAGAAAAAACTACAGTACTAATAGCAGACGATAATACGGAGTTTGCTATGACATTAACAGGATACTTAGAACAAGAAGACGACATGGAAGTTATAGGAATGGCTAAAGACGGCAATGAGGCTTTTGATATGATATCGAACATACAACCAGACATAGTTTTGTTAGACGTAATAATGCCACATTTAGATGGGCTAGGAGTATTAGAGAAATTAGAAGCATCTAATATAGCCAAAAAACCTTTATGCATAATGTTATCAGCAGTTGGGCAAGATAAAATAACACAAAAATCAATAGAATTGGGAGCAGAATATTATGTAGTAAAACCATTTGATATAAAACTATTAATAAAAAGAATAAGAGAATTAAAAAATTATAGACCATCACAAGGTAGAAGTAATTTTGTAATAAATAGAGAAATCAAAGCACAATACATAGAAATAGCACCAGAGAACAAAAAAGATGAAAAAAATTTAGAAGCATTAGTAACTAATGTTATACATGAAGTAGGAGTTCCAGCACATATTAAAGGATACCAATATTTAAGAGAAGCAATAATGATGGTAGTAAACGATATAGAAGTTATAAACCAAATAACAAAACAATTATATCCAGATATAGCGCACAAATTTGCTACAACACCAAGCCGTGTAGAACGTGCAATTCGCCATGCAATAGAAGTAGCATGGAATAGAGGGCAAACAGATACTGTTGAAAACATATTTGGGTATACTGTATCTGCAATAAAAGGAAAGCCTACTAACTCAGAATTTATAGCAATGATAGCTGATAAATTGAGATTGGAATTAAAAAGTGCATAGAAGATCTGTTAGTTATGAACAAAAATTAAAAAATAAAAAAACACATTTGTAATGTTAAAGTAATTTGACTATTACGGATGTGTTTTTACATATTATTAGCAAGCGAGTCGTGTTTATTTCAAACATTATGTGCGAATTAAATTAATTTATTAAACACATAAATAAAAAAATATAATAAATAAAAGGAACAATGAAAGAAAAAATATTAAACCACTACATATACCTTAATAAGGCTATGTGGTGGTTTATATTTTTTTAGGTATTCATACGGTTAATCTAATTTGTTAATTTTTTATTAATTAGGTTGAAAAAAAGCAGTAAATGGATTAAAATTTATAAGGAAAAAGGTAAGGATGGAGATGTAAATGGAATTTATAATTAAAGTAATAAAGGGAATGATTATAGGAGTAGCATCTTTAACAGCAGGAGCTGGAACATTTGCAATAGTTCTAGGAATCTATGATAGATGTATGGAAATAATTGCAAAACCATTTAAAAACTTTAAGGAAAACGTAATATACATTTTCCCTATAATTTTGGGAATAGTAATAAGTGTATTAATATTCAAAAATGGAATAGTATTTTTATTAGAAAATTATACTTCGTACATAAAATTTGCATTTTTGGGAATAATATTAGGAGGAATACCTGCTCTACTAAAAGTAGCAAATAAAAATGGATATAATAAAAAGTATTTGATATCATTAGTGATGGCTTTTCTTGCAACATTAGTATTTACATATATTGGAGATAAATTTGGACAAAGCTCTGGTGCAGAGTCTAAAATGGGAACTATGTATTTAGTTATATATGGAATAATATATGGATTTGGTGCAATAATGCCAGGAATGACAACAATTCATGTTTTAATTTTTATAGGGGTATTAGCACCGATAATGGATGGAATATTTAATATAGATTTAAATATAATTATTCCATTTGGAGTAGGATATTTAGCTATAGTATTACTTACAGCAAATATAATATCATATTTGTTTAAAAGATTTTATGGATATACATATTATGCAATAATAGGTTTTTCTGTTACATCTTTAATTATGCTAATACCACAGTTGACAACTGTAACTGAGTATATAGTATGCCCAATAATAGCGATTATTACTGGCGGTACGATGTATTGGGTATCAAAAAAGGAAAATGATATTAAAGCAAAAGAAGAAGAGTTATTAAAAATGGCTAAGTAGAAAAGAGATGATAAATATTTTATATGATGTAATAATAGTTGGAAAAGGACCAGCTGGAATATCAGCGGCAATATATTTACAAAGAGCAAATATAAAAACATTAGTTATAGGACTTAACAATAGTTCATTAGAGAAGACAGACAAAGTAGAAAACTATTATGGGTTTAGTGAAACTATTTCGGGAAAAGAATTATTAAATAATGGAGAAAAACAAGCAAAAAAGTTTGGTACAAAAATAGAATATGATGAAGTTCTAAAAATAGAATATGATAGTCAATTTAAAGTGACAACAAAAAATAGTGAGTTTTTTGGAAAAAAACTTGTGTTAGCAACTGGTGTTACTAGAAAAAAGAATAATATAAAAGGAATAACAAAATACGAAGGAAAAGGAATTAGTTATTGTGCAGTGTGTGATGCATTCTTTTATAAAAACAAAGATGTAGCAGTTATAGGAAATGGAGATTATGCAATAAGTGAAGCAAAAGAATTATTAACAGTTGCTAAATCAGTGACTATTTTTACTAATGGAAAAAATATAATAGAAAATAGAGATAAAAATTTGAAAATAAATATAATTGAAAAACCAATCAAGGAATTTAAAGGAACAGATATATTAGAAAATATAATTTTTGAAGATAATAGTCAAATGAAAGTATCTGGTGTATTTATGGCAGAAGGAATTGCAACAAGTGTAGATTTGGCTAAAAAGATAGGTATAATACTAGATGAAAATGGAAACATTAAAGTAAATGAAAAAATGGAAACAAATGTACCAAATGTATATGCTTGTGGAGACTGTACAGGCGGAATTTTACAGGTTTGTAAAGCAGTGTATGAGGGAAGCAAAACAGGAATGGAAATCATAAAAAAAATAAATAGTTAATAAAAATAGAAAAAATTAATGAGGAGGAGTAAAATGGCAGTTATAAATTTATCTAATAAAGAATATGAGAAAGAGGTTGAAAAATCAGATAAAGTTGTAATATTGGACTTTTGGGCTAGTTGGTGTGGACCATGTAGAATGATGTCTCCAATAATAGATGAAATAGCAAATGAAAATAAGGAATTAAAGGTATGTAAAGTAAATGTGGATGAAGAACAAGAACTAGCAAAACAGTTCAATATAATGAGTATTCCAACGATAGTTGTAATGAAGGATGGAAAGGTTATAAACCAAGTTGTTGGAGTAGTTGATAAAAGTGAAGTTTTAAAAATGACTAAATAATTTATAAAAAAATATAAATTGGGATTGAAAAAATAGAGAAATATGATATAATAACACAAATTAGGAATTGTTCCTAATTTAAAAGGAGAAATTTACAATGAACTATTCTAGACAAAGAAAAATAATAATAGAAATAATGAAAGAACTAAAAACACATCCAACAGCTGAAGAGATATG
>ERZ808277.490-NODE-490-length-12242-cov-3.033314_pt1 | contig 12242 bp, 7 predicted proteins | sample MGYA00521240_ERZ808277 | MGnify/ENA primary metagenome ERZ808277 (study PRJEB31516, sample SAMN03275599) | gut metagenome | biome: mammalia-associated habitat; material: feces | host: Papio cynocephalus | place: Kenya | collected 2012-07-17 ... | reverse complement strand
GTGCGGCAGATCTGGCCTGGGCGGATCGCGATCGGTTTGTCATGTCGGGCGGGCATGGCTCGGCGCTGCTCTACGCGTTGGAGCATCTGGCGGGCTATCCCCTTTCGCTGGAGGATTTGAAGCAGTTTCGCCAGCTGGGCAGCAAAACGCCCGGGCACCCGGAATATGGCCATGTGCCGGGGGTGGAAACCACCACCGGGCCGCTGGGGCAGGGCATCGCCGCCGGCGTGGGCATGGCGATTGCCGAGCGTATGCTGGCAGCGCGCTTTAATACCCCCGAACGCACACTGGTTGATCACCGCACGTGGGTTACCTGCGGAGACGGCGATCTGGAGGAGGGCATCTCCCACGAGGCCTGCTCGCTGGCTGGCGCGCTTGGCCTGAACAAGCTGGTGTTGATTTACGATTCCAACCGCATCTCTATTGAGGGACAGATTTCCATTGCGGTGGCCGATGACCCGGTTAAGCGCTTTACCAGTTATGGCTGGAAGGTGCTGGAGTGCGATGGGCACGACATGGAGGCCATTGACCGCGCGTTGACCCGCGCCGCCCGCTCGAAGGATCGCCCAGTGCTGATCATTTGCCACACGGTGATTGGCAAGGGTGCGCCCACGAAGGCGGACTCTGCCGCCAGCCACGGCGCGCCGTTGGGCCCTGAGGAGTTGCGCCTGATGAAGCAGGCACTGGGCTTTGACCCGGAGGCCTCGTTTGTGGTGCCTGAAGGGGTGCGCCATCAGTTTGCTGCACGGCAGGCCAAAATGAAGCGCCTGCGCAACAAGTGGGTGCGTCAGAGCAAAGCCTGGTTTGCGGAAGACTCGGCGTTGGGCGCGGCCTGGGCGGCGCAGTTCCGCGGGGAGCTTCCTGCCGGGCTGGAAGCCAAACTCCCTGATTGGGGCGGCAAACCGGTCTCCACCCGCGTGGCCTCCGGCAAGGTGCTCAACGCGTTGGCTCCGGAACTGCCTTGGCTGGTGGGCGGTTCGGCCGACCTGGCGCCTTCGAACATGACCTATCTGAACGGGCTGGGGGATATTGCCAAAGGGCAGTTTGCCGGGCGCAACTTCCACTTCGGCGTGCGCGAGCTGGGCATGGCCGGCGTGATGAATGGGGTGGCGGTACATGGTGGCTTCCAGATCTTCGGGGGCACATTCGCTGTGTTCTGCGACTATTGCCGCCCGGTGATGCGCGTGGCCGCGCTGATGGGCGTGCCCGTGGTTTATGTCTTTACGCACGATAGTTTTTATGTGGGCGAAGACGGCCCAACGCATGAGCCGGTGGAGCAGCTTCCATCGCTGCGCGCGATGCCGAATCTCTGTGTGCTGCGCCCGGCAGACGCCACGGAGACGGCGGCGGCCTGGCAGGTGGCGCTTGCACGGAAAAACGGCCCCACTGCGCTTCTGCTTTCCCGTCAAAATCTGCCGGTGATAGACCGCACGGTTTATCCCGCGGCCTCCCATGTGGCCAAGGGCGCTTATGTGCTTTGGCAGCGCGATCCGGCGGCTTTGCCTGAGGCGATTGTGATGGCCTCGGGATCGGAAGTGGCGCTGGCTCTCGAAACGGCGCAGGCCGATGGCCGCAATGTGCGCGTGGTCTCGATGCCTAGCTGGGATTTGTTTGAGGCGCAGCCGGCGGCCTATCGCGAGCAGGTGCTCCCTGCGGCTGTGCGCAAACGTCTCGCCGTGGAGGCCGCTTCGCCCTTTGGGTGGGAGCGTTACCTTGGCGCGGAGGGCATGATCTTGGCGATGACGGGCTGGGGCGCTTCGGGGCCTGCGGGAAAATTGGCCGAACACTTCGGGTTTACCCGGGCGCATCTGGCCGCGATGTTGAATGAATTGCTTGCCAAATAAGGAGCGAACCATGGCTCAGGAACAGACGCCGGATCAGTATCGGGCACAGCGGATTGAAAACCGCGCCCGCCTTGAAGCGTTAGGCTACGCGCCTTATGGGCACGCTTTTGCCCGCACAGGCACGCTGCGCGAAACACGGGCGGCCTTTGCCGAAGGCGCGGAGGTGGCCGTGGCCGGGCGCATTCAGACCAAGCGCCGCATGGGCAAACTGATGTTTATCCATCTCAATGACGGCACAGACGCCTTTCAAGTGCTTCTGAAGCGCGATGGTGTGGGCGAAGAGGCCTATAATGCTGCCAAATTGCTCGATCTGGGCGATATTATTGGCGTAAAGGGTACCCTCTTCACAACGCAGGCCGGTGAGCAGACGGTGGAGGTTGCTTCCTGGGAGCTTCTTTCCAAGGCCATTCGCCAACCGCCTGAAAAGTGGCACGGCCTTCAGGATCAGGAAGAACGTTACCGCCGCCGCTACCTTGACCTGATGTCCAACCCGGAGAGCCGCGCCCGCTTCGATATGCGGCACAAAATCCTGCTGGGGATCCGCAACTTCCTCACATCCAAGGGCTTTGTGGAAGTTGAGACGCCGATTATGCAAGGGCAGGCAGGCGGCGCCGCGGCTAAGCCTTTCTTTACGCACCACAATGCGCTCGACCGCGAGATGGCGCTGCGCATCGCCCCGGAGCTCTATCTGAAACGCCTGCTCGTGGGCGGGTTTGATAAAATCTTCGAGCTGGGCAAAGACTTCCGCAATGAGGGCATCGACCGCACGCACAACCCGGAGTTTACGGTTCTGGAAGTCTATGAGGCCTATGGCGACCGGACGTCGATGAAGCGTCTGATTGAGGGTCTGCTGCCTTACCTTTGCGACACCGTCCTCGGGACGCGCCAGGTGCGTTATGGCGAGCAGGGCGAAGTAATCAACTTTGAGCCGCCGTACCGCGAAGTGGCGCAGGCCGACCTGATTAAGGAGAAGATGGGCGAGGATTGGTTCAGCCTGGATTACAGCACCGCGCGGAAGCGCGCCGCCGAAGCCGGGATGATTCTCACCGATGAAATCGTGGATATGCTCACCTTGTCGCACGAAGTGTACGACAAGCTCATTGAGAAAACGCTCCGTCAGCCCACCTTTGTTACGCGCATCCCTCGGCAGTATGTTCCGCTGGCCAAGGCCTGCGCAGACGATCCGAGCGTTGTGGACGTTTTCGAGTTTGTTGTGGCCGGGCGTGAACTCTGCCCAGGGTATACCGAGCAGAATGATCCGGAGGCTCAGCGCGCGGCGTTTTCCCGTCAGGTCGAAGCCGATGCCGAGCCGTTGGATCAGGACTTCGTTGAGGCACTGGAATACGGGATGCCGCCCACGGGCGGCCTGGGGATGGGGATCGACCGCCTGGTGATGTTCCTTACCGGCACCGAGGCCATTCGTGATGTAATTCTCTTCCCGCAAATGAAGGAGGTGTGAGCTCCGTCTGCCCCGGGATTGTTTCGGGGCGCGGTGTTTCAACCTCTGCCCAGCTTATCATCCACACGTATGGCACGCTCCTCCTCGTCTCTCACGCCGGCTGCGCTTGGGTTGAGCGGAGGGGCGGATTCCGTTGCGCTTTTTCACGCCTGCCTGCGGGCGGAGCGCCCCTTTGTGGCGCTCCATTTCAATCATGGTTTCGCCGATGAAAACGGCGACGAAGCGGAAGCCTTTGTGCGGGCGTTGTGTGCGGCGCATGGCGTATCGCTGGAGGTGGGGCGTGCGGCGGAGCCGTGGCAGGGGAAGGAAACGAAAGAAGTCTTTGCCCGCCGCCTTCGCTTTGCGTTCTTTGCCCGCGTCATGCGGGCGCAGGGGCTGAAAACGCTTCTGTTGGCGCATCAGGCCGATGACCGCGCCGAACAGCTGGTGCTGCGCCTGGGGCGCGGCAGCGGGCTTGAGGGCTTGTGCAGTTTTGGGGCGGAGGCGCCTTTCCCGGGGGAGCCAGGGCTGCGGATTGAGCGCCCGCTTCTTGGGTGCACGCACGCGGAACTGGTGGCGGCGCTGCGGGCGCAAGGGCAGGCGTGGGTGGAGGATTGCTCTAATAATGATGACACGATCCCGCGCAATGCCATTCGCCATTGGGTGCTTCCGGTTCTCCCGCATTTTGTTCGAGGGGCGAATGCTTCGCTGGATTTGCTGCGTGAGGAACAGGCGTTTCTGGAGCATTTGGCGGAAGCGGCTGTTCGGGTTCGCACGCGGGAGCGGCTGGAGCTGGCGGAGGGGACGGCGCATGTGCTGGCGCGGCGGGCATTGCGGGTGTGGCTGGGCGGCCTTGGGCGCGAACAGGCCGAGCGGCTGCTGGCTTCGCCGGTAGGCGGGGTGGTGCAGGTTTCGGGCGGCAGACGTCTCAGGCGGGTGTCAGAGTTGGTGTGGCAGGTCCTTATGCAGGCGGCGTCCGAGCCGGAACCGGAGCCGGAGGGATTGACCGTGCCGGGGTGCTATCGTTTTGGTTCGTGGGTTGTTCGGGTTGAGGAATTGGAGACTGTTTCGGGGCGGCAGGCGGCAGAGGGGATGCTGCTGCCGCTGCCGCTGGTGGTGCGTGCACGGTGTGCGGGCGATCGGTTTTGCCCGGCGGGCATGGGGGGGCGGCATAGGCGAGTGCAGGACGTGCTGGTGGAGATGCGGGTGCCGCGGGAGGAACGCGGGGCGTATCCGCTGGTGTGTGTGCCTTCGGGTGAGATTGTTGCGGTGCCGGGGTTCCGCGTGGCAGAAGGGGTCGGTACAGGGGCGTTCGGCCGCGTGGTGGCGCGGGTGCTTTGTACGCGGCAGAACACGGCAGAGCCCTTGCCCGAAGAAGTCGAGGGAGGGTGCGCTCCTGGCTTTTCGTCTTCTAATTAAATGAAGAATGCTTGCCCGCTTTTCGGTGTAACGGCATGGCGGCGTTGAGAATAAAAAAACGCCTTACCGAAAGGCAAGGCGTAAAATGGAGGCGCGAATCGGAGTCGAACCGGTCTAAAAGGATTTGCAGTCCTCTGCCTAGCCGCTTGGCTATCGCGCCGTTGATGTGGGAGTAAAGATATCAAAGTTTGTTGAAAAGATCAAGTAAAATCTTGTGAGAACGATATTTTCGGGCATAGGGGTCTGGTTTGAGCGGGAAATATGTGGTTTTGCCCTTGGCAGGGGGGCGGTTTCCCATCTCACGTACGCTTGTGGGTGCCTATGTTTCGATATCATCGTAAGCATAGGAGACCTCATTGGCAGAAATCCGTTCATCGCGGACGTTGTAGGAATACTGCTCATTATTTTTCGAGGTGCGGCGGCCGAGGAGGTCATGGGTGTAAGAACGAATCTCTGAGTCATTGGCATAAGCATTTATGATGTTCGTCGGTAAGTGTCTTGTTTGGCCTCATCATTCCAAGAGGCGGTCGCGCCGTGGGGATAGGTGTGTTTCGACTTGAGGTTGGAACCGGCGAGATATTCCCAACGGAAACCGTTTGATTCGGCGATGCGGCCTGTAGCGGGGGCATAGGAGATGGATTGTTTGCAGTCGTCATCCACATCCTATAGTCGGTGCTTCGCCCCAAGGCGTCATGCGTGAAGGCCGTGGCGCCAATGGCATCGGTGGCGGAAGTTGGGCGGATCATTGCATCGGAAGTATAGGCAATGTCGAGCGTGGTGTTGGCGTAATCCACAGAAAAGCTCACAGAGAAAAAAGAAGCGTATGCAGTGCTCAAAACGTTCGCGACGAATTTCGAGACCTTACCGTTCACACGACAAACTATGAAGAATTGCGTGACCTTGCTGAACGAGATCCACGCACAGAGAAGAAGCTCGATCGTGAATGGCCGAGATCAAGTCAGCATCGGAACCGATGCGTAGCCGTAGCTGGAATCTGCGTTAAATGGTTGGGTTCGGGGCGGGGGTCTAAAAAACGAGATACAGGTTTTTGCCTTGGCAGAATCCTATAAATTTTGCACGCGTGGGTTACCGTACCCTGCTTGCCAAGTATTTGCTCTTTTTTCTGCAGAAGACTTAAATCGCAAGAGTCCAGCATGTTTGAGCAGACAGAGTCCTTCCACGAAACTCATTTTCGCGCCGCCCATCCTTACAACCCTTTTGTAAATCAAAGTACATAAAGCAATAGGCCGAAGCGAAGCGCCTCGGCCTATTGATGGGGACATCCTTGGAAGGATGGTGGAGCGAAGGGGATTCGAACCCCTGACCCCCACGTTGCGAACGTGATGCTCTACCAACTGAGCTACCGCCCCAAACGAAAGTGGCTCTACTATACCAAACATAACGGTGTGAACGCAAGGAAAATATGGTGGTGATAAAAAGAGGGATTGAAGGCTTGACGGAGTCTAATTTTCAAATGAGGGAACAGGGGTGCACAGGGTATGGCGTAGGGGAAACACTTGCGGAGATTGCCTTATGGTGTACGTGAAGCCAATCCGGGCAGCGCGCGGCTTTGTGTGGGAATAAACAAAAAGCCGGGGCGCAGGTGCGCCCCGGCTTGGAAGATTGGGTTTTACGGTTGCGTCTGCTTACCAGAAGAGGATGTAGAGCACCACCGTGAGAATGCAAACTACGCCGCCGAAGGCGAGGGCACCCTTGGACATGGTCATATCCAGCTTGGTCTTGTGCTCGAACACCACCGTTTCCTGCGGGCTCAGGCGGAAGAAGAGGCCGTAGAGGGTCAGCATCACGAGGGTGATGACCAGCGTATAGGAGGCGGCGATAAGGTAGTGCATGGAGCCGCCGGCAGCGGGGATCCCCAGGCATTCAATTGCGCTGAGCGGTTTGAGGATGAACGCAGGGAAGAGATCCCAGCCGTAGGTGTTGAGGAAATAGAAGACGATGGGCGCGAAGAGGAGGCCGACGACGCCTGCCCAGCGGCCTGCGGAGCGGTTGAGCATGCCGAAGGCGAAGACGGCGAAAATACCGGGTGAGACGTAGCACTGGATCTCCTGGATATAGGCGAAGATGGAGTCGGACTTCAGGATGGCGGCGAAGATGCATCCGGCCACAGCAAGGATCACGGTTGTTACGCGGCCGCAGGCAACGAGCTCACCCTGCGGGGCTTCCCGGCGGAGGTAACGCTGGTAAATGTCCATGGTGAAGAGAGTGGAGGTGGCGTTGAGCACGGCGGCCAGCGAGGAGACGATGGCGCCGAGGAGCGCGGCGAGAACGAAACCGAGGATGCCGCGATTTTTAGGAATCAGGCGCATGAGCCAGCCAAGCGCGCCGTCATACTTGTAGGTGTAGCCGGTGACGGTGATGGACGAGCCGTCCGCCAGCTCGATTTCGCCGGCTTTGCCCTGGGCGGCCCAGGTTTGGATGTTGGCGGGCGTGGGCTTGGCCTTCTTGTCGAGGGCGATCTTGGCGAGGAGGGGCGCGTTGTGCGCAGCCAGTTTGGCCGTAGCTTCGGGAGCGAGCGCCTTTGTCATGGATTGTTCGCTCTGGGCTACGGTTTTGGCATCGGCGCTTAGGGAGTAGAGGCAAACGAGCTCATTGGCCTTGAGTTTGTTTTCATTGATGCGTTTGGCGAGCACTTCAGCCGTGTCTCCGGCCATCTGGTTGGCATAGAGATTGAAGGCGATGATGCCGGGAATGACGATGATGAAGGGGATGATGAGCTTGAGCGCTGCGGCCAGCACAATGCCCTTTTGGCCCTCGGCGAGAGAGCCGGAGCCGAGAATGCGCTGGGTGATGTACTGGTTGAGGCCCCAGTAGTAGAAGTTCGGAATCCAGATGCCCATGAGGAGGATGGTCCAGGGCATGGCCGCATCGGTGGCCGGGCGGCCCATGTGCATCTTGGCGGCGTTCAGGTCGGCAAAGCGTTGGAAGAAGCCTGCACCATCGGTTGTGGTAGCGCCGCCGAATCCGGCGAGCTCAGCTGCGGGGGTTTCCACCAGTGCATTGCAGGCAATGTAGGCGATGATGGCGCCGCCGACGATGAGGGCGGCTCCTTGGAGCAGGTCGGCCCATGCGCAGGCTTTCAGTCCGCCGAAGAGCACATAGGCGCCCGCAATGGCCGACATGATGACACAGCAGGAGGCGAAGCTGATGGCGATTCCGAATTCATTGAAGAGCTGATGCATCACCAGGGAGCCGGCGTAGGTTACGCCGATGAGCGAGGCAACGATCAGGATGAAGATCATCGAGGCGGTCATAAGCGTGCGCGCCACATGGTTGTAACGCACTTCAAGGAACTCGGGCATGGTGGTGATGCCGGTTTTGAGGAAGTAGGGGAGCATGCAGAAGGCCACGACCACCAGCGTGATGGCGGCGATCCATTCCCAAGAGGCGCAGGAGATGCCTTCCAGCCCGGCGCCCTGGCCGCTCATGCCCACGAATTGCTCGGCGGAGATGTTGGCGGCAATCAGCGAGAACCCGATGAGCCACCATTTCAACCCGCGCCCTGCAAGAAAATATTCTTCGGCTCCGGAAACTTCGGTATTGGTTGTTTTTCGGCTTTTGAAGAAGCCGACGAAGAGGACGCACGCGATGAATCCGAAGAAGACGAGCGCGTCAATAATTAGGTTGCTCATAGGTTGTTCCTTGATTGTTGTGGGTGTGAAGAGGGACTATTCAGGCTTTTGGGAACCGGTATTCTGTGCAGGAGCGCAGGATTTCGCCCGGGCGCAGGATGGTGCTTGGGAAGGCGGGGTGGTTGACGCTGTCGGCGAAATGCTGCGTTTCAAGCGCCACGCCACCGCGCCGGCAGGTGGAGCCTTCCGGGGTTTCCAGCCCGTCGGGAATATAGTTGCCAGTGTAAACCTGCAGGCCGGGCTGATCGGTCCACACCTCCATCCGCATGCCGTCGGGGGCGGCGAGCGTGGCGGCGCGAGCCAGCTCGCCGGCAGGATGATCCAGCACAAAGTTGTGATCGTAGCCTGCGCCGTAACGAATTTGGTCGTTGGGAGCATCGATGTCTTGCCCTAGGAGGCGCGGCTGAGTGAAGTCGAAGGGGGTGCCTGCCACGGGTGCCAGCTCACCGGTTGGGATAAGCCCGGCATTGACGGGTGTATAGCGGTGCGCCTCAATCTGCAGGGTATGATCAAGCACATTGCCCTGGGCACAGCCTTTCAGATTCCAATAGGCGTGCTGCGTCATCGCCACAGGGGTTGGGGCATCGGCAGTCAGCCGGTAAAGAATGCGCCAGGTGTTCTCGGGCGTGAGGATATAGACGACTTCCGCATGGACGGCGCCCGGGTAACCCTGGTCGCCATCGGGCGAATCAAGGGTTAGCCATAGGCAGGCATCGTCTTCACCAATGGCTTCTTGCGCAATCCATGCCGCCGCCTGAGGTATGTTTCCCTTAAAAAAGGCGCGTAATTGCCAGCATTTGGCATTGAATCCGGTTTCGCCGCCATGCAGGGCGCAGGGAATGCCGCCTGGGGCATTGTTGGTGGCCAGTGTGTACGTTTTGCCATCCAGAGAGAAGGTTCCGCCTGCGATGCGGTTGGCTACACGCCCGATCAGAGCACCGTAATAGGGTTCGCGGATCCAGCCTTCAAGCGTGTTGGGGCCGACCATAACGTTGCGGGGTTTGCCATCCGGCCCCGGCACGGTAAACCGCCGCACGGTGCCGCCGTATTCCAGCACATCCAGCTCGGCGCCCAGGCCGTTCTTCAGAATGTAATGCAGCACCACCGTGCCATCGGGCAGTTTGCCGAACTGCTCCACTTCCACAATGGGGTCTGGTTTCAACGCCTTCGGCGCCGCCTGTGAATGATTCATACAGCCCTCTCTCAACATCTAGTTTCGGGCTCTTGCCCAAGGTTCTCTCTCATGATACCGCTTGTCTGTGCACCTGGCAAGCGGAAAGTGCCTCAATAAGGAAGATTCAGATCAATAAACGAGCAGGTCAGGCCGGTTTGTTCAGCCAGCCATTGTCCGAGCGCCCTTACGCCGAAACGCTCGGTGGCGTAGTGCCCGGCAAAGAAGGCGTTGACGCCCCATTGTTTGGCCAGATTGTAGGCTACGAGATTGGCCTCGCCGCAGAGATACGCATCGAGTCCCTCGCGGGCGGCGGCCTCTACGCCTTCGGGTGCGCCGCCTGAGCAGACGCCTACCGAGCGGATAATCTCTGCGCCATACAGGAAGCGCTCCAACCGCACCGGACACACCGCCGCGCGGATCCGCGCCTCAAAGGCCTCCTGCGAAAGGGGTTCAGCCAGCACGCCGGAAAAGCCGATGGGCTGCCCGTGATAGGGCATGAAAGGGCGCAGCTTTTCCAACCCGAGGACTGCTGCCAGCTGCGCATTGTTGCCCAACGTGGGGTGTGCGTCCAGCGGCAGATGCGCCGCATAGACGGCCAGATTGTGTTCAAGCGCGAATCGCGCCTGCTTCAAGTTCAGTCCCGTAAGCCGAGCGAAACTGCCGTTCCACGAGAGGCCATGATGAACCAGCAGCATTTCAGCTCCGGCTGCTGCCGCCCGCTCAAAGGTTTCGAGCGAGGCATCGACAGCGGTTGCAACGCGGTGAATTTCTCCCTCGTTGCCGATTTGCAGGCCATTATCCGAAACATCCCGAAAAGCATTCAGGCGCAGCTCGTCATCTAGCAGGCGGGCAAGGATTTCGCAGGTCATGGCGTTAGCTCAGAAGTTTGACTTCGGGTACGTTGAATGGCAGCCACTTGTCCTGCGGGTCATCCGCGTTAGGGAACATGCTTCGTGCCGCCAAATCGTTGAATGTGGCCACCCGCAGCGCTTCGTCTACACCCACACACCGCCCGGTAAAGGGTTCGCCAGCCCGGGCGGCGCGGATGGTCTGCGCAAAGTCGCGGTAGGCCTCCGTCAAGGCTGCGATATATGCGGCGTCATCCCCATAGGGTTCGGCAAAACGGTTGGGCGAGGCAGTGGGAATCGGAGCGCCGGGCGCTGTTTTCTCGATTGTTTTCCCGGCGGCATCGGTGATGCGCCAGGTGTTGCCTGTGGATTGTTTCCAGTGGACAGACGCCTTGTCGCCATAGAGGCTCAACTCCATGCCGTTGGCTTCGCCCAGGGCAATTTGGCTGACGTTGATAACGCCGGCCGCTCCATTATCGAAACGCAGCAGAACGGCCGCATCATCATCCAGAATGCGCCCGGCCACCGCCGGATGCCCCGCCGCGCATAGCGCCGCAATCTTCCGGCCGCTTGCCCATTCTGCCAGTGCCGCACACGGCCCGGCCAGATCATAAATGGCTCCGCCTGCTCCGCAGCGCCGCGGATCTACCCGCCAGCCCGCCGAGCGGTTCCCTGCCGTTTCCAGACGAACGCCCATCCAGCCGTGAAAATAACGCACATCCACCCGCCGGATATTCCCCGCTCCGCCCTCGGCTACAAACGCGCGAAGCTGCTCAAGCGCGGGGTAAAAGGGGTGAATATAGGCCGTGGCATAGAGCTCTTCGTTCATCAACGTGCGGCGCTTCAGGTTCTGCGCCTCGTCCATGTTGCAGCTCATAGGCTTCTCGGAAAAAACCGGGAAGCCGGCGTCAAACGCCGCCATGGTTACCGGGTAATGCATGTTGTTCGGAGCGATCACGGTGATTAGATCTAGCCGATCTTCCCCCGTGGCCTTTGCCTCCCGCCGAAACATGTCCCGGTAAACGCCGAAAACACGCTTGGGGTCTATCCCCAACGTTTTCCCCGTCTCAAACGAGCGCTGCCGCGTTGAACCAAATGCCCCACACACCAGCTCCAGGCATCCGCTCGCTTCAATGGCCGCCCGGTGAATACGCCCCATGAAGGACTCATTTCCCCCGCCGACCATTGCGACTTTTAATTTCTTTTCTTCCTTTGCCATCTCGTCTCCCTCTATTGGACGAACGGTCAGATGCATTATCGATAAGGTCTCATCGCTTCTTTAATACTAACCGTTTTCTAAAGAAAAATCAACTTTTCACGCGGTGCTCGGGTTTCTGTGCGGGAATGTATGCAGGCAGGTATAACCGATTGAACGAACAGTGGGTTGGCGCGCCATTGGGGGCGTTTGATGGGGCTTTCATGGGGTTGAGAGGCGGGGAGGGTTCGCTCCGGATACCAACCGCTTGGAAGGGAAACGGGGTGTGTTCTCCGTGCAGGCCGCTGGGGGGATGGTTTTGCGCGAATCCATCTCCGCCGTTTTCCTCCCTCCACGTTGAGACAAAAGCGGGCAGCGGGTTTCAGCAGAGACCAGTGGGCATTGAAGAGAGGGGAAAGACCGGATAGGCAGGAAAAACAGCCCGCGGCGGTGAAGTGTGCCAAAGAAGAACCCTTGAAAATGGAGAAGCACTCCCCAGGGCAGGCGTTTCTGCAGGCAGATGTCCCCTGTGAGCGCGCAGGGATGCGGAGCGAAGTGTTCATGCGGGTGAGCTTCCGCAGATAGGATCGGCACGTGCAGGAGCCCGCACGGTCCAGAAACACTGAGCTAAACGAACGCACCCTTCAGGGCGCCTCAGAACCCGTCGTCTT
>ERZ808277.488-NODE-488-length-12265-cov-2.363554_pt1 | contig 12265 bp, 11 predicted proteins | sample MGYA00521240_ERZ808277 | MGnify/ENA primary metagenome ERZ808277 (study PRJEB31516, sample SAMN03275599) | gut metagenome | biome: mammalia-associated habitat; material: feces | host: Papio cynocephalus | place: Kenya | collected 2012-07-17 ... | reverse complement strand
CTAAAATTCTGGCAGAAGTACGTAAACATATGAAACCGGAACTCATCGCCAGATTTGATGAGTTGGTGGTCTTTCATGCGCTTTCCCGTGAAGTTATAAAACAAATTTTGGATGCCGAATTGACAAAAGTACGTGAGCGTTTAGCCAATACAGGTGTTCATTTTGAATTGGATGAGGCGGCACAGACGCTTCTGTTGAACGCGGCTATGAAGCCTGAACAGGGGGCTCGCCCACTTCGACGGGCAGTAGAACGGTTAGTAGAGGATCCATTGGCGGACGCGTGTTTAACGGCGGATTCTAATAGAAAAACATTCCTTCTGTCTCCTGGCCCTGTAAGTGCTATGGGCGACCGGGTATTAATTGCGACCCAAAAGCCTTCCTCTTTACCAATGAAAATTACAAAAAAGAAGACCTCTTTATCCGTACGAAGTCCACGAAAGACCATTCGTAAGAAAGAGGTTACCCTTTCACCTAAGAAAGTCTAATCTTTTACGAAACACTTATTACATATTGTGGGCAACACATGTTAATATGTGTTGCCCTTTTTAGTATAAGCAGTTACGCATGAATAATAATGAATAATTATGAATGATTAAATAGCGATAAATCTAAATAATTTGAAACGGGAAGATAGTGAACAAGCGCACGCGGCAGCCAATCTGGCATAAACGCTGTTAACGCACGCCAAAAATTCGGCGAATGATTGAAATGGTGAAGATGTATTAATTCATGCGCAAGCGTTTCGGCAACAATCGATTCAGGCCAGAGGCAGAGCCTTGAACTAAGACGAATCTCCCCTGTTCGGAGACATTGCCCTAGAACGGCTGGACGTAACGGTTTAATGACAAGGCTACTGGGATACTTCAGCAGCCGAGAACTCCACTTATCAAGAAACATTTGTGCACGTATTTTCAGTTGGGCTTCACAAAATATATTCAGTCGCGTATGAAGTTGAGAAACGGAGGCCTCACGTCGAAAGGTTATAATGAGCGTTGACGTTTCCTGATCTAACCAAGTGTCGTTATATCCGGTAAACGGCCTTAAACGAAAAGGCAACGGGCGTCCAAAAAAGATAAATTCATTCCGTTTCAGACGGTGAACAGCAGGAGAATGCTGTGCTTCCCATGCGGTTAATAACTGATCCGCCGTGAAAGTGGCATGATGCCTCGGTAAAAATACTCCAACAACTCCATGAGCGGGTACAAAAAGGATGGTGTCGTCACGCAACGTTCGTTCTGCCAAATTTGTTCGTGTTTGTCTGAAACAGAACACACGGTACCCAGCAAATGTTGACATGGGTGGCTGAATGGAACAAAACATTGGCAGAACATCTCCTCACCGAGATCTACGCGAGGAAAGAGTATTTTCTACAACAAACCCTCTTGGCGAAGGATCGCTGTTGGATCCGGCTCTCGCCCCATCAGTTGCCGAAAGACGTCTTCTGCAGGCAAAGATCCGCCTAATGCAAGAAATGTATTCCGATAACGCCTACACATGGCTCCTCGTTTAGCGGCCGGAGCGTTAATGTACGCAGCATATATATCAGCAGAAAGAGTCTCACTCCATTTGTAAGAATAATAGCCTGCAGCATACCCTCCGGAAAAAATATGAGTAAACGCACAAAGGAAACGATCGTCTTCATGCATAGGCGTGGGTAAAAGTTTTTTCGAAAACGCCGATTTACAGGCATTAGCACATTTAAACCTTTTCGGATAAGCTTTTGAATGCAAAAAAAGGTCTGTCTGTGCGAAAAGAAGTTGACGAACAAGAGCATTACCGGCACGATAGGTTCGTTTGAGTGCAATTTTTTTTGCAAGCTCAAGCGGCAACGATTTCCCTGTATCAATATGCCTAGAGAGCTTACGCAGTAACACTGGATCATTTGGGAATTGTTCTAAGAACTGAGAGGCAATTTCCACGGCATCCCATTCAACATTATTTATTCCGGAACAGGTGGGCGAATCAACCCGTGTAAGCATTTCTTGGAGTGCATGCCCCATCTCATGAAAAAGCGTGGTTACTTCATAGAGACTCATAGTAGCAGGGGATTTCCTCCGTGGAGGCTTCTGATTACAACAGACAACAGCAATTGGAAGCTGACAACGTGTTTCAAAGTCGCGTGTACGAATTTCATTCATCCAGGCACCCCCATTTTTTGTTCCTGGACGAGCGTAGGGATCAAAATAAAGGCCAGCAATAAGTTCTTTTCCCTCAGTCAAAAGTTGATAAAACTGAACATCGGAATGCCATGCATGAACTTTTGACGCAGGGACACGTTTGAACGTGACACCAAATCGTTTCTGAATAAGAGCGAAAAGCTCTTCCAACACATGTTCCATAGGGAAGTAGGAACGCAACGTTTCCTCGTCATAACCAAAAAGGACTTGTGATTGTTTTTCAATCCAAAAAGCCTTATCCCACGGATTTAATTTACCTTTAAAACCTCTAGACTTGGCGAATTTAGCCAGGGCGATGTCCTCTGCCTTTGCTGCTGGTTTTCCAACATTAGCCATAGGAGCAAGCAGTGCGAAGACGCGATCAGGCGAACCTGCCATTTTTGAGGCTGTGGATAAATGCGCATAATCCTCATAACCTAAAATGTCGGCTATCTTTTGTCGAATCTTAAGTATCTTTTCAATGAGGGGGGCATTATTTAGTTTTCCATTTGATGCACGTGTTACACGGGCACGCCAGAAACGTTCCCGCACAGCAGGACTTTCAGCATAGCGCATGATCGCATCATAAGTAGCGAAGTCAATCCCTAATTCCCAAGGGCCTTGACCATGAAGCAAGTCTTTCGGAATACCAGCAGATTCATCCGGTGCGATCGTAATTCGTGCGGCCTTTTCAGCATCCAAAACATGATTGGAAAAGGTCATGGAAAGTGCAGCGAGGGATTTCTGAAGTGTATTAAAGTATCGGCGAGTGGAACCCGTGAGTCCAACACCTGCATTACGCATGGTTTGAATAGAACGAGCAAGCACGTGTCGTTGCCAAGCAGTGAGATCGGGGTGTTCCTGCAATGAAAGCATCCCCTCATAAAGGCGTTTACTTTGTGAGACTTTCAGTGAGAGGGCAATTATCGCCGGTTGCCAACGCGTTTCAATCGATCGCCATGCCTCAGAATTAACGACACTGGTTAGATGAGATAATACACCCCAAATTTCAAATGGCTCGCGTGTAGCCAACATTGGTGCAATTATCAGGCCATGCCAAGAAATATCCAACTGTTTTTCAACGAATGAAAAGGCTTGTTCTGCCTTTGGCAAAGAGACCTTCAGTGCGGCCTCACAAAGTTCTGGAGTCATTGCATCATACTGTGGCATCCAGGCATCTGAACAGAAAGGATTGGAAACTGTTGTAGACATGATGAACTTCTTTCCTGATAAGTAACAAATGAATGCCTTTATAACGTTGAAGAGAGCGAAACCGTAGACTCTTCAAGCATACATTTCGTCAACGATAACTTATGATTCTGACAAAACGCCTGAATATCCGCCAAACGAGAATCTGGAATCGTAGGTGTCGTTAGAATAATTTTTGTAGGTTGAATCCGCTGGAAATAGGCATGATCTTCAAGAACTTCTAATGGCCCAAGAATCGGAATACCATAAAACACGCGTCCACGTAATCCGCGATCGTCATCCAGAATACCTAAAAGTGCCACATGATTACATGTAACATTTGCGTTATAGATAGTCAAATACGCACTCAAGTTAAGGCCTGCTCCGTAAAACAATACCCTCTCGATTGAATGATCAATGAGAGCAGCTCGGCATAGTTGTCGATTTTCAAACGCTGACAAATATTGCAGAAAAGCAGTGCGTGCCAAGCGAATACAAATAAGTGGCAGGGGCAACAACATCGCCCATAACATATGCAAACGCAACAATGCAGAACTAAGTTCTGGACGAACGAATGAAATACCGATGTGAGAAATACACGATCCTAAGAAAATCGCTATCAAAATTGAAAACCTATCTCGAGGCATACTCCTTCCCCAGATTCGCGTATAAGCCTTTGAAAATGTCATAAATACGATCACTGGCACCGCATACACAAGAAAGACATTACTCCATTGAATACCTGAAAGCGCCGGTAATAACGGATGAAGCAGCAAAATAAGAAAGAAGAAAAGTACAACCATAGAAACTATGTCACATAGAATATATGTAGGTATAGCAATAGCTTTACGTCCATTGCGAGATCCAGGCTTAGCTAACAAATGTCCTGCATCCCATAATTCAACATTCGTCATCATGCGAACAATTACAAAAACGAAGCCGAGAAATCCAATCAAAAAGATTGATGCCTTACTTTGCTTAACTGCAAGGGTAATAAATCCCAAAATAACAAGGCCAATACCTAAACAATACAGACTCCAAACAGCGACACGTTGATTCCCTTTTGCCAAAGAAAGAAACCGATGATGAAGATGTTCACGATCTGCCGTCATAACCATCTTCGCTTCCCCTGTCCCCTCCTTTTTCTCTGAATCTTCTGTACACAACATTACATGCCGAAGTGTTCTGCGCAAAATAGCCAGGAATGTATCAACAATCGGAACTCCTAAGAAAAGAACCGGAAGCCCCATGGAAACCAGAAATGCGTCACCTCTTCGAGATGTTAATGCAAAGGTGGCTAAAGTCAAACCAATGAACAAACTCCCAGAATCACCAAGAAAAACGGTTGCAGGATTGTAGTTATAACGTAAAAATCCAAGAAGTGCACCAATTAGTATCAGTGCAACCAAAGGAATTTCCGTAGGATTAACAAAATATCCTACTCCAATCATACCAATAGTCGCAATAATCGCCAGTCCGGATGAAAGTCCGTCTAACCCATCAATTAAGTTAAACGCATTGATAATTGCAATGTACCAAACCAACGTCAGTGGAACATATGCCCATGGCGAAGCCCAAAATACCCCCCAGGAAGTAGGTAAAATGAGTCTGGCCCCCCCCCAACACATCACGCCTGCAACAATGAGTTGAATCATCAGTTTAAACAATGGTGATAACCCAAATCGATCATCTACGAACCCGACTGTAACCAAAATTATTGTGGCTACACAAAAGGTAGGCAGGATTGGAACAAAAACTTTATCTTCCGCCAAAAGATTTGGACACACAACATACGTTACGATCAGTGCACTAAAGAACGCCGCTACTACCGCCAACCCACCACCCCGTGGAATTGGCGTCCTGTTGACACGACGCGGATCGGGCAAATCAACGGCTCCAATTCGTTTCATAAAGCCGCGCACAAGTGGTGTCAAGAACAAAGCCAGAAGGCAAGCTACACTCGCCATACAGATCGCGTGAATGAATCCTAGAATCATATTGGCATCTCCTCCAGTAAATTCATGACGGTATCCATTACAGTTTCATCAAGCAATCGCCCCGAAGGGAGGCATAACCCATGTTCAAATAATTCCTCGCCAACCCCAGTAAGCACCTGCGGTGCTTCAGCAAATACTGGTTGCATGTGCATCGGTTTCCAAACAGGACGAGCCTCAATACCATATGCGGCTAATAGCTCCACCGCCTCAACAGGACTTCGTTTATCTAACATAACAACGGTTAACCAAAAATTGGGTACGCCGTATGTTGCGATGGGCATGGGAGTAATCCATGGATATCTTTGAAAACGTGTATTCCACTTTTCCCAAACTCGACGTTTGTCATCAAGTGCATCTTTGAGATGCCAGAATTGTCCTAACCCAATAGCGGCCGGTACATTTCCAAGCCGCCCATGACACCCCACTTCATAATGTTCATACCACAAAGTCGCTTCCCGCGCCTGTGAGGCCAACTTTCTACAATGACAAATTAGGTCCAAGTCATCAGAAAGCAATAACCCGCCTCCGCCAGATGTAATAATCTTATTTCCATTCAAGGAATGAATAACTGCCCAAGCACCTTTCCCTGCCGGACGACCACGATACGTAGCACCTAGCGATTCCGCCGCATCCACGATCAGCGGCACATGAAAACGAGCACAGACGGCACTCAATGCATCGATATCACAGCTCTGCCCATAAAGATCCGTTACGATCATCGCTCGGGCATTTGGAAATCGTGTCAAGGCAATTTCCGCTAATGTAGGATCCATGTTCCACGTTGTAGGCGACGCATCGACAAAAACAGGCTGAGCCCCCAGAGAAACAAAAGGCGCAACCGAGGCAATAAACGTTACATCGGACGCTACGATGACATCCCCAGGGCGAATACTTAAGGCCCTAGCCAACAACTCAAGAGCCATACTTCCGGAAACAGTTGCTAAACAGCCCGCAAACCCAAGTTGTCTAGAAACTTCCTGTTCCAATGCATCCACCATCGGCCCGCACGGCGCAATGTAACCAGAATCGAACGCTTTTGCAACCAATAAGCGTTCTGTATCGCCGTTCATAACAGGTGGAGAAAGAAACGTCCTCATACCTATTTCTTTGTTGACTCTCTCCTGATATGTGGAACATCTAGGGGAACTTTACGAAACGAATAAAATAAAATACCAAGCCACTCTTTTAAGTATATACCCGATTGAAACATTGTTCCTATTCTAGGTAATTTTTGCCAAATGTTTGATTTATGTGCAATTGCGGCAGTAAGGGTAGCTTCGTAATCGCACCCAACGGGAATAAATTCGATCTCAGAACTTTGAAACAGCATCATTGCACGGGGTAAATGCCAAGCTGACGTAACAATAATCGCACGTTTACACCCCAAACGTTTCAGCAACTCAAATGTCCGGCTTGCATTCTCAGCAGTATCACGTGCAAACGGCTCGCAAACAATTGCCGCTGCTGGCACGTGACAGATCTCAAGTAATGGTTTTTCCGCCCGAGCCACCCCCTCACCGCTCGGGATAACGATTTTACCTTTACCGGCATGATAGAGCCGGGCGGCCATAAAAACACGATCCGAAGCCCCAAAACATTCTGGATATGGAACTTGCGGTTCAACGGCTCCAACGCCTCCACCCAAAACAACAATCGCGTCTACCTTCGGAACAGAGGAAATCGATATTGGGGGATATTTACCCTCAAGCGTCATACCCAACCAGGAAGAAGTCGCCGGAAGGCATCCAATACATAAAGCGACATCTGCAACCCAAACAAATACGGCCAAGCGCCAATTCCTATGACAGAATAACCACAATCCCCAAACAATCAAACCCACCAGTACCCAGGCAAACGGTGTGCAGAACCACAATAACCATTTAAACAATGTAAACATTACACCTCACGCTCCCGTATACGATGCAATAAAACAGCCAAACTGACAGCCAAATCCTCCCGCTGAACTAAAACTGTCTCTGGAACATCTAATTGTACTGGAGTGAAGTTCCAAATTGCCCGAACTCCACCTGCTACCATTTGTTCTGCAACACGTTGTGCACGATCCGCAGGAACCGTCAAAATACCTAGCGTTGCTCCCAAGCGAAGAACCGTTTCCGTCAATGCATTCACCGGAAAAACAGGTGTTCCGGAAAGAATAATATTACATCTCTCTGGCACAGCATCAAATCCGGCAACAATCGTTAATCCCTGTTTGCGAAACCCAGGATAAGAGAGTAACGCCGAGCCCAATTTTCCAACACCAGCAAGTACAGCGGTCATGTCCGCATCTGCCCCTGTCAACCGTTCGATTACAGTGATCAGCTGCGGAATTGGAAATCCAACACGTGGTGTTCCGCGAACACCTGTCTTGGCAAGATCCTTCCGAACCACAATAGGATCAAAACCCAACGTAATTGCCAACCCAGCTCCCGATGCATATTGCCTTCCCTCCCGCTCCAGTCCACGCAAAGCACGTAGATAAAGCGGTAACCGCTGCAACATTCGGGTACTCATTTTCACAGGTCAGCTTCCTTCGTCAGCTGGTGTTCGTCCTCAACCATTGCTGAATTCATCGTCATCGAGCTCGAAGAATACTTCCGAACCATTTTTTTAGACATTTCAGAAGTAGCCTCATCCGTTGAAGAGGTAACATCCGTCAATTGCGGCGCATGAATATCATAACGGATCAGACGACAATCCAATGCCCCATTTTTGAACTGAAGGATAGCCGATGTCTGAAGTCGAATCTTAAGAGAAAGCGAACGAGATGAAGTGAATACCCAAGCTTGCCAGCCTGCTGGTACTCTATCATGTAACCATTGACCAATCCCGGTATAAAGCGATTCAAGCGCAACCTCATTCTCAAGTCGTTCCCCATAGGGTGGATTCATAAAAAGAATCCCAGGCGTTTTGGGCAATGGAGAATCCGAATAATCATCGGCAAAAAACTTAACGTTCTGTCCAACACCAGCTCTATTGGCATTTTGTTCTGCGATCTCTACCGCACGATCCTCCCAATCAACCCCCACAATCAATGGCAATCCCGGCGCGTCAAACGGTATTTCCGCTGACTTAGCCTGCGCTACCATTTCGCGCCAAATTTCACGAGGCGAAGCTCCAAACCGTTTTCGAACACTCTCTCCGGCCTTTTCGCCCGGAATTATCTGTTCCCAACCACGCAAATGCATGAAAGCATAATCTGCTCGCAACGTTCCCGGCAGAATTTTCCGAGCCATCATAGCAGCTTCAATGGCTGGTGTCCCTGAACCGCTAAATGGTACAATAAACGGTCTCCGTTCATCCCAACCCGTGGCTATAATACACGCGGCTGCAAGTGCTTCCTGCATTGGCGCCAACCACCCCTCCTTCCGATATCCACGGCGTGATAGAGAATTACCGGAAGTATCCAAGTATATCTTGGCATGTTGCCCCTCCCAGTAGACAAAAATCGCTGCACCCGGCGTTCCCTCGGTAATCCGCGTTCCAAACATACGCTCAAATCGCTTGCGTAACACCATTAAATCCAGTTTTGGTAAATAGAACGAACCTGACATCAAATCATATCCATCTACCTCAATCAGTAACTCCACCCGCTCTTGTTCCGCCGGTAATGTGTTTAACCAATCTTCCAATACTGCCCGTACGACCCGGAGTGTACTGCGCAGAGGGGTACGCTTGTTATACACATCCCGACCGTCAGCAACCACACGAACAGGTACATGATCACCGATGTTTGGTCGACGCCCGCATTTTGCCCGCATTCGATCCACGATTGCATCTTTTACCTTAAGCGTTGGCATTCGAGTATCTGTTACCGTTGACACGTCCCGCGTGGCATTATTTACAAAAAATGATTCGTCTACCGAGAGCACCTGTTCCCAAGGAGCATGGAAAGCCAGACGATACAAATCCTCCAACGTCCGGCAACGTGTGTCCTGTACGAACGGCCATAACACCCGCTGTGCCGTTCGAAGCGAAAGATTTAATCGAAGAATGTCGCGACACGCATTCTTTGCTCGAATACCAACCATGGTATCTGTTGCCCCGAGTATTTCGTATCCTAATGCCTTAAGCTCTTGCTGAAGAAACGGGGCAATCCCTCGACCACAAGTAACCGCCAACGTTGTAGAGTCTGTCCAAAGATTACGCATGTTTGGGAGTCTCCTCTTCCGGGAGCGTTACAGCTCGCAAAACCCGGCTCAATTGTTCAATACGTCCGCGCGCCTGTCCAAGCGCCAAATGCGCTTCATCCAGACGCTTTTCAACCGAATTACAGTGTTCTACAAAGTCACCCAATAATCGACGTGTTTTGACAAGCAGATTCCAAGCTTTTGCAGCCTGCTTTTGTACCGAAAGGGTTCGAAATCCCATCTGCAAGGCATTCAGAAACGCCGCCAACGTCTGTGGACCTGTCAACAAAATATGTTTTTTCTGTAAATCAGTCAATAATGAAAGATCTCGAGATGCCTCCAGATATAACCCCTCCGTTGGCAAAAAAAGAATCGCAAAATCTGTCGTGTAGGGTGGCGTAATGTACTGTGCCACCTGTGTGGCAAAAAGCTTCAGCCGCTCAATTAATGCCCGGCGTGCGGTCTCTTCAATTACCTCATTCTCGGCTTGCCGCAGCCGTTCATAATCCTCCATCGGGAATTTGGAATCAATTGGAACCCAAACCGGATGTCCCTCCTCTCGCCCTGGCAACATTAAAGCAAACTCAACGATCTTACTACTTCGCGGATTGGGCTTAACATTCTGCGCAAACTGCCCCGGAGCCAGTAAATCTTCCAATAACTTTCGAAGTTGCACTTCCCCCCATGTACCACGTGTTTTGACATTTGATAGCAGCGTATTGAAGCGAGAAACACCCATATCCAATCGAGTAAAAATCTCATTTAACGTTCCGACCTGCTGCATTTTATCCCGCACATCTCGCAAATGTTCCTGCAACACATTTGACTGTTCAGTAAACCGACGGCTTAATACGCCATCCAATTCTGAACGTTGTGCACGAGCAAGCGCATCTTCTTTTAACTCTAAAGCTGAAAGACGAACGCTCATTTGCTCACTCAACCGATGCTCCATTGCGACCAAAACTTCTGACGGCACTGCGTTAGAACAATCTTTCGATATTGAACGGCGAAGCAGTAGGAGAAGTAACACACATACACCCCCCAAAAGAAGGGTGCACAGCCCACAAACCATGAGCAATACCATCTCCATCACTCAGCAACATTATCGCCGCATGGCAGCAGCAAGCGCCTGACCGAATTCTGAACACTTCACCTCTTGTGCACCTTCCATCAACCGCGCAAAGTCATAAGTTACCGTCTTAGCCGCGATCACTTTGTCCATCGCATTCACAATGTGATCGGCGGCCTCCGTCCAACCCATATAACGCAACATCATTTCCCCCGAAAGAATTAGTGAACCGGGATTTACCTTATCAAGCCCAGCATACTTCGGCGCCGTGCCATGGGTGGCCTCGAAAACGGCAACCCCAGTGGCATAGTTAATGTTTGCTCCTGGCGCAATTCCAATTCCACCTACACAGGCCGCCAGCGCATCTGATACATAATCACCATTCAAGTTCAATGTAGCGATCACATCATACTCTGCCGGTCGCGTCAAGATTTGTTGCAAGAATGCATCACAGATACAATCCTTAACAACAATTTCACGCCCTGTATGTGGATTTCTAAACTGCAGCCACGGCCCCGCCCCTATCTCTTTAGCACCAAACTCGCGCTTCGCCAGTTCATATCCCCAATCCCGAAAAGCTCCTTCCGTAAACTTCTGAATATTTCCTTTATGAACAATCGTTACAGACTTACGATCATTCGTCACAGCATAATTCAACGCCGCACGCACTAAACGCTCTGTCCCCTCTCGAGAAACCGGCTTGATCCCAATAGACGATGTTTCTGGAAAACGAATTTTCTTAACTCCCATCTCGCGAATCAGAAAGTCAATAACCTTCTGAACTTCCGGCGTACCACACATCCACTCAATACCTGCGTAAATATCTTCCGTATTCTCACGAAACACCACCATGTCCGTCAACTCCGGATGCAACACCGGAGAAGGAACCCCTCGGAACCAACGCACCGGACGCAGACAAACGTAAAGATCGAGCTGTTGACGCATAGCCACGTTAATGGAACGAATTCCCCCTCCAACTGGTGTAGTCAAAGGACCTTTAATGGAAACCAGACAATCGCGGCATGCCTCCACCGTCTCCTCCGGGAGCCACGTATTTTCCCCATATACCGCATTCGCCTTTTCTCCAGCAAACACTTCCATCCACGCGATTTTCCGACTCTCACCGTAAGCTGCACGCACAGCGGCATTCCAAACCGTCATGGCTGCTGCCGTCAAATCTGGCCCCGTACCATCCCCCTCCACAAAAGGAATAATCGGGCAATTCGGAACGTTTAACTTGCCATCCATACCCAACGTTATTTTTTCACCAAACGAAGGAACCTGAATTTTCTGGTAGGCCATGCGCAACACTCCAATATGAAAAGAATAAAAACTCGTTTAGTATACCATATTTCACCCTGTTAGACAGAATCCCAACCGTCAGAAAAACGACAACAGAATTACAACGAACTAAGCAGTATTCCAACATATTGCTTGAGAAAGAAAAACAAAACACCCATTCGTCTTCAAAGAAATAAAAATTTAAGTTAGACACCCATTCCCAATTCTAGGAAAATAAGATACCGTTAACAGTCGGCACTAGTTAAAAAGTCCTTTTGTAAGTAAATGACTAAGCCGGTTAGAATCTCTTATTTTCCCGCTAAATCACATCTCATTTCAATAAAAAGATATTAAAACATGAAATTACGCCGATCAACATCGTAAAGGAGTTGTACAAACATCCGGATTTTCTCCCACGGTTCCTATCACATATGAACTCTAGCC
>ERZ808277.487-NODE-487-length-12275-cov-18.072263_pt1 | contig 12275 bp, 13 predicted proteins | sample MGYA00521240_ERZ808277 | MGnify/ENA primary metagenome ERZ808277 (study PRJEB31516, sample SAMN03275599) | gut metagenome | biome: mammalia-associated habitat; material: feces | host: Papio cynocephalus | place: Kenya | collected 2012-07-17 ... | reverse complement strand
ACGACTAAGGAAATGAAAGCTGAAGTAAAGAAGATCTCATCGGTAGAAGATCTGAAGAAGTACGTTGATGAAATCTATTCTAATAAGGAGGAATACAGCGTAAAGACAAAAAACGACATCGTAATGATTATGTTATGGCTTTTACAGGATGAAATTAACGAATTAGGAAGGAGCATTTAATATGGTAAAGAAGATGCGTAAGGGCGGAATTACCAAACGCGCAAATATGCAGCCAAAAAAGCACCGCGCAAAAAAGCCCCCTGTTGGTCCTTTAACAAAAAGGGCCAACCTAAAACCGGGGGCAAAGCGCCCCGGTAGAAAACCAAGCGGAAAAGCAAAAGCTTCAAGCTCAAGTAGCATGAAAAGTAAAGACAAAGTAATATATATCGCCTCTCGTGGTGAAATTATGAGAGAAGCTTGGAAGATTGCGCGACAGTTGTTTAACGTATTTGGCAAAGATGAAAATATGCCTTCAAAGGCGCGTGATTATTTAGGTGTAGCATTAAAGAAGCAGTGGAAGATTTCAAAGATAGTTGTAAAGGAACCAGCTGATTTGCCAACTTCTGTTTATTGTGAAGACGAAGTAATTAAAAATCTTGTGGCGTATACTCATAATAATAGGGGAACAAGTTCTACATTTTGGCTAAATAATAAAGAGGACGATGGAAGCTTGCAGATTTCAAAATATCAAACTTGGAAAGATGGAGATGATAAAACAGTAGCTGATGTAATGACAGATTATTCTAACATATCTTTTTTTGGCGAAGGCTATTGGTATAACCCCTTGACAAATCAAGTTGAAAGCAAAGCACCAATAGAAACTGATGTAATGGAATTGAATTTCGATGACATTATAGAGCTTATGAACAAAGCAAAGAAATGAGGTAGTTATGGATCTCTTTTATGATACTATAGACGATTCTATTATTTATGATACATCAAAGATTAAAATTTTTGATGGCATTGCTGGATCAGGTAAAACGACATATCTCTCAAAAAAGTTTGAAAGGGATGGGGTTGATTATCTTCATTGCACATCTACAAATCGTTTAAAGAAGGATATAGAAGCGCGCTTTCCAGATAGAAATGTAAAAACTTGTGCGTCAGGCCTTTTTCGTAGTAATAAGATAGGGTTCTACACATTGCCAACAGAGCCGGATACAAAAACAATTATTATAGATGAGATTTTACAAACAAGTGGGGCAGTTATAAAATGGGCTATTGATCACGTGGGTGTGTATAATATTTTTATATGCACAGATCAAAAACAAACCCTTTCCCCGGAACAAGATAAGTACATATTTAAGAAATACATTGAGCTTTTAGCAAACGAGAAATCAGTAATAATACAGCCGACAGTCACGCACAGGCCAAGGACTAAAGAGACAGAGAATTTTTACTATAAATCATTTAGAGACAGTAGTGAAGAAGGTTTTAAGCTTTTTAGTAAATTGAAAAAAGAATTTCCTATTATAAGGTATTCTCAACTTCCAGAAGATTTTACAGAGAATGCTGCATATATCACACATACAAATGAGATAGAGCAAAGAATATACGATAGATATAATTTACAGGCCCGTTACGACTTACCTCTTATACCTAAAGGGATGATTTCATCAAAGGACCCGAAGAACAAAACTAATTATCCTATACTTCCTCAAATAAAAACAAAGTCTTCTGTGATGCTCGGATATTGGCAAGTGGAAAACGTTGGGTCTGTAATAAGATATCAAGGGTCAGAAGTGGAACAGGGACAGAAGCTTTATTATCTAGCGAATAAAGACAGTCACCCGACAGACCGTGAAATTTACACAATGATTACAAGAATGAAAGATATAAATTCCCTTGTGATAGTAGATTGCCCTAAACCAGAAAAAACAGAAATTTTTTCATTTAATGATATCCCAATTTTAAAGCCTGTAATGAAAACAGTCTTATCATCAGATACATATAGAGTAGACAAAAATGGGAAAGTGAATGTTAGTGGCGAGGAAGTCAAGGCACTTAACGGCGACGAAATTACCCTTCCGATATATCATCAACTCGTAGCAAAGCTTGCAAAAGATATTAAAGAGGATGAAGTCATTACAAGTTTGATTTATAAAGGGAAACTCGTAAATACAACAACTATAATCAACAAAAAATCAGACGACTATAAGAAGCCAAAGCTTTCATTTTTATCTATTCTTCAGAAGGATCAGTATTTAAAATGCGAAAGTATGGATGAGATACTTTTTATTTGTGATAGTTTAAAAACAGGGTATCCCACTTATCCGTCAAGGGTAAGGAATGAACAATTGAAACAGATAAAAGATTTTAGATATGGTATTGACCTTGCTGGATCATATCCTATAGCATTAAAATTTGGCGATATACCGAATGGATCTACTTTCAGAAGAGAAATGGACGGGGTGTGTAAAACAGGGATATTTGTAAAAGACGGGTACTATAAAAAAGGGACAGTCATAATGACACCCTTATACGAATATCTTATAAAGAAAGGTGAACGTGAGAATATAAAAGATATCGGATCTTTTGATAAGATGGAAAGTACATATATTGGGGAAAAATTTTATAACGCATATCATAAATCGATAGAAGATAAACAGGATGCAAAAGCAGCTGCTAAGTGGGGAATATTAGAAAGGCATTATTTAGAAAAAACAAAGAAGGGTGATAAAGAAGTATACTACAAGAATACAAACAATGTATACGAGCCTGTAATGTGGGCGATTAAATCATATGAAAGTTGTACGATTGAAAAGATCCGCGACATTATATATGGTGACGGGTTTTTTAGAAGAGGGATACAGCTTGTTGACTGTTTATACTTTGAAACAAAAGAGGAGCTTGATTATATAGGCACAATGATTTTATGGCGTATCCCAAACATAGAATTTAGAATTTTTAAATATGACAGTACTATATCAAAGACCAGTAACCAAGAAGTAATATTTAAAAATTATGAAGATTTAAAAAGCAGAGATGAAATAAAGACAGAGCGTAAGAAGACTTATAATAAAGAATATCAGAAGAAATACCAGAAACAGTATTCACAGCGTGGGTATCATAAGAAGGCGGACAATTGACCGCCTTCTCTTTTTATAGTATTATAAATAAAGGAGGTAATAATTATGGGATTATTTAAGAAGAACGACCCCTTTTACGATATATCAAAATTATGGAATTATGGATGCACATATTCGATGGCTTTTGGGCAAAAGGGTAATGGTAAAACATATCAAGGCTTAAAGAAAATTCTTGAATTGTATACGAGCACGTGGGATACAGGAAAGCGCACGGGCGTATATATGAGAAGAAACGGCGTTGATTTTGTGCAAGGTAGAGCAGAACGTATAACGGCTGGATTAGTCAGAGATCATTTGCCGGAAAAGATGACAGACGGATATTATACAGACATCTATTATAAAGGTAAAAGATATTATTTATGCCGCTATGAAGAAAACAAAAAGGGCGAACAAGAACGTATATGTGATGAAAAACCTTTTTTATATGCTTTTGATTTAACAAGCTCTGTGCACGATAGTTCCGGCGATTTCCCGGACGTAGGTATTATTCATTTTGATGAATTTATGAGCCGGACCGGATATTTAAAAGATGAATGGGAAACTTTCAGAATAGCAGAAAGCACAATCATCAGAGATAAACAAGATGTCAGAATACTTATGACCGGAAACACACTTAACCTATATAATTGCCCGTATTTTGATGAAATGGGGCTTACCCGTATACCGGAGCAAAAACAAGGCACAATTGACCTATACACATATGGGGATAGTGACACGAGCGTAGCAGTAGAATATACTGGACATAGAAAAACAGAGGCGGCTAATAAGTATTTTGCTTTTGGCAGAAAAGATGTCGATATGGTAACAAAGGGTTCTTGGGATATCAGAATGTACCCGCATTTACCAATAGACACACGAATTAGACCAAAAGATATAGTGATGTCATTTTATATAGAATATAAAGACATTCTTTTACAAGGTGATATAATAGTAAAGGATGATGATAGTTATATTTACATTCACCCAAAATCAACCCCGTTACAAAGAAACGTAGGAGACATCATTTATAGCACATCTGGAATTATTGTCGGAAACATTGTTCCGTCGTGGATTTATGGTGTAAGACCGATTGATAAATTAATAACAAAGTATTTCAACACCGGGAAAGTTTGTTACAGCTCAAATTCAGTAGGTGAAATTGTAATGGGATTTCTCGATTGGTCAAATAGAAATAGACAACAGCAAAGGAGTAGATGATATGACACAACAGGAAAATGAACTTAATCAATATAATTATTATTTACAGAATATTATACCACAGATGAAAGAATGGGATTTCACAGAGAAAGAAAAATCTGTCGCCTATAAAACGGTCGAAATGCTTTCCCGTTTACAGTCGATGTTTAAATGGGATAATTTACCAGACACAATTAAAAAGAGAGACCTCGAAAATCTTTTAATGACAGATGGTTATGCGGTAGTTATTAAAAAAGATGACAAGTTATACGCTGTCAGAGGTCAGTTGGGCGGTGAACTAGACCAAAACTATGAGCCTATAAAAGTAACTGTCGCGAACCCGTATCTTAAAATTTCAAAAGAATACACTATTAATGGAGATTGCGTAGTCATTCAGAATGATAGCTTACGGATGGGACTTTTACCAATTATAGGAAAATACGCAACGCTTATGACAGAGAACGAGTTGTCTATGTATATGGCATCAATTATGACCAGACTTTTCTCTATTATCGTTGCAGATGATGACAAGAAATTAGCGTCAGCTAACCGATTCATTGATGCTATAAAAGCCGGTAATTTGAAAGCCGGTATTCTTGCAGAGACAAGTACACAAGATAAGCTTTTAGGAACACAAAGCGTGGGTATAGGCATTGAGACGCAACCTTACGGAAACAGCGGATCAGTAGGCGCGATTAAATCACTTATCGAATTACAGCAGTATCTAAAAGCGCAGATGTATATTGACCTTGGTATCAACTCTAATTTTAATATGAAGAGGGAAGCTCTTAATACAACGGAAAGCAACTTAAATGACGATGCGCTTTTCCCGCTCGTAGATGATATGATGGAAAACAGAAAACAGGGCATTGAGAGAATAAAAGAACTTTTTAATACAGAACTTTCTGTAGAGTTTAATTCAGCGTGGAAAGACAACCAACAGGAAATTGATATCGCGCACGGAGAAGATGTAAAAGAAGAGCCTATAGAGGAAGAACCTATAGACGAAAAGCCAAAGGAGGGCGAAGATGAAAACGATTAATAATCTTGCATATGGAATTTTTAAAGAAATGACAGATGCCCCGGAATTTATTTCCGGGGTAGCAACAAAGCTCGATCTGTATATGAAAATGAGATATGGGCAGAGAATTCTTTCCCCGTATATGGAACAGTATACAGGCACAGAAGCAGATACAAAAGACAGTGCGAATGTCATTTTTATGATGTACGGTGACAGATGGGAACATTTATACGAAACGACAAAATATGATTATGACCCGATCGCTAATGTAAATGCAACGGAAACAACGACAACAGAGTATGGCAAGAACACCAAATATACAAGAGCGAAACGGCACACAGAGAACAAACAAACACAAGAAGCCTTTTCGGGAGAGACGACAGCAACAGAGTACGGAATTAATCACACAAAGAATATCGACACTTATCACCCGTATGACGAAATCACAACAGAAGATCATAAAGATGAAGTTACAGAAACAGAAAATCAGATTGCTGGATTTGACAGCGCAACGTATAGCCCGAAAGACAAGAGCACAGAGACAAATAAAGCGCACGTCACAACAACAACAAACAAGATGCCGTCAAAGATTGAAGAGCACGACAGCAACACGGATAAACGGACAGATACAACAACATATAACGCACCGGAAAAAGTAACTCGCAATGAAACAGATGAAAGCGAATATACAGATAATGACAACAACTCTGGAAAAGATATAACAACTTTTGTACGACACGGAAATATCGGTGTGACGATGACACAACGTATGATCGAAGCAGAGCGCGATGTATGGAATTTCAAACTATATGATGTTATTATAAAAGATGTAGTTAACGAAATTTGTATTCCGTCATATTGAAAGGAGACATTATGAAGTATATCGTAGACGTAGACGCGGGAACTGTAGAAGAGTATAAAGACCCGACAGAAAACACAACTGTAAGCTATACACCGAAAAAGCGGCAAATTCAAATGCTGGAAGTATTGAAGCAGTGGTGGGGCGCAAAAGAATGGGACGGCATTGTAAGCGGAATTCAGAAGTGGTTTTACGGATATGTAAGTAAAACATCGTGGTGCGCAACAACAATTTCTTATCTTTTGGAAGCAGTAGGAATTCATATCAAAGATGAGAATGTATATAACCTTATGAAGAAAGCAGAAAAATCTAATATCGGAAAATTTTATACACGGAATGATATTAATACTGGATTCTGCAAAACAATACAAGAAGGCGACATTCTCTTTTTCTTATGGACTGGAGACAGTATGAACTCAACATCAAAGAAACACGTGACGATGTGCGCGCAGACGACAGACGGCGAAAAAATTAAATGCCTTGGTGGAAATCAGAATGATGGCGTAAGCTATGCGGCTTATAACAAAAATAAGCTTTTTGCAGTATGGCGGATTGATTGACAAATCATTAACAAACTATTACAATATAAAAAGAAAGGAGGTGACACAATGCAAGACATTGTAACCGCGATTTCAAGCGTAGGATTTCCAATTGTGATGTGTGTTCTGATTTTTTGGTATATGGAAAAAGAGGCAGAAAGTCACAAGGAAGAGGTCAACAGCTTAAAAGATGTATTAACAGAGTTAAAAGTATCTATCACACAGCTTACAGATAAGTTAGGAGGAAAAGAATGAAAGGTGGATATCAGATTATTGATTTAGGTGGCATTAATCTTACAGCCGATGAGATCGATGAAGGGGCACAGGAAATTGTCAAGGGGGTTTACGAAAAAATTGAAGGCACAGACAAACCTGTTTTAATTCAGAATTATTCTGTGGACGGCATTGAAGAAAAGCCGTTTTTCGGCACATTGATTTCAGAAGACCTTGGATTTGCTGTATATCATAAAAACTATAAAATAACTTTTCTTGGTACAGCAACAGACGCAGTGCTTTTTGAGAGTGTCCCTGAAAATGTAGAAATTAGTATGTTTACACGACAAATTAGTTTTAACGAATCGGAATTACCTTTAAATATAGATTTAAATAGCGATTCTAATATGGGAGTGAAGCATATTGTATTTGCAGTAATCAACGGGCAGGTTTTATCAACAATTGCATTGAATGTAGACGGAGAACTTTCTTTATATCATAATTTACTAGTGCCAACAAAGGAAGATAGATCCGCTAAGACATTCGATTTTGATATTGAAGGGTATCATTTTTTATATGCAACATTAACAAACCAAGTCACTATTACTAAAAAATCATAAGGAGAATAAATTATGAAGATTTCACAAGTATACGATATTTTAAACAAGACAACGCAGGAAGTATTAGGAAAGACAGACCTCGTGATTAATGAGGACCTTTCTAATATTGTAGATGTTGGTACAGCAGTTCTTAATACCGATGATCTTGATAAGTATACGGGATCGCTTGTAGATCACGTCGGTAGGGTCGTTTTTGTAGATAGAGCTTATAGCGGTTCGGCCCCGTCAGTACTTATGGACGGATGGGATTATGGCGCTGTTATGGAAAAAATTTCTATGGCAGAGTTACCAAAGGCAACAGAGAATGAGAGCTGGAACCTCGTAGATGGACAGAGTTATGACCCGAATGTTTTCTATCAGCCAAAGGTAGAAACAAAGTTTTATGACAAGGGTGTGACTTTTGAAGTGCCAATGAGTTTTACAGATGTACAGTTGAAGACCGCTTTTTCTAGCGCAGAGCAGATGAATGGTTTCCTGTCGATGATTTATTCTTGGATTGATAAATCTTTAACAATCAAACTCGACAATCTGATTATGCGCACGATTTGCTCTTTTGCAGGCGACCTTGTGTATTCAGAGTATAGTGATAGTAATTACACGGCAAAGAGCGGTGTGAGAGCGGTCAACCTTTTAAAGCTGTATAACGACAAATATGAGACCACACTTACACAGGCAGAGGCACTTACTAACCCGGCTTTTATCAGATTTGCTTCTTACACGATGGGTTTATATCAGGACAGATTAACAAGAATGTCTTCTCTGTTTAATGTAGGTGGTAGAGATCGTTTTACAGCGCCGGATATGCTTCACGCAGTACTTCTTTCGGACTTCGCAAAAGCAGCAGATGCATACTTACAGAGCGATACTTATCATAATTCGTATACCGCACTTCCAAAGGCGGACATTGTTCCGTACTGGCAAGGCACGGGTACTGGATACAATTTTACAGATATCTCTAAGATTTCTGTAAAGACAGGCTCTGGAAACGATGTAACTCTGGATGGCATCATTGGTATCTTTTTTGACCACGACGCATTAGGCGTAACTTGTCAGAATAGACGTATCAAGACGCAGCCGAACCAAAAGGCAGAGTTTACGAACTATTGGTACAAGGTAGACAGCAGATACTTCAACGATTTGAACGAAAACGGCATTGTATTCTTCATTAAGTAATAAGGAGGGCGGGGGCGAAAGCCCCCGTACATTTTATGAACGTAAAGATTGGAATATGTAAAGACCCTGTTAATAAATTAACAAAGTCACCGTCGTTCTCGATTACACGGGCTTGTACTTTTAAAGATTATAACGGAGTATCAGACCGCACCCCAAGTATTCAGCTTGCTGGAAACTATACAGATTTTCAGAATTTTAATTATTGTCAGATTGAAGGTTATGGCTATTATTACATCACGGATAGAGTATCATTAAGAAATGGTATTACAGAGTTAAAGCTTTCATTAGACCCGCTTATGACATATCAAAAAGAAATTCAAAACAGTACGGGTATTATTGAAAGGTCAGAAGCTTTTTATAATTATTATATGGAAGACCCTTTTATAAATCTACTTTCTTATATGTCAATTGATTGTAAGCCGGAAACTTTTGGTATCACGGGTGATGTACATAATATTGCAGTAATAGTAGGAGAGTAATTATGGCGACCAAAACAATTTATCATATAGAGATTGACCACTTTGAGAGAGCTGGAAGCGGAATGGGATTAACCCCCGGTGGCAAAACTTCACTCATAAAACCGATATTGTACCCTGTCCTTTCAAAAGATATCTATTATACAGAAGAAACAGGTGGTGACACTGATTCATCTATTATTAAAATTACAGGTGCACAGGGCGCGGAAGTCACCCTGTTAAAAATGCTCGATAATTCAATTGATAATTGGGACATATACAGAAAATTATTTAATGGGATGACATTTACCAATAGTTTAATTGACTATGAGTTTAAGTCAAATGGAAACAAATTCCTACCGGATGGGTATAGATTTAAAATTAGCGACTATTATCACGGAGCAAAAGTTGGCGGAATTGCAATTTCTTTTTATAACCCGGACTATCAAGATGGACAAAGTATACATATTAATAATAAAGTAAATGATGTTTATTTTGAAAATGGCACTTCTTATGGCGGGCACGGCGATTTTTATTCTGGTGTATTAGGTGGGGGAGCTTTCCCTGCACCTTATTATGACGGGTTTATATATCTTGTAAAAGAGATAAAATATTATTCTGTACACTTTTGCAATCTAAATAGTTATCAAACATTGACAGATAGCGAAACAGGAGAAACCACTTATTACAATCCGAAGCTTAGATATTCTATAATTTCAGCCGGATACCAAGACCAAGAGGGTAGCGCGAGCGAAGCTTTTTTAATAGATGGAGAAACGGTGGAAATTCCTGCAGCGTATGCTATTTTTGCGGGTGGTACAAAAATAGATATACAGCCGGATGTAAAGCCGGGGCAAAGCGGTGGGCAGTCGACGAGCGGTAGCACGTCTGGGTCAGACTGGCCGTATCAGTACCCGTCATATGGTACCGGAAGCGCAGGTGGCGCAGGAGAAGGCATTTTTGGCGGTGACGGTACACATAAAAAATGGGGCGGTAGCGTAACAGAAAATGACATTATAGCAAATAACCCAGACCCCGTAAAATCAGGCGATATTTCCTCTATATGGGGGCTTGAGCATATAGAAAATAAAGGTGGAGTACGTATTTTTGATTTAAGCACTGATGATTTAGGAACGCTGTATGGGAAATTATGGGACAACGATTTTATTACTTCGTTAAATAAATATCAAGCAGGAAATATCGGGAACACAATTATTAAGTTATATCAGTCAAAAATCGCGCCGGAAATTTTAGGGGAAAGAAAAATTTACCTTGGAAGTTTTGACAGCACAATACGAACAAACCAATGTAAGGAATATGTACATAGAAAATTAGGAACTTTTCAAGTACTGGAATTTTTTGGCAGTTTTCTCGATTATAAGACAAAATTACAAATCTTTTTGCCGTTCTGTGGTTTCCAAGATTTAATGGCGGATAAGTATATATCACCAACACACGCACCAAGAACAATTACGGTTTTTATTGATGCAGATATGGTTTCTGGGGTAGCTGTATATAATGTAAAGACGACTTATTCAGACGGACAGGCAATTATTGACACCTTCCCTTTTGACTTTTCAAGAGAATTACCTATAATTGAAAGCAGTTTTGCAAATGCACAATCAGCTGTAAATCAGATTTTAGCGGGTACGGTAGCGGTAGGCACAAGCGCTTTAGTAGGGCTTTTTGGACCGGAAAGTATGGCGCTAGGCGCATTAACTGGGTTTGCTGGTGGCGCGGCACAATTAGGCACGGGGCTAGGGTCACTTAATCGCCCAACTTATACTGTAAGCGGGGGCGCTGGAAAGAATTTTGGATTTTTGCAAGCAGACAAAATTTACCTTTTAGCTTTTCGCCCGGTATGTACAGTACCGGAAAATTCGTCACATTATATTGGGTATCAGTCACGGATTACAAAGAAAATCGGGGATATCAAGAAAGGTACTTTTAACAAGATGCAAAGCGTTCTTTTAGATGAAAATATACCGAGTGATATTGCAGGTGAGATTGATAATATTTTAACAACAGGATTTTATACGTAATAAAAGAGGGCTTTTTACAGCCCTCTTTTTTTTAATAAAGCATTCCGTTTGTAATACCTTTTAAAAGCTCAACTGCATCTGTTAATCCATACGGTAACATTTGGATCATTTCATAATGTGACCCATAGAAAACAGCTTCTGCCAATACAACAAGCATTTCGAGACTTTCCTCTGCAGCAATATCTTTACAATTACCTTCTTTCCCATTTGCATTCATAAAATGTTTATAAATCTTATAAAAGTCTCTTTTGCAATCATTATATGTTGTAACTCTTTGTACTAAATCACAAGCTTTAAAAACATCGTAATTATAACTCTCAAAATCAAAAATCGATAATCTTCCTCCTTCTGCGATATTTGCGTGAAATACATCTTCATATTCTAAAAGAAAATTAGTAACCACAATTGCGATATATTCACCAACAGCCCCATATGTCATTTCAGGCATATTATCCGTCGGAATAAAATACCCGTCAATCTTTGCAAAAAGCTTTGCTACGAGGTCATACTTTGAAACATTCTTCTTTGTATTCATAATTTTTATCTCCTTTTTAGTTATTCTTATAAAAATGATTTACTACGATGTTATATAAAACGATGTAAAAAATCAGTTCTGTAAAACCAAAAGCCGCGATAGTGAGAGCAAGTCTAATTTTTAATACGAGGCTTAATATATAAATAAGAGCTGTCATTTTTCTACTCCTTTCCTTAGTCTTATTTTGTAAAGCTCCTTTCTTTTCTTTACGATTATATTGTACCATAAAACCGGGCTTTTTCTATATATATTTTATAAATATATTATGAATATTTTATTAAGATTGTGAAATTTTTAACAATCCCCCTATAAAAAAAAAAGAGGGCTTTTGCCCCCTTTATATTGTATATCTTTCCTTTTCGATTTCTTCTGTATGTCCTGCCTTTTTTGTATACTTATAAAATCTTATTGTCATCTTTGTATATGTCTGTCCCGGCTTAGAGTAGTATGTAGCGATCGCTTTTGTTGCCGCGTCTTTGGTGTCCTTTACGTTTGTATAATTGTCTGTATAAATCTTTTCGTTAGTATTGTTAATTGTGATTTCTGAAAAAAC
>ERZ808277.486-NODE-486-length-12293-cov-14.798267_pt1 | contig 12293 bp, 13 predicted proteins | sample MGYA00521240_ERZ808277 | MGnify/ENA primary metagenome ERZ808277 (study PRJEB31516, sample SAMN03275599) | gut metagenome | biome: mammalia-associated habitat; material: feces | host: Papio cynocephalus | place: Kenya | collected 2012-07-17 ... | reverse complement strand
TTCAAAACTTTGTTAAAAATTTAACAATTTTATAGTTGACAATTTCCAATAACAAATTTATAATTTTAATAAAAGGAGGACAATCACATGAATATAGCTACATTAACTCAAGCAATAACAACGGTAGGTTTTCCAATTGTTTGCGTTTTCTTCTTATGGAAGTCTATACAGGACACCATGAAAAACCAACAAGAAGAAACAAAACGATTGAGAGAAATCCTAGAGAAAAACACGCAAGTTTTAACAAAGCTAATTGAACGTTTAAAAATAGAGGAAGGAGACGATGAGGATGGCAAACCTAAATAATTGGATGTTACCTTTCACACCATACAACCTAGAAGAAAAGGATAAAACCGTCAATGATATAGCCGTCTTATTGTTAAACAGATGTTTGCAAATATTTAAGTATGAGAACTTACCCGAATCAATAGACAAAAGAAATTTGGAATTGTTAAACATCTTGAACGGCTTTTGTATTTGGCACAAAGTTGACGGAAATCTGTATGCCTTCAACGCTGGATTAGGTGGTGAACCAGATGTTTATTATATGCCAACAATAGCAACCGTATCAAATCCGGCTTTGAATATTTCCGAAAATTTAGAAATTGGTGACCAATGTGTTTTAATGCTTTCTGATTCTAGTGCGAAAGGTTTAAAAAATCTTATACAGAAATACGCTTCAATTATAGCAGAAATTGATTTATCAATTTCAATAGCTAATATTAACCTTAGAATACCAACTATAGCAAGTGCAACAAATGATGCAACCGCAAAGGCAGCTAAAACCTTTTTTGATGAAATTAAAAAAGGAAAACAAGGCGTTATATTTGACTCTGGTATGATGGGTGAAGATACATTTAAAACGTCACCTTATGCTAGTACTTCAACTAATGTTATTACAGACCTTATAGAATTACGAAACTATTATGAAGCTGAGTTCTATAAAGAAATAGGTCTTAACCAAACGAACAACATGAAGAGGGAAAGCCTTAACGATGATGAAATAGCAGCAAACGAAGACACCTTGAAACCTTTAATTGATGACATGTTAGAACAAAGACAAATTGCTATAGATGAAGTTAATAAGATGTTTGGAACTAATATTAAAGTTTCTTTGAACTCTTCTTGGGAAGACAATGAAGTAGAACTTGAATTGAAACACGAAGAAATAGCAGAAGAAACAGACACAACAGACGAGGAACAACACGAAGAAGTCGAGGACTCTGAAAACGTTGACGAACTCGAAGAGAGTGAGGAAACAAACGAGGACGAAACAACAGAAGAAAGCGAGGAAGATGAAGATGAAAGTGAATAAAACTTGCGATTTTTTATTAGGTCAAGGAATCTTCACGGCTTTAGATTCCTATGCAGTTCCTTGGAAAGATAAAAATATAGCTCCGTTATTAGATACAGAGTTCTATACAACTTTCGGAAATCGTCAAACATCTCCGTTGGTTGATTATCTTATAGGAGATAAAACACAATTATCAACCGAGGACACTCAGAAACTTGCGCAGATAATTTTCAACAAGTTTTCAGAGAATTGGAATCGTATAGATTTAGCCTTTTCTAAAGAGTACAATCCAATTTGGAACAAAGACGGAACAGAAACGACAACCGTAGAGAACTCTAGCAAAACAACCACGTTTGAAAAAGGTAATCAAACCAACACAGCAATAAAAGGAGAACAGACAAACACAAACGACTATGGAGACGGACAGACAACCGAAAGCCAAGGAGCAACCAAGACAACTAACGCATATGGTGCGGAAGAGAAAACCGAGAATTTAGGAAAGACAAACACAACAAACAAATATGGTGAAGATAAAATCACAACAACAAACGGACAGAGACAGACAAAAGACAGCGGGAAAACAATCACAACCGAAAATAAAACTTCGGCTTTTAATTCTTCTACATATCAAGACGATACACAGACAACCGAAAAGGATGGTGGCAATACTGTAACGCAAAACGCAGTAACAGATACAACAACGAAAGCTGCTAAAACGGATAGCGTAGCAACTGATGCAGTTACGAATACCGAAACAACTAAAGCAAAGACGGACAGCATAATAACGGACGCAGTAACAAACACCACTACCGAAAAAGCTAGGACGGACATATTAACAGAAAGTCAAAGAGAAGACACATTTACAGACGGTACAAGAACAGACACAACCCAAGAGGGAGCAACAACGCAGACAACTACATACACATTTGGTGGTAATATAGGTGTAACAATGACTCAACAGATGTTAACGGCTGAATTTGATATGCGTGAAAAATATAACTTTTTTGATATTATTTTCAGAAATGTAGATTCGATAATGTCTTGCGGTTATTACTTACAAGATTGTTAAAATTTTAACAATTTTATAGTTGACATTTTTATATTTCTATTTTATTATAATATAAAAAGGAAGGAGATAGAAAAATGTCAGGTTACAAACTTATCAATTTCAAAAATATCGACCTAAAGACAACGGTGGCGACCGAAATCGCAGGCATATATGAGACTATTGAGTCGAATTATAGAAAGCCTTTAGTTTTAGAAAGATTAGTGTTAGACGGTGTTGAAGTAATAGACAAGTGGGTAAACGCACAAGTTGAAAATAATAAATTTACTTTTGCAATTCCAGAAGGAACTATTGAAGTAGATAACAACGACCAAGTTACCTACACTAAAAAGGAGGAATAAAATATGAAAGTCGCACAGATTTACGACATAGTAAACACAATAACAAAGGAAGTTTTAGGAGAGACTGCCATAGTCAACGAAGATTTATCGAATATAGTTGACGTTGGTACACAGGTATTTGACGCAAACGCAACTGACGCATATGTACGGAAATTGATGAACCAGGTAGGTAAAATCGTTTTTGTAAATCGTGCATATTCTGGCGTAGTTCCATCTGTTTTAATGGATGGATGGGAGTATGGTAGCGTTGTTGAGAAAGTAAGAGGAGAGTTACCAGAAGCAACCGAAAATGAATCATGGGAACTTACAAACGGAACAAGTTACGACCCAAATGTATTTTATCAGCCAACTGTAACCGTTAAGTTTTACAATTCAAAAACAACTTTTGAAGTTCCTGTTTCTATTACAGAAAAACAAGTGAAACAGAGTTTTCAGAACGCTGAACAGTTGAACAGTTTCATTTCAATGATTTACAACGAAGTTGATAAATCTATGACAATCAAAATTGACGAATTAGTTATGAGAACAATCGACAATTTTATAGCTGAAACCGTTCACGCTGAATATGATAGCGAAGCTATTAACACAAAAAGCACAACTAAAGCAGTAAACCTGTTAAAGTTATACAACGATAAATTTGGCACAGAGTTGACAGCCGACAAAGCTCTTACAACTCCAGAGTTTATTCGGTTCGCTTCTTTAGTTATGGGAACATATAAGAATAGATTGGCTAGAATTTCCAGACTGTTCAACATTGAAAAGAAAGCAAGATTCACACCAGCCGACAAATTACACGTTATTTTATTAAACGACTTTGTTATGGCTGCCGATGCTTATTTGCAGTCAGACACATACCATAACGAATATGTAAAACTTCCAGAAGCTTCTGTCGTTCCTTATTGGCAGGCATCTGGCAAGAATTATGATTTTGCTGACATTTCTAAAATAGATGTAAAAGACTCTAATGGTGACACCGTTCAGGTTACTGGAATTTTGGGTGTAATGTTCGACCATGAAGCATTGGGAGTTTGCAACATCGACAGACGTGTAACAACTAATTATAATCCAAAAGCCGAGTTTTTCAGTAACTGGTATAAGTTTGATGCTGGATATTTCAATGCATTTGACGAGAACTTTATTGTTTTCTTCGTTGCTTAATTTATAAACCTCTCTACCTTGTAGGGGCAATCTGTAAGGGTTGCCCTTTTCTTATAGAAAGGACTTAAAAATGACTTTAAATTTATATGTTAATACATCAGAAAAAGAAAAACTAGACAAAAGCCTAATCAATGAAACTGTTTTAACAGGATTTTTAAAGCAAGGCTCAAGCGTTATAAATCCGGTAATTACGGTTGAAATAAATAATCCTAGTCAGTTCAATTATGTTTATATAGCAGAATTCCATCGTTATTATTTTATATCTGACACTGTAAACGTTCGTAATAATATTTGGGAGTTAAATATGCACGTTGACACGTTAAGCAGTTTTAAAGCTCAAATAAGAGCTAATAAAGCTATTATAGACAAAAACCAATATTTGACAAACGCAAATCAATATTATAACGATGGGGATACGTTCGTACACGACTCAAAAGAAACGAACGAAATCGCAACGTTTCAAAATGGATTTGATGAAACACCGCATTACATACTAATAACAGCAGGAGCATAAAAAAGGAAGTGAGAAAATGGGAAATCTTGTTAAAGATATAGAAGTATTAGATGAATTGCTAAAAACAGGAGTCGAAACAAAAAAATATGTAGGATATAAAAGTTGGGGTCAAGTTCTTAATACTTTAGCGGAAGAATCAGGAAAAAGACTTGTGCAGCTTCCAAATGGTCAAGTTGTGGAGCTTTTAAGTGGAGTAGGAGAAACAAGCGCAGGAGCTACAACGGGATTATCTACTTATGGAATGGCTGCCGTAAATGTTGCAGAGACTGATATTTTAGCGGGTGATGCTGTAATAACTGCATCTGGTGAAGTAATAACATTAGGAGAAACAACAACCGGACTTGTTGTTTCAGGTACTTCGGACGTTGCGGCCGCTGGTGCATTGGGAACAACTACAGCTTGCGAGTCTGGTTTTATGTTAACCCCTAAGACTGTCTTAATTGCTGGAGTTGCTGGAATTTGTGGCTTTGCTATTGGTGATGCTATAGCTGGAAAAATAGTATCAGAATTGGACGGTGAAGAGTTCGATTGGGGAAGTGATACCGTTCTTGGTCGTTTAGTTAATAAAACACACGACCAAATATTAATGCGTGTAGAATTAGGAGGTAAAACTTCTTTTGATGCTGATTTAATAGATAGAGTATATAACGCTTTAGTAAAGAAGGGATTTTTCTTTGAAGGTGACTATCCTTTCACTCCTGACGCAATAGAAAGCGGAAAAACATATCATTTTACTAATTTAGTAAGCGTTAAACAATTAGCACAAGAACAAGTAAAACTTATTAAAAAAGCTGTAGATGTTGATAGCTTTTTAGCACAACAAAAACAAGGCGATTTTCCGGGTTTAACAAGAACAGAAGGATTTAATGATGCAATTTTTAATATCTTAGATGATTTAGTAAATGGATTTGATGAAACGGGTTTAAATGGTGTAGGTTCTGTTGCCTTTAATCTTAGGTTAGGAATATCAGCTACTTCATCGGGAACCAGCTATCCTTCTGTTTATATAGCGGCTAATTTAAGACGAACAGATAGAACAGTTGGACGATATGAAGAAGAAAAAAATTCTAATTTTCCAGACCATCCGACTAAAAGAATATATTTTGACGGAGAACAAACAATTAAAAGACGTTCAAGAAATATATCGAGCAGTGCAACAGAGTATTTTAATTATGGTGTAATTACTGGGTACACTGATAAATTATACACAGAAACTTATATATATGATGAAGGAATAAAGACAGCCACAGCAACAGATGATTATATAACAGGTTCTTATTATAATTTAAGTGCTCCGTTTGATATACACGAAGACGGATTATGGCGTTATTTATATGCTTCTGAATCTTGGAACATTGGAAGATTTCAAACAGAACAATACAAAAAAAGAAAGTTACCAAATGCAAAGACTCCAGACGTTACAAAGTCACTTGCTGAAAATTACCCGAAGTGGTACAACAATACAAAAGACCAATCAACACCAACAGAAAAAGACAAGAACAAAAAAAAGAAATATAGGATGATAGGTAAGGTCGTAAATACTAATACAGACCCAGAAAACAAAAAACTAAACGACCAAGACAAAGCACAAGAAGGAGACAATGACAACGACAACTTGGAGGATAAGTGGCCTTCTATTGGTGATATTATAGTTAATATTATACAACCACCAACAGACCCTTCCGACCCAGACCCAAAACCAGAAGGAGAAAATCCCGAACCATTCATTCCAGCGAATCCAGTTAGTGAGTCGGGTTTTGTTAGTCTGTACACTCCGAGCCTTTCAGAACTTAAAGCGTTTTCATCTTGGTTATGGTCTACAGATTTTACTACAAGCATTAAAAAACTCTTTCAGGACCCAATGAACGCAATAATCGGTCTTCATATGCTTTATACAGAGCCAGAAATCGGAGAGCGTAAAAATATTATTGTAGGTTATGTAGACAGTAGCGTTAATACTCGAACCGTAGCAAATCAATATAAGAAAATTGATTGCGGAACAATTGCAGTAAGAGAATATTACGGAGACAGTCGAGACTATGACTTTACTAATATAAGTATTTACTTGCCATTTTTAGGCATCCAACAGTTAAACGCTAAAGATTTAATGGGTGGAAGTATTAACGTTACGGCAACCGTTGACGTTTTAACAGGTACAATTCTTTACAATTTAAACGTCACTAAAAACGGAGTGAAACAGACCTTATATACATTTAGCGGAAATTGCGCTGTACAGTTACCTATTTCATCCGGTTCTTATGCTTCTATATTAGCAAATACAATTGGACTTGTAGCCGGAGGAGTTGCAACATTTGCAACAGGTGGAGGAGCTGCTCCTCTGTTAATTGGTGCAGCAGCTCAAGCAGCAACAGGAACCCACGCCAAAGTGTCAGCATCAAATACAATTGGTAGCAATGCTGGAGCAATGGGAATAAAAAAACCTTATTTAATTCTTAACAGACAGAACAGTTATAACGCAAGCTATTACAACGACATACAAGGATATCCTTCAAATATAAATATTAAACTTGCCAACTGTTCAGGATTTACAAAGATTAAAGAGTGCCACCTTGACGGCATACCAGCAACAGATGAAGAAATAGAGGAGATTTACACATTATTAAAACAGGGGGTTATATTATGAAACAGATAGGAAGCGCAAGAAGTAGCAGATTAAACAAAGAAGACCAAGTCAGCACACAACCATATTACACACACGCACAAGGGTATTGGTTAGGATTTGAACCAAAAACAAAAGCGGACGCACTGGCGTCCGCAATGCTTGACGCTTGTAACAATAATAATTTAGTTTATTCACAAGCCTACAGGAATGAAGCGTGGAATAATTTCAAGACTTCTATAAAAGCTATAAAGAAAACAAGCCATTGCGATTGCTCTAGTCTTGTTAGATTGTGTATTAGACAAGTATACGGAATAGAACTTCCAAACTTTAACACAGACAGTGAAAAAGATGTTCTAAAGAAGTCGGGACTTTTTAAGCCTGCTAAAAGAATTACATCTGCAAAAGATTGCGTACCTGGAATGGTGCTTGTAAGTCCTAGAAAGGGTCACACAGCAATTTTTTTGGGTGACCTGAATAAATCTTCAAAGAAAAAATTTGAAGGCGTTATCGGGCAAATTATGAGGTCAGAACTAGGTAACGGAAAAGAGAGAGTTGACAACCTTAATAAGTTAGGATATACTAATAAGGAAATAGAACAGATACAAGAAGAGGTAAATAAACTTTTGAGAGGTTAAAAAATATGAACTATTATTCTTTGGATAACATTCTTAAAATAGATGCACAATATTATATTATAGTATCGTCAAGAGGTAACGGAAAAACGTATGCATGTCTTAAAAAAGCAATAGATAATTACTTCAATTCTGGAGAGGTTGAACAGTTCGGATATATAAGACGTTTTGACACAGACTTCAAAGGAAACAGAGGTGCGCAGCTTTTCGCTGCGCACGAACCTCTTGTCGAGAAATTAAGCAATGGCAAGTATAATAAAATAGTTTATTACCGTTCTAGTTGGTTTATGGCATACCAAGACCCAGACACGTTAAAAATAACAAAAGCAGACAAGCCTTTCGGCTTTGCTTTCGGTTTGAACGTCATGCAACATGATAAATCTGTTTCATTCCCGGACGTTACTATGACCATATTTGACGAGTTTATAGCACCAGATAACGGTGGTTATTATTTAGGAAATGAATGTCAATTATATTTCAATACGATTTCTACTATTATAAGAAACCGTGACAACGTTAAGAATTTTCTATGCGGTAACACGATAAGCGCATGGAATTTATACACTAGGGAATTTAATCTGACAAACTTCAAGAACATGAAAGCGGGAGACATAGACGTATACACATATGGAAAAGGTCGTGACCAAATGAAAGTTGCGGTCGAGATGTGTCCCCTTATAAATGAAAAAGATAAAAACGGTAATATTATCGGAAAACCGTCTGACAAATATTTCCAGTTTGATAATCCAGGTATGCAGATGATAACGGGAACGGGTTCGCAATGGCAGCTTGGTAGCTATCCTCATCTTTTAGAGAAATATAAATCAACGGAAGTCGTTTTCACTTACTTTATTGACTTCGATGACGAGTTATTTCAATGTGAAGTAATTAACAAAGGTGGTAATATGTTTACATACATTCATAGGAAAACAACACCGTTAAAAGACGAGGACAACGATATAATATTTAGCCTAAAAGACGATATAAGAATAAACCACAGGAGAGCTATAAACAAACCTATAAACGAATTAACACGCAAAATATGGTGGTTTTATCAAAACGACCTTGTATTTTATCAAGATAATGAACTAGGTAGCAAGGTAAACAACTACGTTAATTTTTGCAAAGGTTTATAAAAGGAAAGCCCTAGGGCTTTCCTTTAATCTTTATTATTTAGTAACGCTTTTGTTATTGGTGTATTACCTAACTCTCTCAGTTTCGCATCTGCGTAGGCTCTTATATCTCTACCGTCAAAACCTAAATCCGTCAAAACTTTAGCGTCTATTAGGTTTAATATTATAATCTTCTCCGGTGTTGTTAAGTCTATATATTTTCTTGTTTTCTTCTTCATGTTTATCTCTCCTTTTGTTGTACATATGTTATAAGTTCCAAATAGTTATCAGTCATATTAAGAGAAAAGTCTACGCTTTCCATATGTGACCATGTTGATTCTGATACCACTGCGGTAATTCCGTTGTAGTCTGTTACCTCTTCCGTAAAAGAGTCGTTTGAATATGTCAGTGCCTTTTTCCCACTATATTCTTTTGGGATTATCAAATTGTCTGTAAATGATTTGAAAGGCTCTTTTTTTGTTTTCAAATATGCTGCTCCTGTTTTCTTGTTTACTCCTGCTATTGTTATCTTTAATTCATCTTTGTCTGTCAATACCATATATCTTTTAGCACCCAATGTTTTAAATTTCTTATAATGACCGTCAAAATCCCAAAGTCCTATGATTTTCTGTTCGTTCTCTATTGTATAAGGTGATACTTCTGAAAAATCTATATTGTAAGTATTGCACATTGTTTTCAATTTCTTTATAATCATGTTATTATAATTGTCTATGTAATCTTTATGGTCGTCTGAATTTAATATTTTAATACTGTCTGTGTCTGAATAAATGTAATCTTCTCCACAAGCTAAAATCCCTGAAAATAAATTACGTCTAGCGTATGCAGTTATAAAAACACCCCAAACATAAGAAAGAAATCTTTGGTTGCTTTCATTATATATATCTAATTCATCTTTTAAGTCTGTTAATTTCTCGCTTGTCCATCCATACAACTCACCCCAAGTGAAATTATCGTGTAAGATATTTGAGACCATCATACCATATATAGAATTCAAGAAACCCTTAAAAAGTTGATATGCTTCCTCTTCACCTTTTACATCCTTTAATGTAGTCTTGTTTTTATAATACTTTATAACGCTTTGAATTATTGGCAAAGGTAAATAATTTTTTATATATTCCCAAGCGTTAAAGATTACACACTCGTCAAAGTCATAAAATGCCCTAATTGTTTCTAAGTCAATATTGGTTATAGTGGTCTCTAATTCGTCAGCTTTCCAAACTCTACCATTATCTAGTTCATAATATTTAGAAATCTTAGAACACTTAGAGAAACTTATAGGGGTATCTGGTGTATCCTCTTTAATTTTAATGTTTGTAAAACGAACAGTAAAAACATATAAACAATTAGGTCTAAAAGGAAAATCATCAATAAAATAATATCCTTCTACCTTTTCACCTTTAGACATTGGGAACATTTCGGTAAGCATTACAGCAGGATATGAGCTTGTAAAATCCCAACTTGTAACATCTAATAATGTCTTGTTTGCGTTTCTTGCGTTTGCGTGAGTAAAACCACCAGCAAAAGCAGCGTGTACACTTTCGTATTCGTCAGTCTCTAACGTTAAAGCCTTCATTAGTTGTTTATATTTCTTTGCCTCTTTAGTGTTTCTTTTATGTTTACCATCTCCATAAAAGCATCTATTTCTTACGTCTCTACGGACATACATAGTCTTCGTTAATAATATATTGCTTATCTTTTCGCCTTTGTCTTTTAGTTCTTGAATGTAACCGTTAAGAATCAAAACGTCATTTCTACAATATTCCATTTCCTTATTTGTAAGGTGTGTCTTCCAGTGTCTAAGTTTCTTATAATCCAAATCTCCGACAAGTTTAGGTAATTTGTACTTGGTCAGGTCTTCGCCTAACTTTGCAAGACTTTTTCCGCTTTGAATATAAGAACAACGGAATTCAATTCCGCAATCTGTTACCGCTTGTACTGGTGTCAGTGCATCTATAGCGAATATATCGTTCCAAGTGAATTTATATTGTAAGAATTGGAATTCGTATTTTAAATTATGGACCCAACAAATGATGCGTCTGTCAAGGCTTAAATTTAAAATTGTTATAAGGTTATTGATGAAGTCGTGGAACTCTTGCCAAGTTCTACCTAATAACCATCTGCCATTTAGTCCAACTTGCCAGCAATACATACATCCCCGTTTTTCATTATTTAAATTGTACCAGCTAGACGTTTCTATATCAAAACTAAAAGGGATTTCCACATATTCAACATCTCTATATGTTGAAGTCTCAACAAGTGACGGCACTGTTTCCAGTGCGTCACGTATAAAACTAATATTTTCTTTAAATTCGTATCTCTTGAAGTTGTAACCTGTCACGTCTTTTTTATCTCCGTTTAAAATAGTTGTCCTGTTTCTTGTCTCTTTGCTTTCTAGCTAATGCGAAAACATCCATATCATCGTCTTCGATTGTTGCGGGTGTTGTACCTTTTCTGTAATTATCCCATTTTATCATCATTTGGTTAACTGACAATTTAGGATTGAAAACTTTGGCAATAACTTGTTTATAGCCCTCACCAGAGGACAAACTAGCATCATACATTCCACCACCCTCGGTGGCTTCAAGTTTTTTAATTAAGTCCCAAGCCTTTCGGCTTTCTTCTATTGAGAACTTACGACCTAGGATTTTTTCTGTCCTAGTTGTATTCTCACGTATATATTTCAGCCAATTCTTAGCGGTGGCTGTCTCCGCTGTTAGAAACCGCTTTGCTGTTTCCATCACTTTTTGAAACTCTTCTATATCTGTTGGCATCTTGTCAGGCATACGTCCGACAATTCCTTCACGTCTTTCCAAAGCTTCAAGGGCTGGTGATTTCTCACCCGAAAGAACGTTATAACGCTTTGAAACGTCTCCTTTTGCTATCTTTTCAAGTGCGTTTCTCTGCTTTTTTACTTGACCTTTTACAGTGCTGTAAAAGGCTTTGCGTTCTTTGTATGTCATATCTTTATATGCTTTTCCTAACTTGTTTGATTCTTCAACTAACTTTTGTTGTGTTTTTGTTTCTGATACCATTATAAAACACTCCTTTCTATTTCTATCTGAAAATTGTACCTTGTCCACCAGTGCAAAAAGTCTTTGTTATTGACTGCTTTAAGTCTAATTGTTAAATAAACATTGTCTAAATTCAAAGTTGAATCGTTAAGCCAATAGCCTAACAGTTCAATCATTCGTCTATCTCTTGCAGTAATAGGCGCATTATAACTTTCAAAAACTAACTTATTGCTTTTTAATTTTATTATATAGTAATCGTTACTAACAAAGAAATAATATTTATCTTTAAAACCGTCTTTACTTCTACAATAACTAACATGTTCTAATTTGTCCATATATAACTGTGGCATATTTGATTCCTTTCCGGTCGAAGTCACGCCCGATTCTATCGGGTTCGACCTGTAAAAATATTATAAAATAAAGTGCCTACTTTTTCAAGTTGTAAAAAGTATTGAAAGAATACCATTGGAAAAAATCTATTCCTCCGCCGCTTCTGCAAAAACTATTTTCAACTTCCCTCG
>ERZ808277.485-NODE-485-length-12314-cov-2.466270_pt1 | contig 12314 bp, 11 predicted proteins | sample MGYA00521240_ERZ808277 | MGnify/ENA primary metagenome ERZ808277 (study PRJEB31516, sample SAMN03275599) | gut metagenome | biome: mammalia-associated habitat; material: feces | host: Papio cynocephalus | place: Kenya | collected 2012-07-17 ... | reverse complement strand
TAGCCACCTTGTTTTAATTTACTTTCTAATTTTCCCTTTATATATGCAAACATTAGCTTTATCCCTCCGAAACAAATTTTTGTTTGATTATATCATATGTTTTTCATTTTTCAAGAATATTTTTTAGTTATACTCAAAATAAATGAGTAAAAAAAAGACTAAACACTTAAATGTTTAGCCCGCTTTTAACTCATTTATTTAATTATTTTTTACCCCATAATTTAATTTCTTGGAATAAGAAATTATGTGCTTTTTTGAAGTCTACTTCTTGTGTAACAAAAGCATCTACTTTATTTAAGAATTCTTCTTGTGCTGGAGTTGCTGTTACAACAATATCACTAAATAAGAAGTTTCTTATTTTTGTCCAAAGTCCTATTTTAGCTGGTAGGTTAGCTTTGTTTTCTACTGCCTTAAACTCTTCTGCTTTTGTTTTTTTATTTGTTTTATATTTTTCACCTGTTCCGAAATTTATAGTTTTATATATTCCTTCTTGATTATTATTGTATACTACATCGCCACCATTAAATTCATTTCCATTGCCTACATTGAATCCTCTATTTTGATCGTTTCCTTCCATCACATTTCCTCCTTTGTTTTTAACTGTTTATACTATTTATACTATAAAATAACATTTTTTTCAATATAAATTCTATTTTTTATTTTTACGTTTTTATTACATTTCTATTACAGTATCATTACAGCAAAATTCCTATCAATTCTACTCCTTTAGTATCAGTAATAATTGCCTTTTCTATTTTATTTATTACATTTTTATTTTCTTTGTTCTTTGCATTTACTAACATATAATTTTTAGTATGTCCTATAGCAAATCCGTTTTCTTCTTTCTCAAACAGTACCTCTACTTCTTTTCCTATGTATTGTTTATTTTTGTCTTTTTCATTTTCGTCAGATAAAGCTATAAGCTTCTTGCTTCTTTTGTCTTTTATATTGCCATCTACTTGATTTGGCATATCTGCTGCTTTTGTTCCATCTCTTTTAGAATATTTAAATATATGCATTTTATAGAAGTCCATTTCTTTTAAAAATTTATATGTTTCTTCAAATTCAGCATCAGTTTCACCTGGAAATCCAACTATAATATCAGTTGTTAATGATACATTTGGATACGCCTCTCTTAGTAATTTTACACATTTTCTAAATTCACTAGTAGTATATCTTCTATTCATTCTTTTAAGTGTTCCATCACATCCGCTCTGTAATGATAAATGAAAATGATCACAAATTTTATCCAATTTAACTAATCTTTTTACAAATTCTTCTGTTACTATTGTTGGTTCTAATGAGCTTAATCGTATTCTTTTTATTTTATCTATTTTATTTATTTCTTCTAGTAAATCAATTAATCCAACATTTTCTTTTAAATCTCTTCCATATGATGTTACATGTATCCCTGTTATTACAACCTCTTTTATTCCTTTTTCAGATATACTTTTTACTTCATTTAATACACTTTCTATTTTTCTACTTCTAATTCTCCCTCTTGCATAGGGTATTATACAATATGAACAAAATCTATCACATCCATCTTGAACTTTTATAACTGCTCTCGATTTGTCTGTATATGTTACTTCTCCAAAATCTATAAATTCTGTTTGTTTCATTACATCTGCTATATGTTCATTTTCCATTTTCTCTTTTTGGTAGTTTTCTATATATTCTACTATATTATTTTTTTCGTTTATTCCTAATATTAAATCTATTTCTTCTATTTTTTCTAATTCACTTTTAGCTACTTGGGCATAACACCCACATACAACAATAAGAGCTTTAGGATTATGTTCCTTAGCTCTTCTTAAAAGTTGTCTAGACTTTCTATCTGACATATTTGTTACTGTGCATGTGTTTATAACATATATATCTGCTTTTTCATTTACATCTAGTATTTTATATTTACATTTAATAAATTGCTGTATCATTGCATTTGTTTCGTACTGATTTACTTTGCATCCGCAATGTATAAAAAGCAACTGTTTTCTCTATTTTTTCTTTCATTTTTTCACGCATCCTTTGTTTTATGCATTATTATCTTCTATTTTTACCATCTAATGAGTCTAAATTATCTAATGCTTTACCTGTTCCTAGTGCAACACATGATATTGCATCTTGTGCTATCATTACATTAATTCCTGTTTTTTCTTGTAACAATTTATCTAGTCCATCCACAAGGCATCCTCCACCAGTCATATAAATACCTCTATCACTAATATCAGCAGCTAATTCTGGTGGTGTTCTTTCTAGTACAGAATGAACTGCATCAACAATCATCATTGCTGGTTCTAATAATGCCTCTAGCATTTCACTTGAATATACTGTTATTGTTTTTGGAAGACCTGTTGTCAAATCTCTACCTCTTATATCCATTTCAATGTCTTGAATTTTTGGATATACACAACCAATGTTTACTTTTAAATCTTCAGCTGTTCTTTCTCCAATTAATACGTTATGTTTTCTTTTTATATATTTTACAATATATTCATCAAATCTATCTCCAGCTACTTTTAAGGATGTGCTTACAACAGAACCACCTAAAGAAATAACTGCTATGTCTGTTGTTCCACCACCTATATCTACAATCATGTTTCCACAGGCTTTTGCAATATCTATCCCTGCTCCTATTGCTGCAGCTATTGGTTCTTCTATTAAATAGACTTTTCTAGCACCTGCCTGTGATGCAGCATCTATTACAGCTTTTTTTTCTACTTCTGTAACTTGTGAAGGTATACATATCATAATTCTTGGTGCAAATATGAACTTACCACACACTCTATTTATAAAGTACTTTAACATTTTTTCTGTAACTGTATAATCTGATATAACTCCATCTCTCAAAGGTCTAGTTGCTACTATATTACCTGGTGTTCTTCCGTAACATTCTTCTTGCTTCTTTTCCTACAGCTAGTACATCCCCTGTATTATTATCAACAGCAACAACAGAAGGTTCTCTTAATACTATTCCTTTACCTTTAACATAAGCAATTACTGTTGCTGTACCCAAATCTATTCCAATATCTTGTCCAAAGCCCCACATACTATCTACCCTTTCCTATATTTATTTATGTTTACATGTTTTTCATGACTTTATTATTACATTTTCATTACAATTATATTACATTATGCTCAAAATAGCAAACATTTTTTTTATTTTTTTTGTTTTTTATTAAGAATAAATCAGAACTTCTTAATACTATAACAATTTTTAAGTTTTTCCTTAATTTTTCACCTAGTTGTTATATCCAATTTTGCTTAGTAACTTTGTATACAATCTTCCTTATATATTAAGAAATTAACATTACTTTCATAATATATAAATAAATTGAAAATCATAACTATTGTTAAATTTTAGTTATGATTTTCAATATTTATCAACTATTTACATTACTAATAAAACTCCTAATCCGATTATAAGTAACCATTTAGCTTCTTTTTCAGAAATTAATTCTTGTTCTTCTATTTTTTCTTCTTCTTTTGTGAAACTTAATGTACATTTTTTTACATTCTTATATTTAAATCCCATATCAAATTCTTTATCTTCACCATATTTTAAATTGTCAAATCTAACATATTTACTGCCCATGTATACATCTCTTTCTGAATAAAAGTCCATTTTTAAATATGTATAATCAATATCAACTAAAGATTCATTTTTTACAACTCCTCTTACATAACCATTTATAGATGTAGAACTAGCTTCTGATATTTCAATTTTTGGTGATTCAGTTGCTATATTTACTTCCATTGGTTTATATGTACCACGTAATGCAAGGTATATAAGTCCATTTGATAAGAAATAAAACACTACTACCATAAGCAAATATTTTGTAAAAGTTTTCATTCTATCCATATAACTTCTCTCCTATTAACAATATATTTATTATTATACTATTATATACATAATTTGTAAACATTTTTTTATTTTTTACTGCAATGTTATTAGCTTTTCTAAACATGTTGAATATATATATACTTCTTTTATTTCCATGTTAGTTGACTGTTCCAGTGCCTTTTTATACAATTCTAACTGTGTTCTATATTTCTCTATTAGTAATTGTTCTTCATTTCTTTTTACATAGTCTGTTTTATAATCTACTAATACTATTTTTCCATCTTGATCTATATAGTATAAATCTATAATACCTTGTACGAGTATTTTCTCATTTAGCTTTTCATCTTTATAAATATCTTTTGCATTAATATTTATATAAAATGGCCTTTCTTTATATACCTTTTTAGCGTTCTTCAAATTCTTCCATAGTTCTGATTTAGTAAATTTTAATATTTTAGTTACATCTATTGCATTAGCCTCTTTTGGGCTTATTAGTTCTTTTTCTACCATTTTACTTATTAATTCTTTTATTTTTGTTATATCATATTCTTCTCTTTCATTTAACCTTTGTAAACACATATGTATTAGAGTACCTTTTTGTGCACTTGTAACCTCTATTTTATCTTTCAAGAAATTTGGCACTTTTGTCATTGATATCGGTTTTTTGTTCAATATTTCATCTAATGTATCAATACTTTCTTTTTCCATTTGTTTTATTTTTGTTACAGATGTTTTACTTGGAATATTGGTAGATACATGATATTTGTATTTCCACTCTAACATTTTCTCAACATACTTACATTCTTCTTCACTTATATTTTCTTTTTCTAATTGCTCATATATGCTTTCTTTAATTTCTAAATTTTCGCATTTGTCACTATCTATAGCATCTTTTTTAGTATATATATTTAAATTCATTACATTGCCTATTTTTTCCTTATTATAAAGATACACTAATTGCATCCAATCTAAATATGATTTATATCTTCCAATTATATTAGATGATATTTTATCCTTGTTGTTATACATGTCTAACAATTTCTGTTTCTCTTTCATTGCTTTTTCTATATCTTTTGATATTCCTGTCATTATTAATTTTTCTTTACTGCGAGTTAAAGCAACATATAGTACTCTCATTTCCTCTGATATTGTTTCCTGTTTTGCTTTTATTTTTATAGCTTCTTTTGCTAATGTATTATATTCAATTTTTCTTTCATAATTTATATATTTTGGACCAAGTCCAAGTTCTTGATGAAGCAATATATTGTTATTTAAGTCCATCATGTTAAACATTTTTCCCATACCACATAAAAATACAACTGGAAATTCAAGACCTTTACTTTTGTGTATACTCATTATCCTAATTACATTTTCGTTTTCTCCAATTAATTTTGCTGCTCCCAAATCTCCACTACTTTCTCTTAATTTATCTATGAAAGATATAAAGTTGAATAGGCCCTTAAAACTTGCATTCTCATATTGCTTTGCTCTTTCAAATAACATTTTTAAATTAGCTTGTCTTAAAATTCCATTTGGCATTAAACTAACATAATTCATATATCCTGTTTCTATGTATATATTCCATATTAGTTCGTCTAATGGCAAATATTCTTGTTTTTTTCTCCACCTTTTTATTTTATTTAAGAAATTTTCTATTTTGTTTTTTAGCTCATCATCAACATTTTCTTTAGCCTTAATCATTGATTCATAAAAAGATGTATTTTTCTCTTTTAATCTTATTTCAACTAATTCGTTATCGGAAAATCCGCCAATAATTGATCTAAGTACTGTAACCAATGGAATATCTTGCATTGGATTATCAATTACTTTTAATAAACTCATTATTGTCTGAATCTCTATGGACTCTAAATATTGTGTAGATGTGTCACTAAACACAGGCAAGTCTAACGCCATTATCTCTTTTTCATATATTGGTGCGACTTCACTTGTAGCTCTTAGTAATACAACTATATCTTTATATGTTATATTTCTATATCCGTTTTTTTTGTCATACACTTTATAATTTTCATTTTCTAGTAAACTTTTTATTTTTTTAGCCACAAATTTTGCTTCTATAACTGTTTTTTCTATTATTTCTTCTTGCTTTTCATTTTCATCTACATCTTCATCATCTGTTTTTTCTTCTTTTAAGTCTATTATATTTAGTTCAGCAATTCCTGCTATATTAGATTTTTCTTCTGGCTCTTTGTAGTCTGCTCCTAAATTCAAATACTCTACTTCATTATAATCTATGTCACCTAATTTTTTGCTCATTATATTTTCAAAAACTAAATTTGTTATGTCTAATATATTTTTTCTGCTTCTAAAATTTTTAAACAATTGTATTTTTAAATTATCTCCATTTTTTTGATTATCCTTCAATTTGTAATTTTCATACTTTTCAAGAAATAATTCTGGTCTTGCTTGCCTAAATTTATATATGCTTTGTTTTACATCCCCAACCATAAAAATATTGTCTCCCTTAGAAACTGTTGTTAATATATATTCTTGAACTAAGTTACTATCTTGATATTCATCAATTGCTATTTCTTTAAATTTTTCTTTGTATTTTTTTGCAGCTTCTGTTGGAATATCTTTTCCTTTTTCATCTTTCGTAACTAATATTTTTAATGCAAAATGTTCTATATCATTAAAGTCTATTAAATTTTTTTCTAATTTTTTCTGTAAAAATTTATCTGTAAATTCTAATATTATATTTTTTAGTAATATTAATATTTCATACATTTCATAAATATCTTGGTTTGCTTGTTCTGAATCATATAACATAAATTTATCTTTTACTGAATTAAATTTTTTCTTTAATTTATCCCTACTATCTTTTGCTTTGTCTTTTATCTCTGAAACTATTTTTCTATCTGATGGCCACTTTGCAAAAGACATGTTTTGGCATTTTTCAAAACTTAAATTCCAAGAAAAATTACATTGGATTATTTCTTCTAATTGTTCTATATCACTAGATATAACTCTAGAATATTTATCTAGTTCCATAGTTTTATCCAAGTCTTTTTTTATACTTTTAAGTCCTATAATACAATCTTCAACTTCATCTTTCAATGTGTTTAACAGTATTTTTCCCCATGATGTTTCTGAAAAATCTTTTTGTAAAAAATCCTTTAGATTGAATGTCTCAATTTTTTCATTTAACCACTCTTCCGGAAATGGACTACTTTGAATGTATTTATATATGCTTAAAATTAACTCTTTTAGTGGTTCATCTCCTCTATATCCAGTATATACATCTATTAATTTCAAGAAATCTTTATCATTTTCCATATATTTAGCTTCAAATAGATCTTCTAGAACTTCTTGTTTTAATAATTCTATTTCTGCATCATCACCAATTCTAAAGTTTGGAGATATTTCTATTTCATAAAAATTGTTTTTTATTACATCCAAACAGAATGAATGTATTGTACAAATATTAGATTTGTTAAGCAATGTAATTTGTCTCTGTAAATCATAATTATCTGGATTTTCTTCTAATTTTTTATATATAGCTTCTAAAATTCTTTCTCTCATTTCACTTGCAGCCGCATTTGTAAATGTCACAACTAGTATTTTATCTATATCTATTTTTTCATTTATTACTTTATTGATGATTCTTTCAACTAGCACTGCTGTTTTTCCACTTCCGCGCTGCAGCAGCAACTAATATATTATTTCCTTTTTCATTTATTGCTTGTAACTGCTCTCTAGTCCATTTAACACTTGCCATACAAAATTCCTCTTTTCTATATTCTTTTTGAATTATATCAAATAATTTTATAAAAAAAAATATTTTAAACACAATTTTCTTTGATTATACTCTACTTTAGCATAACAAAAATTTAAGCAGAGTCACAATTTTATGTACTCTGCTTAAATCTTTGTTATCTGACTCTAATACGTTTTAATTCTTGATAGCTAAAACCAAAACCTTTTAGAATTTGTTTTATTACTATTCGTGGATAAACCACATCTTGTGCATTTATGATTTCTATAAACTCATCATTGTTTACACTTGTAGAACAATATCCTATCTTTTTCCCAGATGTTAGAGTAAAAACTTTACAAACACTCTCGTTTATAATATATTTTTTTATATAATATTTCTTTTCAATATTATTATAACTTGAGATTTTTCCACTTCTAAACCCTCTGGTAACACCTAGAAATTCTAAAAGTAATTCATTTTTTCTTTCAGGAATTATAATTTGTTCTACACATGGTATCTCTGGTTTTTTGTAACTTATTTTCCATGTTGTATATTTTTCTACTTCCTTTACAAAAACAGGTACATCATTGCAATAAACAACAAAATATCTACTTTTCACATCGTATGAAATTTTTACGTCATTTATTTCTGTTTCTTCCTTACTTATGTTTTGGTTTAAAAATACTATAGTTTTGTTCATCTTGTTCTCCCCTACTACTCTTTAAAAGACGTTCGTTCCATCCTCTTTGGCATTCCTCTTGTTTTTTATCAGATAATTATGAAGTTCTTTATAAAGAACTTATTTTTCAAAGTATTCACTGATTATATTATATCTAATTTTACATTTTTTGTCAACTTGTAAATTAATCTAACATACTTAAGTATAAAACAAACATTGCATGTGACCATCCTAATCCTATTACCCATGCAGGTTGCATAGTGTCATTATTAACTTGTTCTGGTAATAGACCATGTTTATTAGATGTATTTATTACAAATTCAAAACATTTTTTAGCATTTTCCTCATCACCTATTGCTTTGTAATATAGTGCCATCCACAAAGTTGCTATATGCCATGGTTTTCCATCCATATAATTGTCATTTTCAAATCTCATATACCCACCAGTATATGTCCTCAATGTTAGATTTATTTTTTCAATTGTATTCATTATAAGTTTTTCATTATAATCAAACATTTCAAATGGTATTATAGTTCCTAATAAACTTATATCCATTTTTCTATCTTCTAGATTTCTTACTAAATTGTTATTATCTACAAGTTTTTCTAGCATAAATTTTTTTATTTTTGTTTTATATTCTTCTAGCTGTTCTTGTTTTTGCACTACGGTTACATCTAATTTTTTTATTTGATTACTTTTTTCTAGTTCATCATATATTTTTATCATTCTATCAAATGCTGCATATATACTTACTAATGAATATGTACTAACACCTTCATGCATTTCCCATAAATCATAACTCGGTTTCATTTCATTTTTATTTTCTATAATGTCATCAACATATATTTTTAAAAATGATACTGCCTTTTTACACATTTCTAAATTTTCTTTTAAAAATTTTGTGTTTTTAAATTTTTCATAATGCGAATACACTCCATACACAACACTTGCTGTTTCATCTATTTGGTATCCCCAACATGGAGCTAACGCACCATCTGTAAAAAATCTTTGTTCCCACATTCCATTATCTGATTGAGTCATTTGACAAAACTTTTTATAAAATTTTTCTGTTTCTTTTTGCATACCTAAAATATCTAATGCTTTAGTTATAAATACTGCATCTCTTGTCCAACAATATGCATATCCACCACTTTTATTTCTATTTTCATCTATCTCAACAGCAGCGATTATTCCACCTGTTTCTTTATTAGTTAATAACGGAAATAATAATATAGTTCTTATATATATTTTATATATCTTCTCCCAATTTTCCATATTAGCAATTTTATCAGATAATTTATCATGAGTTTTTACAAATTTCTCCCAATAATTTTTAGTATTTAGTATTTCTTTTTCTATTGATATTTTTTGCACTTTACTAACATGTTTTTCTATATCAGTTATATTTTTTATTTCTTTATTATCATTAACATATATGCATATATCTATAAATTCTTCTTCACCAGGTTTTAATTCTCCTACATGATAACTAATACTAGAGTCTGGCGACATTCCTATATAATCTTTTCCACCAATTACTCCTGTATCTATTGATTCTTTTGAATTATTTATTTGATAACTCAATAGTTCTGTATACTTTGAGAATATAGCTACACTGTAATCATGGTTATACTGCATTAATCCATTTTTTATTTTATATCCACTTACTTGGTTGTTTTCATCTGATATTAATTTAGAATATACTAGAAATCTAACGTCTAAATTTATGGAATTGTTATTTTTAAATTTATATCTCTTTATTATTATATTGTTATCTACTGGTATGCAGTCTACTTGTACTACTTCTAATTTAAAATACGTATTTGTGATTTTTGTTTGAAGTATATTAGTGTTTTCTATATATTCTTGTTCATACAAATTGTTTACATCGTCATGTGTATATATTATTGATGAATCGTTTATTTTTATCCCTGTATAAAAGAAATCTATAAATTGTTTATTATCTTTTGATGGATAATAAAATCTTAAAAGTTCTCCAGTTTTTGTATAACTAGCAATAATATCTCTATTTCCTATTATTGCATCATTAAAATATTTATTTCTCATTTGTTTATCTCTCCCTAACCTTCTATAATTTTCACAATTTGTTCTTCTAGTTGGTTTATTCTTAAGTTTAATTTTACTATATCTTCATCTGTTGCATCACCGTCTAGTATTTCCTCTTTGATTATTTCCTCCATGTCATTTATTTCTTCTCTTAGTTTCCTCATTCTTGCAATAATTTCATTTCTAGCATTTTTGTTTTTCTCTTCTACTTCTAATTGTTGAATTAATTTTACATCTTCATCTAATTCATATTTTTCTCCAAAACTTGGAATTGTTACAGGTATTTTTGTATTTTCTAGAATTTTTCCTTTTAAGACTTCTTGTGATTCTGGTTCACCATGAACTAAGAAAATATGTTTTGGTTTTTTTATAAATGAATATACAAAATTTAATAACCATTCTTGATCTGCATGTCCTGAATATCCTTCTATATATTCTATTCTTGCATTAACAGCAATTTCTTCACCAAATATTTTTACTACCTTTGCTCCATGTACTATTTTCTCTCCTAGTGTTCCTGGTGCTTGATATCCAACAAATAAAATAGTATTTTTTGGATCCCATATATTATGTTTTAAATGATGTTTTATTCTACCTACTTCACACATCCCACTAGCAGATATTATTATAGATTGAGTTGTATTTTCATTTAAAGCTTTAGATTCTTCTGCTGTTACTGTAAATTGTAGCCCTGGAAATTCTAATGGATTATCTCCTCTTTCTATTTCCTGTTTTATTTCATCATCAAACAAATCCATATTTTCCTTAAATACTTCTGTTGCTGATATTGCCAGCGGACTATCTACAAATACTGGTGTATGCATTAATTTGTCATATTTTTCATTAAATGCTTCATCATGCTTTCTATCTTTTATTTTGTTTAGTTCATATAAAATTTCCTGTGTTCTACCAACAGCAAATGAAGGGATTACAACATTTCCACCTTTTTCTAATGTTTCTGCTACAATATCTAAGAACATTTCTGCTTTTTGGTTATTTTTCATATGCAATCTACTACCATAAGTTGATTCCATAACAAGAAAATCAGTGTCTTCTATCATAGTTGGTGAATCTAGTAATGGTATGTCATTATTTCCAATATCACCAGAAAATACTATTTTTTTTGTTTCTCCATTTTCTGTTATCCATACTTCTATTATACTAGATCCTAACATATGTCCTGCATCATTAAATCTAACTTTTATATTATCAGCTACTTCTATTATTTCGTCATACTTAACTCCTTGAAATATTGTTAATGATTTAGCAGCTTCTTGTGCCGTATATAGTGGTGGTAGTTCTTTTTTTCCTTGTCTTTGTCTTTTTTTGTTTTTCCACTCTATTTCCATTTCTTGTATATGTCCACTATCTGGTAACATCAATGCACACAAATCACAAGTAGCTCTTGTTGTTATTATAGGATTTCTATATCCTTCATTATATAATTTAGGTATTCTTCCTGAATGATCTATATGAGCATGTGTAAGTAGCATAAAATCTATTTCATCTACATTAAATAAAAATTCATCTTCATTTTCTCTAATATCTTGTGACTTTCCTTGATACATTCCACAATCAACTAAGAATTTCTTTCCTGCACCTTCTACTAAAAAGTTAGACCCTGTTACAGTCTTTGTAGCACCTAAAAATGTAACTTTCATACTAATAAAACCTTCCTCTCTGTTTGTATTTTGTTAAATTTACCCAAATACTTTCATTTTTTTATTATATTTTATACCAAATTGTTTCAAGTTGCTAACTCTTTCCAATTTTATAGTATTCTCTAATATTTTATCATCATAGATATTCAATATTTCCTGTTCATTGTCTTTTTTTAATTCTATATTAATATTTTCTAATTTCAAAATTCTAGTATCAAAAATGTTCTTTACTATTAAAAAATTTATCTCAAAATTATCCGAAAGTTTGTTAATAATTTTATACTCTATTGCTTTTTCAATTAACTCTCTTTCAATTTTTTCTATATTTTCAGCTAATTCTTCCAACT
>ERZ808277.484-NODE-484-length-12368-cov-5.796556_pt1 | contig 12368 bp, 8 predicted proteins | sample MGYA00521240_ERZ808277 | MGnify/ENA primary metagenome ERZ808277 (study PRJEB31516, sample SAMN03275599) | gut metagenome | biome: mammalia-associated habitat; material: feces | host: Papio cynocephalus | place: Kenya | collected 2012-07-17 ... | reverse complement strand
TTCTGAAGGAGAACACCGTGTTCCTCATCGCCACTGCCATCCTCAAGAACTTCTACCTGCACCTTCTTGGTGTAATCAGTGGGCGGGTCAAAGGACTTGACAAGACCGCGAGGCTCAAGCGCTTCCTGCGGAATTAAGGTAACCCTAAAAGGGCAGGATCAGCACGATCCGGCCTAACGACCGAACGAAATCCTCTAAAGTTCGGAATGAATTTGCCAAAAAGTTCGGAATGAGTTATTTTTGCATTGAAAACCAGCATATATTCAATGCAAAACAAGAATGACATAAATCTGTTTTCCGATTACCTTTTCTGGGATGTACGCAAAGGCTCAATCGATCTCGATACCAACGAGTCCTATGTTATCCAACGTGTTCTGGAATTTGGGCAAATCAACGACTGGAATCAGCTTGTGTCAAGGTATGGACTTGAAAGGATTGTAAGGGTAGCCCAAAAACTAAGAACATTGGATCCAAAGGCTTTATCATTTATCTCCTGTATTTCTTCCACTCCAAAGATAACATTCAGATGCTTCACCTCGAAACCATCAGTCCAGACACTTTGACCCTCCTGAGAAAGATTCAGTCTTTGGATGAGTTCAACAATACAAGGCTTGTCGGAGGAACGGCACTAGCAATGCAATTAGGGCACAGAAAATCCATTGACCTTGATTTTTTCGGACAATTTGAGACCTCGTTAGAGGAACTTACCGCCATCTTATCCGAATTTTCAACAGTGACACCAATCTCGTCTTCCAGAATGATGAGGTTTCTTGTCGTCAATGGTATTAAAGTTGACATTGTTTCTTATCCTTATGATTGGATAGATAATCCGGTATATTCTGATGATATTGTCCTTGCCGGAGTCAAGGACATTGCCGCTATGAAACTATCTGCTATCACCAATAGAGGCTCTAAAAAAGACTTTATTGATTATTATTTCTTGCTAAAGCGATACTCCTTAGAAGAACTGATAGGATTTTATAGTCAGAAATATTCTGAAGCCCAGTTGTTTACGGCCATAAAAAGTCTTACATATTTCGAAGATGCCGAGAGTGATCCCATGCCAGACATGATTGTTTCTGTAGATTGGGATGAAGTCAAAACGACAATAACAAATAAAGTGGCAAAACTATTCTAACATCAGAAACGTAATCCCTTAGATCCCATTCCAAGCGTATAAGTATTTCTGCCAAAAATGAAAGGATGCGCCAATGAAAAAACTTGTATCTTTGTCCGAATATATTAAAACCACAAAAGACGAATGAAGAAATTTCTGCTTGCCGTCGCCTGCTGTGCGATGACACTTCTCGCCCAGGCGAACCCTGCTCACAAAGTGAAGATCAATGATGGCCTTACGGTCAGTGTGGAGGCTTGTTCCGAAAGCATATTCAGAATCAAGGTTTCTCCGAGAAAGGATTTTTCCGAATCCTTGATGGAGCGCTATGAACTCATCAAGACTGACTGGAATGAGGTGAACACCAGCGTCTCCGACAAGGGAGGAGTCTGGACGTTGAAGACTTCTGAATATTCATTGGCCATCAACAAGAAGAGCGGTGTGATGACAGTGAAGGACGCAAAGGGCGGAAGCGTGATCCGCGAGGTCAGGTTCCTGCCTGAGAAAGAGGGGCTTTGCGGCGAGATGAGGTCTTTCATCAATGAGAAATACGCTGATCTGAAGGTCGCTGACAACGGTGGCGGCATCATCGGGGACGACAACGGCAAGTTCGGAGAGGTCGATAAGCACGAGATACCGGCAGCTGACGCGGTAAGCATCCTCAGCATCAGCATGGAAAACGGTGAGCGGTTCTACGGTGGCGGAAGCACCAGCCGCGACCACATCCAGCACAGGGGCGAGTTCCTCAGGATGTGGACTACCTACCAGCAGACGGAGATCCCGATGCCGTTCATGATGAGTTCGCGCGGCTGGGGAATCTACAACAACTCAACCCGCAAGAGTTTCTTTGACGTCGGCAACCGTCAGAAGACCAAGTTCAACATAATCAACACCTTCGATGAGGCGGACTTCTACCTGATGATGGGCAAGGACATGCCTGCCATACTTAATGAATATACCCTCGTCACTGGCCGTACCTACGTCCTGCCGAAATGGGCCTACGGGCTTTGCTTCGGGCCGAACATGCGCGAGGAGCAGTTCGACATTCTGAACGACGCGGTGCACTTCCGTCAGTTCGATGTGCCATGCGATGTGTTCTGGCTTGAGCCCCAGTGGATGGAGAAGCGCTACGACTTCTCGACCAAGAAGAAATGGAACTACGATAGGTTCTCTCCGGAACCTTACTGGATGCAGAACCAATACCCTAAGACGATGCACAACCGCCTTTTCATCGGCAAGCTTCGCTCTATGGGCTTCCACCTCGGCCTCTGGCTCTGCGAGGAGTATGACCTGAGCATCCAGGAGGAGGACATCATCGCCGAGCGCACCGGCGGCAAGCTTTCCGGCAAGGAGCACTGGATGGATCACCTGACCGTGTTCATGGATCAAGGCGTGGAGGGATTCAAGCTGGATCCTGCACGCACGATTGACAACCACACGAATTGGGAATATTACAACGGACGCACCGACAAGGAGATGCACAACCTCAACCAGGTTCTTCTCCCTAAGCAGATGCGTGAGCTTGGCCGCAAGTACAACGGCAAGCGCACATGGCATCACTACTGCGGTGGATGGTCCGGCACACAGCACTGGACGGCTTCCACTTCCGGGGACAACGGTGGCGGAAAAACGGCTCTGTACGACCAGTTGAACCTCGGAATGAGCGGGTTCCTCAACACTTCATGCGATGTGATGAGCGTTCCGCGCGAACTTGAGATGCAGAGTCTCCACTTCGGTCTCTTCCTGCCTTGGGTGCAGATCAACAGCTGGTTCTCGATGATGCATCCGTTCTACTACGCAAAAGAAGAGCAGGACATCTACCGCTCTTACGTCAAGTTTAGATATTCATTGGCCCCGTACATCTACTCAATGGCTCTTGAGGCGGCGCAGAACGGCATGCCGATCGTGCGTTCGATGCCGCTTTGCTTCCCGGACGACCGCAACTGCGACGACATGACTTATCAGTACATGTTCGGCGACAATTTCTGCGTTGGGATATTCACAAACGAGATTTATCTGCCGAAGGGAACTTGGACGGACGCTTGGAGCGGCGAGAAGGTTGTCAGCAAGGGGGAGACTTTCACCCGTGAATATCCTTCCGACCGCGCGGGGTTGCTTTTCATCCGCGAGGGTGCGATCATTCCGACGCAGCCTGATGTTGAATATCTAGGAGCGCGTCCGTTCGACCGCATCATCCTGAAGGTCTACCCTCACGGGGACAGCGAGTACACGATGTTCGACGATGACGGGGAGACTTATGAATATGAGAACGGGGGGATCGCTTCGACTTTGTTCGAGTCGCATGAGAAGAACGGTGGTGTCGAGGTGGTTGTGAATCCGGTTCAGGGCTCCTTCAAGGGGATGCCTTCGGAGCGCGAATATTCATTCCGCATCCAGAGGGACGCTCGTCCGGACTCGGTTTCGCTCAATGGCGCTGCGGTTCAGGATTGGACCTACGAGGACGGAATGGTTTGCCTGTCAGCGGGTAAGGTTGGCGTTGGCGACAAGATTGTTGTCTCCATTAGATAATTGGTTAATTTTGCGGTGAGGCGCATACCTCCGAGGGACCTGCGCTTCGCGCCCTGTCCGGGTGAATGGTCCCTCTGGGGAAGCGCCTCGCCGCAAAAGGGAAAGTTATTTATGAATATAATCATGTCGCTTCGACAGGCTCAGCGACCACAACTCTTCGGTCACTGAGCTTGCCGAAGTGACCTAAAAACAAAACAAAAAGTCTGACACCTGTCTGCGGTCACTGAACTTGTGGTTGCTGAGCTTCTAAGCATCGAAGAGCCGAAAAGCCGAAACTCATAATCACAAAAATGACAGACAACTGAATAAGAATAGGATTTATGAAAAGATTAGTAATAGCATTAGTTTTCGCCGGGATGATTATGTCGTGTTCCACAAAGGATTGGCGGGACACTTCGTTGCCGGCGGAGGAAAGGGCTCAGTTGATTCTGAAGGAGATGACCCTTGAGGAGAAGGTCGGGCAGATGTGCCAGTACGTGGCGCCGTGCTATGTGGAGCCGGGAAAGGGTTCGGCCCGTAAAAACATTGACGCTACCGATGAGAATCTGGGAAACAAGGATTTGTCCGACAAGGTCCGCAAAGGTGAGGTGGGAGCGTTCCTGCACGTGATGACATCCGACGAGGCGGTGGCGCTTCAGAAGATGGCGCAGGAGAGTCGGCTGGGGATTCCTCTGCTGCTGGGAATTGACGCAATTCACGGTAATGCGCTGATCGAAGGCTGCACGGTCTATCCTACGAACATCAACATGGCCTCCACCTTCAATCCTGAGATCATGGAGAAAATCGGAGAGGAGACCGCCCTTGAGATGCGCCAGAGAGGTCTTTTCTGGACATTCGCTCCGAATCTGGACATAGCACGGGACGCACGCTGGGGACGCATGGGCGAAACATTCGGCGAGGATGCCCTGCTGACTTCCGAGATGGGGAAATATGCCATCTGGGGATTTCAGGGACGTGACGGAAACTATTCAGGGAGCCATGTCGTGGCCTGCGCTAAGCATCTGATTGCCGGCGGTGAGCCGGCCGGTGGTCTGAATGCCGCTCCGATGGACATCTCCGAGCGGAAGTTGCGTGAACTCTATCTGCCTCCGTTTGTGGCAGCAATCCGTGACGCTAAAGTCGGCACGGTGATGGCGGCGCACAACGAGATCAACGGGATTCCGTGTCACGGCAACAAATGGCTGCTCAATGACTTGCTTCGAGACGAACTTGGATTTGACGGATTCGTGGTCAGCGACTGGATGGACATCGAGAGGCTTCACTCAATGCACCACTGGGTTCCGGATTCGACTGAGGCGTTCGTGGTCTCCGTCGAGTCGGGGATTGACATGCACATGCAGGGAGACAAATATTTCGAGGCTGTTGTGGCCGCAGTGAAATCCGGCAGGATTCCGCAATCCAGAATCGATCAAGCCGCTGGGAAGATTCTGGCCGTGAAATTCGCCCTTGGACTTTTCGAGAAACCGATTCCTGAGATTCCAGAAGTTCTGACAGGTGCCAAAGAACATCGTCAGACCGCCCTTGAGGCTGCCCGTCAGGGACTTGTGCTGCTGAAAAATGACGGGACCCTTCCGCTTAAGACTCCGCGTAGAGTCTTTGTTGTCGGGCCAAACGCTGACAGCCAGACCATTCTCGGAGACTGGGCCGTACCGCAGAAAGACGAGGATGTCATCACCGTTCTGGATGGACTCAAGACCGCGATGCCGAACGTTTCGATTGACACATTATGCTTCGGCGGAAAGATCGCTAATGTCAACGCAAAGGGAATCCAGATGGCTAGATTCAAGGCTTCCGCGGCAGATGTGAACATCGTTGTTGTCGGAGAGAACTCACAGAGATATTCAGCGTTCGGCCGTACCTGCGGTGAGAATTGCGATAGGGATGATCTGAGCCTTCCGGGAATGCAGCAGCAGCTTCTGGAAGCCGTTGTGGCTTCAGGGAAGCCTACTGTCGTCGTTCTGATGAGCGGCAGGGCACTCAGCATCGGTTGGGCTAAGGACAATGCCAACGCAATCCTTAACGTTTGGGAGCCAGGGCAGATGGGTGGCCAGGCGATCGCCGAGGTGCTGACCGGCAAGGTGAACCCTTCCGGCAAGCTGCCTGTGACCGTGCCACGCAATGTGGGCCAGGTCCAGACCGTCTACAACTACAAACATTCGCAGTACTCCCGTCTGTTTGCGACCAACGAGACCGGAGCTCTTTGGCCGTTCGGTTATGGGCTGAGCTACAGCACGTTTAAATATTCAGACGCTTCGCTCTCAGCCTCTGAGATTGGCGCTTCCGAATCTCTGAAAGCCAGCGTGACCGTAACCAACAACGGCCCATATGATGGAGACGAGGTTGTTCAACTCTATATTCGTGATGAATATGGTTCCGTGACCCGTCCGGTCAAGGAACTGAAGGCATTCCGCCGCATCAGCCTGAAGAATGGCGAAAGCACAAAGGTCGAGTTCGACATCACCCCTGAGATGCTCCAGTGCTGGGGCGCCTCCGAGAAGTGGACCGTTGAGCATGGAGACTTCACAATCCTGCTCGGTTCTTCCTCCGCAGACTCTGACCTTGCTCCCCTGCCGCTGAAAGTCAAGTGATTCAACTTACCTCCTTCGATACCGGCGGCCTCTGAAATGTCAACCATTCTCAATGAGCGCCAAATCATAAGTAGCCGAAAAACAAAACGTCCAGACAAGTGCGGCAACCGTAGATTCATCAGTCAGGGTGTATAATGTTATACTTTGAACATCAAGGAGTTGCAAAATCATGCCCTCCAAATACGACCGGCAGGATTTTCGAACACATTCAATGACAAATTGTTATGATTTACAGAAATAATCGGTACATTTACAAGAGAAATGGAATGATCATTATCATGAATATTCGGAGAATATTTCTGAGCATGGCGGTGCTGTGCGGGTTTTCGGGATTTAGTGTCGCTGGCGAGCGCTTCGACAAACTCAGCGACCGCGGTAGGGTGGCCTCTGAGCCTGCCGAAGGAATCAGTTTAGTGTGTGCTATGGGCTCCAACTCGGTCCCTGAGCCTGCCGAAGGGACCGTGGTTCGACAGGGCTCACCAACCATTGGAAATAGACTTATCGATGACGTGAATGTCTTCGTGGGTACTGACGGGTTCGGAAACGTGTACCCTGGACCACAGGTGCCGTTCGGAGGAATCCAGATCAGTCCTGACTGCGACGACAAGGACTACGACTGCGCGGCGGGGTACAAGTACTCCAAGCCGTTCATCCAGGGCTTCAGTCTCACGCACTTAAGCGGAACCGGAATTCCGGACATGGGCGACTTCCTTTTCCTGCCGGGAACCGGATCGAGGATGGAGCCCTCTAAGTTCGACCACTCTCAGGAATGGGGCAAGCCGGGCTACTATGGAGTCATACTTAAAGACTACGGAGTCAAGGCCGAGATGACCGCGGCCCAAAGAAGCGGAATATTCAAGTTCACATTCCCGCAGTCGGACAGTTCTTTCGTGATGATCGACCTAGACCACACCCTCAAATGGGATTGCCTCTGGTCAACGGTTCGCCAACTGGACGAGCGCACGATTGTCGGAAGCAAGATCGTGAACGGATGGAACCCGGGACGTTACGTCTATTTCGTAGCCAGATTCTCAAGGCCTATCGAAGAGTTCAACATATTCCAGGACGGGCAGCCGGTCATCTACAACACCAAGCGTTTCCGCAGCTCGCTTGAGGCATGGGGACAGAAACTGAAGGCTGTCGCAAGGTTCAAGACCGGAGCGGACGAGAGCATATTCGTGAATGTCGCTGTGTCCGCTGTCGGGACTGACGGAGCTCTGAACAACCTTAAGGAACTGGATGGCAAGGACTTCGCTACTGTTAGAGCCGAGGCGGAGAATCTTTGGGAAAAGGAACTCGGGAAGTACGAGCTGGACTCAGACGACAAGGTTCTGAGGGAGACTTTCTACACCAGCGTTTACCGAACAGCCCTGCACCCGTTCCTCTTCGAGGATGCCGACGGACGCTTCCGTGAGCACGACGGGACAATCGGGAAGGCCGAGGGATTCAAGAACGTCACAACATTCTCACTTTGGGATACTTACAGGGCTTTCCACCCACTTCTCAACCTCGTCAACAAGCCGCTTCAGGCCGACATCGCCAACTCGATGCTCGCGCATTTCGACAAGAGCACGGAGAAGATGCTCCCGATCTGGTCGTTCTACGGTGGCGAGACCTGGTGCATGATCGGCTACCACGCCTGTTCGGTGCTGGCTGACATGATGCTCAAGGGCGTGCAGGGCTTCGACTACGAACGCGCGTTCCAAGCGATGAAAACCACCGCCACGAACCCTCACTATGACTGCATTCCTGAATATACCACCCTCGGCTACGTGCCGTTCGACAAGGAAAAGGAGTCTGTCTCAAAGACTCTTGAATATGCCTACGATGATTGGTGCATAGCCCAGGCGGCCAAACTTCTCGGTCACAAGGAAGACTACGAGTTCTTCCTGAACCGCTCGATGAACTACCGTAATCTCATTGATCCCGAAACTGGTTACATGCGTGGGAAAGACTCCAAGGGCAACTGGCGAGATCCGTTCGCCCCGATCGCCTATCAGGGGCCGAACTCGGTCCACGGCTGGGGAGACATCACGGAAGGATTCACGATGCAGTACACGTGGACGGTGCCGCACGATTTCGGTGGCTATGTAGAGAGGACGGGCAGAGATCTGCTTCTGAAACGCTTGGACAGCCTCTTCACCATCGAGCTGCCCGAGGATATTCCCGGAGCCCACGACATCTGGGGCCGCATCGGAGGTTACTGGCACGGCAACGAGCCTTGCCACCATGTCACTTACCTTTACGATTGGTTCGGCCAGCCATGGAAGTGCCAGAAATGGGTGCGTTACGTGGCCGACAACTTCTATGGCAACGAACCTGGCTCGCTGAGCGGCAACGACGACTGCGGTCAGATGTCCGCCTGGTACATATTCAATTGCCTCGGATTCTACCCGTTCTGCCCGGGGTCTGATGAATATTACATCGGTTCTCCGTGCGTCAAGGGACTGAAAGTCAAGTTGTCGGACGGAGGCACGCTGGAGATGACCTCAGAGGGCTGGAGCAAGGACGCAGTCTATGTAAAGGCCGCCTACCTGAACGGCAAGCGCCTCGACTCACCGGTCGTCCGTTATTCCGAAATCAAGGACGGTGCGAAACTGCATTTCGTGATGTCCAGCAAGCCGGTCAAGGGCTGTTTCAGACTGCCGTCTAGGCATTAGTTTGACATTCTAGATTTTGAAGTGATATGAAATTCATAAGTTGGAACGTGAACGGCCTTCGGGCCTGCGCCGGGAAAGGCTTTGACGAGGTGTTCGCAAAGTTGGACGCTGACTTTTTCTGTCTTCAGGAGACCAAGATGCAGCCGGGACAGTTAGACCTTGAGTTCCTTGGCTACACCTCGTACTGGAACTCGGCCGAAAAGAAAGGCTACTCAGGCACGGCGATATATTCAAGACACACCCCTCTGTCGGTGACGTACGGAATCGGCATCGAGGAACATGACCACGAGGGGCGCGTCATCACGCTGGAGATGCCGGAGTTTTACCTCGTCTGCGTCTATGTCCCGAACTCGCAGGACGGCCTACGAAGACTGGACTATCGGATGCGGTGGGAGGATGATTTTCGGGAATATCTCGCCGGCCTCGCCGCCCGCAAGGGAGTCGTGGTCTGCGGTGACATGAACGTGGCCCACAATGAGATAGACATCAAGAATCCGGACACGAACCGTCGCAACGCCGGCTTCACCGACGAGGAGCGCGGCAAGTTCTCGGCCCTGCTCGACTCCGGCTTCACGGACTCATGGCGGTTCCAGCACCCGGACGAGGTGAAATATTCCTGGTGGTCCTACCGCTTCCACGCCCGCGAGAAGAACGTCGGATGGCGCCTGGACTACTTCCTCGTCTCCGACTCCCTCAAGGACAAGATCACCTCCACCGAAATCCACTCCGAAATCCTCGGCTCCGACCACTGCCCCGTCGAGCTCGACCTGAACCTTTAAAGACAAAGACTTTAAGACCAAAGAGTCCGTGCACTGATTACATGTTCTGACTCACGAAGTCATCGCACGGCAACCACTGTCCGTAAATGCTGCGTTCTTACTCACGGAGTCGTTGCGTGATGACCGCCGTGCGTAAATAGAGCCGTTGGACTCACGAAGTGTTCTACTGTGGTCTTTCGTGCGTGACATGGTCATTTTCGCTCACGAATTCAAATCTGTTTTGGAAGTCTGAATATTATTACGTAAATTGCGCTGCGAGAATTACGCAACGAGAATTACGCAATAAGATATGGCTACACTGAACAACCCTTTTGTCATCTATGGTTACAAAGGTCCTGAGTATTTTTGTGACCGTGAGGATGAGACGGAAAAAATGATATCCACCCTCCATAACGAACGTAATGTCACTCTTGTAGCCCCACGACGAATGGGGAAGACCGGACTCGTCAAGCACGTGTTCGCCAAGATGGAGAAACAGGACAAGGAAGTCAGGTGTTTCTATCTGGACATCTATCCTGCAAAGAATCTGGATCAGATGGTTGGGATGTTGGGAAGTGAGATCATCGGGAAGTTGGATTCTGTCTCACAGGCTGCCATGCGTCGTGTCCAAGAGTTTTTCAGCAAGTGGAGGCCAACCCTCACGATAGATGAAGTGACGGGCCGCCCTACTTTCTCTCTTGACATTCGGCCTTCTGAAGGACGAGAGACCTTGAAGCAGATATTCGAATATCTTGGACAGTCCGGAAAGAGGTGCTACATCGCCATAGACGAGTTTCAGCAGATACTGAATTTCCCCGAATCCGGAGTCGAGGCTCTTATACGTTCGTATATTCAATTCTTGCCTAACGTGTATTTTGTGTTTTCCGGCAGCCAGCAACACATGATGGAGGAGATGTTTCTTTCCGCTAACCGTCCGTTCTTCCAGAGCTCTTCCATGATGACGCTCTCAAGCATAGACAAGGAGAAGTATCTTGGTTTCGCCAACCGCTTCTTCGAAGGGCAGTCAAGGGCAATGGATGAAGATACTTTTGAATATATTTACGATGTCTCTGATAAAGTCACTTGGTATGTCCAGGCGATTCTTCATGGCATCTACGAACATTCTAAGAATATGATAAACAGACATCTGGTTAATGATGTCGTGCGTGAGATAATTGAGGACCAATCCACTGCCTATCAGAATTATTGCGCTTGGCTCACCGAAAACCAACAGCGTCTTCTGACGGCTATCGCCAAGGAGCGTCTGGTTTCCTCACCATTGGGACAAAAATTTATCAGAACCTATAACCTTCCCGCCGTCAGTAGTGTAAAATCAGCGTTGAAGTCCCTTGTCGACAAACAATTAGTCGCTAAAACACCGCAAGGCTATCTTGTGTCCGACCGCTTCTTCGCCAAGTGGCTGTCCGGACATATTTTATAATTGAATATCTAGTCGTAACTTAGCACACTGTTTGACAGGCAAAGATTTTGCGGGGTGGAAGTCTGGCCGGTGAGCCGACGCTCACCGGTCACTGAGCTTGTCGAAGTGCTGGACAAAGGAAGACTAACCTGGTCACTGAGCCTGCCGAAGTGACCAGACCTGCCGAAACGACTGGATGTCTTTAAGGTTGGAATTCAAGGGGGGACTTTTTTGTGCAGTATGAAGTTAATTGAACGGAATTTGGCTCAGATTGTCACCTTGTGTGAAAAGCACAAGGTTGTGGCTCTGTATGTCTTCGGTTCGGCCTTGACGGACAAATTCAACAAGGACAGTGATGTGGACTTTTCCGTCATTTTTGACCGGAACTCTTTGTCTCTTATGGAATATGGAGACAACTATTTTGACTTCAAATTCGCATTGGAGGATCTTCTTCATAGAGATGTTGACCTGATTGAATATAATGCGGTAAGGAATCCGTACTTCAAAGAAGAACTTGACGAGACAAAGCAGTTGATCTATGGACAGACATCTTAAGGCGTATTTGTTTGACATTCAGACGGCGATTGATGAAACATATGTTCAACGATTTTTCGTTGGATAAGAAAGATGGTCTGCCTATACGTGGCTACTACATATTTCGCACTGGCACGTTGGTTCTGTGAAATGGCGAACACCGACCATCTTTCCTCTATGTGAATCGAAGCGCGGCATAATCCTATAAAGAATGTCCGTTTCCTGATTCTCAAAGAATCTCCTCAAAGCAAAAGCGCAAAGGTCAGCAATTTGGACCATCCCGGTGAGTTCTGAATTTACATAGAGCGGTGTTTCAATGATGTGCTTTATTGACGTCCAAAGTGTTCCCTGCTTATGAAAGCGCTTCATCAGTTCGGTATGCTTCTTTGAAACAGTCTCGTTGTTGTCGTGAATCAGCAGACCGTAAGTCTGGTCTTCAGAGTGAGAGACATTATCCATGTAGTGCTCAAAACGCGAGATGACTTGTTCGAAAGCCTGATCCTCTGTTGATAGTTTGGATTTGGTAGGATCGAAGAAAACCTTGTCGATACATTCTGCAAAGATTCTGGCGTGCCTCCAAGAGCCAACTTGATCCGCTATCTCTCGGATGAATGCAAAGCGCTCCGCGTAGGTCAAATGTATATAAGCATCCGTCTGCTTATAATTCTTCTTGAGCTGCTTGAGTGCTTTTGAGTTGTTGGTCTTCTTAAGGCTCACCAGCAAAGTTCCGTGGAAGGCTACCCGAAAATTGTGCATAGCCTGAAC
>ERZ808277.482-NODE-482-length-12412-cov-5.449543_pt1 | contig 12412 bp, 10 predicted proteins | sample MGYA00521240_ERZ808277 | MGnify/ENA primary metagenome ERZ808277 (study PRJEB31516, sample SAMN03275599) | gut metagenome | biome: mammalia-associated habitat; material: feces | host: Papio cynocephalus | place: Kenya | collected 2012-07-17 ... | reverse complement strand
CGGTCGGTGATGGAGGCGAAGTCTTCGGGGCGGTTCTCGAAGTCGAGATCGTCCGCCTCGATGGTCAGGACCTTGCCGTCATATTCATTGATCCACTTTTCGTAGCGGTCGTTAAGGCCGCTGAGATATTCAAGGCTCATGGTCTGCTCGTAGCCGCGGCCGCGCTTCTGGATTTGCGCCACGAGGTGAGGCACCGATGACTTGAGGTAAATCAGCAGATCCGGCTTGCGGACAGTCGAGGCCATCACGTTATAGAGATCCATGTAGGTCTCGTAGTCGCGCTTGGTGAGGTTGCCCATGGCGTAGTTGTTGGCCACGAAGATGTGCACGCCCTCGAAGAGGGTTCTGTCCTGTATGATGACATCCTTGCTTCTGGCTATCTCCAGCACGTCCTTGAATCTCTGGGCAAGGAAATACGTCTCCAGATTGTACGACCAGCGGGGAATGTCCTTGTAGTAGTCCTCCAGATAGGGGTTGTAGGTCACCGACTCGTACTTCGGTGTCCATCCGTAATGGGCGGCGAGCATCCTTGTGAGGGTGGTCTTGCCGCTGCCTATGTTGCCTGCTATTCCTATGTGCATTATATTTCTCCGTTAATCTCGATTCCGTCTCCGTCCCAATCCATGTCTTCCTCCGGCTCGTTGAACGGCTGTAGGAACGGGTTGTGGGTACGCTCGTCAGCGATTGTGGTGCGATGCCCGTGGCCCGGGAGCACATCCACGTCACCCGGCAGGCCCATCAGTTTGTCCATCACACTGATGATCTCCCTGTCATAATCTCCGCCAAGATGGTCAGTACGACCGATCGTGCCGGCAAAAAGTGTGTCGCCGCTCAACAGCACCTTGTCCGCCTCGCAGTAATAGCAGACGCAGCCCGGCGTGTGCCCGGGAGTGGTAATCACCTTGAACGGAGCACCCTCTAGTGTGTCCAGAGTCTCCCCGTCCCAGATGTCAACAGTCTTAATCTGAGAAGAATCCGGAGCCGTCAGCCCGAAATCCCTCACGGCGTTCTGGTTGTGGTCCAGCACGATCTTGTCCTCCGGCGACATCAGCACCGGCACTGAATACTCCTCAACAACCTTCAGCACGCCATGCACGTGGTCAAAATGCCCGTGGGTCAGCCACACAGCCTTGGGCTTCAACCCCTCAGCAGCGATAAACTCCTTGAGTCTACCAAACTCCTCCTGCCAATAACATCCAGGGTCCACAATCACACAATTTCCTTCCGCATCCCAAAGCACGTAGCAATTCTCTCGGAAAGAATTGAATATAAATGTCTTGATGTTCAGTTGATGGTTCATATTTTATTAGTTATCAATGAAGTTTGTTGCGGTTCGGGTCAAATAAAGCCAGTTGAGCCTCGTTCCTGGACCAATAATCATCGTATGACACGTGCCCATCCTTTTTCAAAGGAGACGAACATTCTTCTTTGTATTGGATATATTCATTTATCGCTTTACCCACAAAACGAGCCAGATTCACAGGAACAGCGTTACCTATCATCTGCTCCTTATCAGTCTTGTTCCCGATAAAAACAAAATCTTCCGGAAACGTCTGAACACGGCTGCGTTCTTCAGTCGTCAATGGACGTATCCCGGCCAAAGACTTCACGGGGTCTCCCGGATGGAGTTTATACCCCTTAGGCATAGGACGATTCACACCTCTTATCGTCGGACTAGGTTCATAAATACTGAAAATGCCACGACGGATATAGCTCCTCGGGTGTCTGTAGTAATATTCAAAATCGATGCTGTTTCCAAAATACTCTGCCACAGTCAATGGCTTATCCGCAAGGTTTATCTCGATGAAAGGCAGCATAAAACCATCCTCCTCTCCCAACTTCCCTATCATAAAGAAACGCTTGCGGGCCTGTGGGACTCCGCACAAACTTGCATCAAGGACATATTGGGTCATTCCGTACCCGGTGTCTTTGAATATTCTTTTGGCTTCCGTCAATTTATTGGTCTTGACAATACGGGCGACGTTCTCCATCACAAACCACTCAGGATGAACCTCCGCGATAATTTTCGCATAACTGACGGTCAAGTTGCCACGACCATTATCCTCATTTCGCTTTCCTGCCGAAGAGAAATCCTGACAAGGAGGCCCACCGATAATCATTTCGGGTTCAAATTGAGTCACTGCCCTCACAGATGAATCCACATCGCCCAGGTCTGATTTAATCACCGCGTGACTGAAATTCGCCCTATACACATCAAGAGCCTTGTCCCAATTATCCATGCCGGCCACGACATTGTGGCCAGCCAGTTCAAAGCCCTTGCTCATTCCTCCGCAGCCGCAGAACAAATCCACTACAACCATAACTCCACTAATCAAATAAATCGGGACTATTCACAATCACAGCATCAAAACGTCGCTCAGGGCTTAAAAGATTCTGCCCCCCGCCCAGGATGATGTTCTTGATTTCATTCTTGCCGATGCGAGGATGGGTAAGTTCAGGCGAGTTTAAAAGCCGCCACGATGCTTTGCCGGGGATGGCAAACGCTTTATCATTGGCATTGCCATAAGAGTGATCCTTGACTATCCTGATATAATCAAACGAGTCATAATCAACATAATCCTTAAGCATCAGATAAATCCAAACCAGAGATCTCTGAAAACGCGAGATTTCAGAAGCACTGATGTCTCCGCCTGTATAACACATATGCAGGATGGCAAGGTTTGACCAGACAAAAACATCCAGGCAATCCTCAGACAGCTTTCCGTTTATCATCTTCCATACAGGTTGGACAACTAGCGGAGATTGTTTATTGCTGATCAGTTTAGCGACACTGGCCACAGCTGATTCTATTTTCATATAATGAGGCAGAACCTCACCAGCCTCTCCCCAATGATTGATTTTAGGGACAGTGTTCAAGATTCTGCGCAAAGTGTTCTTGTCTGCGTCCGATTGAAATTGCTCACAAATGCTGCAAGCCAAAAAACAGATTGTCGGAGGCCTTACCACAATCTCACAACTGAATTTCTCCTCTGAAAGTTTTTTTGTTGTGTTGTCAGGCAGCGCGGTTAGTTTTACCTCCAAACCGATAAGATTCTCATTGGTGGCACGGTTCACCATAACAAGATCTATCTTTTCGCGATTCCCAGTGTAATACTTTTCAAATGCTGAGAAACCGGACTCAAAATTATAGAAGGCATCTTCTGAAAGAGGATCTATCCCGTACAAATCCGCACCGGATATATACTTATGAGCCAAATTATTACCCTCATCAACACAAAGGTATACCGGTTCAATTCCCTTGTCAGACATATATGCGACAAGAGAAGCCGGAAAAGAACTATTGAATATATTCTTTCCCCAATTAGCCTCTTTAGTGTAATCCCTGCTGGAGTGTTTCTGTCCGAACAGGCCTGGTTTAGCGTTTTCCTTCATCCTCATACAGCACAAATCAACAAAGGAAGTTTAAAACTTTGTTTAGAAACAAAGATACATATTTTCGTTAAATTTGCGGAATAAAGCGGAAATGATGAGCAAGAAAGAATATATCGAGATCCGGGGGGCGGAAGCGCATAACCTCAAGGGAGTGAACGTGGATATTCCCAGAGGGGACTTGGTGGTCGTGACGGGACTTAGCGGCAGCGGGAAATCCTCGCTGGCGTTCGACACAATCTACGCGGAGGGGCAGAGGCGGTACATGGACACGCTCTCGACCTACGCCAAGCACTTCATGGGAGTACTGGAAAAGCCTGAAGTTGAGAGCATCACGGGGCTGAGTCCGATCATCGCGATAGAGCAGAAGACAACGGGGAACAACCCTCGCTCGACCGTCGGAACTATCACCGAGATATTCGATTTCCTGCGCCTCCTTTACGCCAGGGCCTCACGGGCATATTCACCGGTCACGGGCAAAGAAATGGTGCGCTACACCGACGCGCAGATCGTGGACCTCATAATGAATGAATATAAGGGGAAGAAGTGCTACCTGCTTGCTCCGCTGGTTGTGGGCCGCAAGGGACACTACCGCGAACTGTTCGACCAGCTCCGCAAGCGCGGCTACACCGATGTCAGAGTGGACGGGAATATCCTCCCGCTGAACGAAGTGGAGGCTCTGGACCGCTACAAGAGCCATTTCATCGAGCTGGTTGTGGACAAGCTCAAGCCTTCGGAGGGTGACGAGAAGCGGGTCCGAGACTCCGTGATGACAGCGCTGAACCTCGGCAAAGGCTCGGTCGCCCTGCTGGAGTTCGGCTCTGACAAACTCCGTCATTTCTCCAAACATCTTGTCGATCCTGATTCGGGAATATCCCTGCAGGAGCCGGCGCCACACTCTTTCTCATTCAACTCTCCAGAAGGCTACTGCCCTCATTGCAAAGGCCTTGGAATGATAGTGGATGTGAACATGGACACGATCATCCCGGACCGTTCTGCCTCGATAGCGGACGGTGGGATAGTTCCGCTGGGGAAGATGCGCGAGACCAAGAAATATGACGTAATCCGCTCCATCGCACGGAAATACAACTTCTCCCTGTACGATCCCATCGACTCGATCCCAGACGAAGCCATCTCACACATAATCTTCGGAAGTGACGAGATGTTCAGGGTAGGAGAAGGGAATATGTCCGAGATGGTGACGTTTGACGGAATCGTGGAGGACATAGATGACAAGATTGTGTGTCCTGTCTGCCACGGGACCAGACTGAACGAGAATGCCTTATGCTTCAAGATCGACGGAAAGACCATCGCCGAGGTCGCCGCTATGGAGATGACCGAGCTCAAGTCCTGGTTCGCGTCCCTGCCGGGGAAGCTGAACACCAGAGAGAACAACATCGCCAGAGACATCCTCAAGGAACTCAACGAAAGGGTTCAGTTCATGCTCGACGTAGGCCTTGACTATCTGTCACTTGACCGCCCGACAGCCTCGCTTTCAGGTGGAGAGGGCCAGAGAATAAGGCTCGCGACCCAGATCGGTTCCAAACTCGTCAACGTGCTCTACATCCTGGACGAGCCGTCAATCGGGCTTCACCAAAGAGACAACCGCAAGTTAATCAATTCGTTGAAAGAGTTAAGGGACGAGGGCAACTCCGTGATGGTCGTGGAGCACGACTACGAGACGATGATGAACGCCGACTGGCTGGTGGACGTCGGCCCCGGCGCAGGTGAAAAAGGCGGAAGAATATGTCTGAACGCCCCTCTGAAGACTCTGATGGAATATTCATCGGACAACGAGAAAGTGCCGGCATCGCTGGACAAGGAGACCGCCGGGCACTGCATATTCGGAAATTCAAAGACTCTGGATTACCTTCAGGGAAAGGATTCCATTCCGGTTCCGTCCGTGCGGCGCACAGGAAGCGGCAAGTTCTTGAGCATCAAGGGAGCGAGGGGGAACAACTTGAAAAACGTGTCCGTGGATTTTCCGCTGGGATGCTTCATCGGAATCAGTGGAGTCAGCGGAAGCGGCAAGTCAACGCTCATCAACGAGACTCTGATGCCGATTCTCAAGAACAAGTTCTACAGGGCGAAGCTGCGTCCTCTGGCCTACGATTCGATCGAGGGTGTCGAGAACATTGACAAACTGATAGAGATTGACCAGAGTCCGATCGGGCGTTCTCCGAGATCCAACCCTGCGACATTCACGGGTGTGTTCAACGACATCCGCAACCTGTTCGCCGACACTCCTGACGCCAAGGTGCGCGGATTCAAGGCCGGTCGGTTCTCATTCAACGTGGCCGGTGGCCGCTGTGAGGCCTGCAAGGGTGCCGGTATCAAGGTCATAGAGATGAACTTCCTGCCGTCAGTCAATGTGCTTTGCGACGAGTGCAGGGGAAAGAGATACAAGGAGGACACACTGGCTGTGCATTACAAGGGCAAGAGCATCAACGATGTGCTTGAAATGCCGATCAGCGAGGCCTACGAGTTCTTCAAGCCGATTCCGTCCATCGCCCAGAAACTGAAAGCGTTGGTCGATGTCGGCCTCGGTTACGTTCATCTCGGCCAGTCAGCCGTGACGCTTTCCGGAGGTGAGAGCCAGCGTATGAAACTGGCCGCCGAGTTGTTCAGAAAGGCCACGGGCAACACCCTGTACATCTTGGACGAGCCGACGACCGGCCTTCATTTCGAAGACATCAAGGTGCTGCTGAACGTCCTCCAACAGCTTGTCGATCAAGGTAACACGGTCATCATCATCGAGCACAATCTGGATGTCCTCAAGAGTGTGGACTACCTCTTCGACCTCGGCCCCGACGGCGGCCGCCGAGGCGGCCGGATTGTCGCCCAAGGCACCCCCGAAGCCCTCACCAGGAACCCCGACTCAGTCACCGGCCCGTTCCTCAAGGAGATTCTTTACGAAAAAGTGTAGATTTACGCAATGATATTTTATAGAAAAGTGTCAAACAAATGCTACACAGAAAGATAGAGGAATACGTAGAAGGCCATCTAAAGTCAGACATTGACCGGATTTTGATTCTGGAAGGAGCCAGACAAGTGGGTAAGTCGTTCATAATACGCAAGGTAGGAGAACGATTGTATGAAAACTTCATCGAAATCAATTTCGTGAAAGATGACGAGGGGCCTCAGTTGTTCAAGGAGATCAGAACCACGGAGGAATTCTATTTCGTTTTGAGTTCAATCCACGGCAAGAATCTTGACTCCTATAAGAACACGCTTGTCTTTCTTGATGAAATCCAACACTATCCACAGTTTCTTACCCTGCTGAAATTCTTCCGGGAAGATCACAGATTCCGCTTCATTGCCAGCGGCAGCCTCTTTCCTTTCTTTAACTCATGGTTTTGAACTTGACCCAAGATTCAGCTCTGACAAAGAACAGGAAGCCTCTGTTCTGAATTTTGGTAACGTGCAAAATTCAGGTTAGAGGCTTCCTGTTCTTATACGCCTGAACATATACTTTTGGACTTGATCCCCAAAAAACACAGCGCAACATTCAGTGGTAGTCAAGAGGCTGAAAATCAATAAAAAAAGACACACCCTCCTTCTACCTGGAACGGGTATGAGGAGGGTGTTTTAGTATATTCATTCACAAGAGCTTGCGCTCCACGGGATCTATCGTTCCCAGGCAAGGGCGGAGGCACCGAGGATGGCGGCGTCGGACTTCTCGCTCAATTAATCGCTTATTAATCACACACTTATCTTTCCAGTCGAATAATATCCTTGATTTTAGAATATACCCTCAAAACTATCATTCTCCAAGACCTACTAACTTCATATGTTATATAGGCATGCTGAACAGCACCTTTTATGGAATCCGTGTAAATAGTCATCTCGGCAACATTTCTTTTTTTGACTGACTCCAAATCTAATTCCGCATTAATATTCAGCATCTCGCCAGAAAGTAACACCTTAGGGGAAAAACTCATCTTCATGTTTTCAGGTATTTTAATTTGATAAATATTTAACGGCCCTGTTCCAGAATTTGAAATTGACAAACTTATGTTGGCTTTCTTTTCACCACACACTTTACCCAATGATATATGTTCATCAGATAATGTTGCAATAGGTCCATCGCCAACAATACTAGTTCGTTTGGAACATACCCTATACCCAAGCAAAATCATCCCTTTCCGTACTGAAAAACGCTTCTTATTATAACTAATGACAATAGTATCCATATGGTTGCCATAAAAATTATCAGACAATTTCAACGAGTATTCTATTGCAGCAAAACTCTGAGGTAAGACTTTTTTATCACAACGCACACGAAGACTTTCACAAAGAGAATACACATCATAGTTTATTGCATCTTTCCCATAATTATAAAGTGGGATGATACCCTTATATGTTTGATTAGGATGTACATCCCCTAACTCGTATTCTCTTTGCATCAGTCCTATGAGACCAATTCTACTTGTATATCTTTCTTTATCGTTATCTACCTCACTTATAACATTCCCTTTAACATGTAATACAAATGGCACATCTTCACTTGATATTTTAACAAGTACTCTTTTATCAAAAGGATACGCACCCTCATTATTGGAATAAACTATATCAATTATTCCATATTGTCCAGGTCTAATAGGTTTCTTCGACCACATAGCTTTTGTACAGCCACATGAAGTTGACACATTTAAAATCAAGAATGGCTTTTTACTTATATTTTCAATCTTAAAACTACAATTGAGGGGGCCTTGATCTTTAAGGACATTCCCGAAATCATAATCATGTGGTTCAATTCTATACGTACTTACTCCATCATCTTTCGCTGAAAGTAACGAATTAAATAGCAGAGCACCTAGTATCAGTAAAATCTTATAGTATCTTCCCATTATTTAATGTCTGAACGATAGGTTAATAGTTAGTCAACTCCTACACAGATTCCTTTCATTATGCATATTCATAAGAAAATCCACTTTAAGCCTGCTATCCCTAAAAGATTTTTAATGTCATTCGGGAAGCAAGCTTAAAGTGCATTCAAAGAATTCACGGTACCTCAACGTTTAAACTTTATCGTCTGTATTTTCGAACAGCAACTTTAAAGACGATGAAATACAGTATCGCAAGGTTAATGATAAAATTCCCATTCCAAAAGAAATCCATACGCCACTGCTTAATCGCGTCAAACTGATCATGCGGCATCAGTAACTGGAATATATTTAATATGATGATAAACAAAAAACCGATAGAGGAAACCGCAGTGGCACATTTCATACGTAAACGGGAAATATTATCATCCTCATATTTTTCTCTGGAAAAGACGCAGCAAAATATTGACACGTACAATACCATCAAGAAAAGAGACTGCACAGTCATCCCTATGCTGGTATCATTTATGATAGAAAAAGAGGTAACCGACAGGAGCAACAGAACATCCGCAACAAACACCAACAACGCCGCTATCTGCACTTTGTGAGGCATCAGGATATTTTTCATAACAACTTATATATAAACACATTACATTTAATCGCAACATTAAAATTGATTGCCATACTCTGCACAATCAATAATGCCAACCACAGCTGCAAGTGCACCACAACTGATGAATTCACATGTCACCGGAGTATTAATCTCCGCTTTCTCCTTTAACGTCTTATGTACTCGCCTCACGCATCCTTTATAACTTTCCCCAGGTCTTCGTGACCCACTCAATTCTATATCGTTCGTATCTGCATCAATACTCACACCTTGATCTTCGTCAATGGAAGCGAACTCATTGCTTATTAGTTTCCCATCAAAATATACTTCCGAAAAAAGCCAATCACCTTCTTGTGAATATATTTTATTAATGGTTAAGCCATCTTCAGAAGGAATACTTTCCACATAAATGGAATAACGTATTGAGTCTCTCTCACCAGTAACAATATAGTAATCAGACATAGAAGCAGACCTTGACAGGAGATTGTTTTCTGTGGAAATAGTGATTAAAATATCACCAGACATAAATTGGGTTACATTCTCATCTTGAATTGTGTCTTCCACTAATAGCGCCGAATTATTACAGCCGCATAATACGCAAAGGAATAATCCTAAAATAGACTTAAGTAAACTATTCTTTTTCATAATCATAAAGTAATAACACTCTTATTCAGAGCGTCGGTTCTACGTAATAAAAAAATCTGACTTGATAAGTCATTCTTCAAGAGATTTCATTAGGATCTAAGAAAAACTATATGAAATTGGAGTATCAATCACCCATGTTGTTTCTTTTGCCCGTCGCGCCGGAGAATACTGATTGGGCACAGAGTCATAGGTATTATGAACACAGTATTATCTTTGTTTGTAAAAGTAGAAAAACGTTTTATCAAATCCAAATATTTCACGAAAAAATGTTCATAAAAAAATACGTGGAGATCAAGTACTTAAGAATCAACCAAAAGACACCCCCCTCTTGCCAGATATGGGACAGAGGAGGGTGCGTCAGCATATTCATTCACAGGAGCTTGCGCTCCACGGCATCTATCGTTCCCAGGCAAGGGCGGAGGCACCGAGGATGGCGGCGTCTGACTCTTTGAGCTGGGAGTAGACGAGCTGGACCTTGTTCTTCCAGAGAGGAAGGACGTTGTCGTTCATCGAACGGAGGATCGGCTCGGTGAGGAACTCCTTGCTTCTGGCGAGACCACCGAAGAGGACGATGGCCTCAGGAGCGGAGAACGCGATGAAGTCGGCGAAAGCCTCTCCGAGAAGAGTGCCGGTATATTCAAAGATCTTGATGGCAAGGGCATCACCTTCCTTCGCGGCCTCGTAGACATCCTTCGAAGTGATGTTGTCAAGACTGCGGAGAGATGATGGCTCATTGCTCATGTCAAGCCACTCGCGGGCGGTTCTGGCGACTCCGATCGCAGAGCAGTAGGTCTCAAGGCAGCCGTTTTTGCCGCAGTTGCAGTGGCGGCCGTTGTGGCGCACGATTGTGGTGTGGCCAAGCTCTCCGGCGAATCCGTCATGGCCATAGACCATCTCACCGTTGATGACGATTCCGCTGCCGACACCGGTGCCAAGGGTAATCATGATGAAATTCTTCATTCCTCTTGCTGCTCCGTAGGTCATCTCACCCATCGCGGCAGCGTTGGCATCATTGGTGAGGGTCACAGGGATTCCTCCCATCGCCTCGGTAAGCATCTTCGCGAAAGGAATCGACCCGGCGCGTCCCCAAGAAAGGTTCACAGCGTTCTCTACCTCTCCGGTGTAGTAGTTGGCGTTAGGGGCGCCGACTCCGATACCACGGATCTGGCCTTCAGCACCAGCGTCAGCGATTATCTTCTTCAAAGCGGCCGCCAACTCCGCTATGTAAGGTTCGACCTCAGTGTAGGAGTCCGAACGGATCACCGTCTGGGCCAGCACGGTTCCACGCGCGTCAACCACACCGCATTTGGTGGTCTGACCACCTACGTCTATTCCTATTACAAGATTTTGTTCCATAATATTATGTTATGAATATGTCCCGGCGGACAATTCCACCGGAACAAGATTTCTGATTACGCAACCTTCTTTACCTTTGAACCGAGGAGGGCATACCAAAGGATGTAGGCGACACCGATAATGACAACGATGTAGCTCATCAGATAGTTGGTAGCGTCAGCGACAGCGCCCTGGATGAGAGGGAGGACACCACCACCGCAAACCATCACCATGAACAGACCGGAAGCGATCGAGGTGTACTTGCCAAGCCCCTCTACCGCAAGATTGAAGATGGCTCCCCACATGACCGACGTGCAGAGACCGCAGAGGATGAAGAACATAACTCCGATCGGAATTTCGGCGAGTGAGAAAGAAAGCTGGGATGTGATGGCTGGGAACTTGACGGTTGTCGTGTCGCCAAGGAACATTCCAAGCAGGAGGAATATGATGGCCACGGTTCCCACAAAGCTTACCATGGCACGGCTGGAGACTTTAGCGCCGACAGAAGCGCCCACGAGACGGCCGCAAAGCATCAGGAACCAGTACATTCCGACGATTGTTCCGGCCACGGCGGCGCTGATGCCGATCTCGGCGGATGTCATGTAAAGGTTGACAAAGTTAGGAATGCCGACCTCAACTCCTACATAAACGAATATCGCGATGATTCCAAGAACAAAATGCCTGAAGGAAAGAGCGCCCTTCACGCTTTCACCCATTGTGAGCTGGCCAGACTTGCCCGCTGCCGCGGCAGCCTCGAGCTCAGGCTCAGGAATCTTGGAGACGGCGATGATGACGAAAGCCAAAGCGAATATGCCCATGGCTATGAAAAGCGCAGGGTTCGCATCAGCGATCTGGGTGTCCTTTGAGACATCACCGATGAGGTAACCGACAAGCACAGGCACGATAGTGGCACTGAGAGAGTTGCAGGATCCGCCCCACTGAATGAGCTGATTACCCTTGTTGCCGCCGCCTCCGAGGGTGTTGAGCATAGGGTTCACAACCGTGTTGAGCATACACATAGAGAAACCGGAGATGAACGCACCGAGAAGATAGACGGCAAAGCTGCCGGCGATTCCTGAGAGGAATGTGATGCCGACTCCGATGAAGCCTACGGTCACAGCTGCAAGTGCAGTAAACTTGTAGCCTTTCTTGGACAGAATCATACCGGCAGGCAGTCCCATGAACGCATAGGCGATGAAGTTGGCGGCGTTACCCAGCTGGGACATGAAGTTTGACGCCGCGAACTGCTGCTTCACGATGACCCCGAACGGATTCTGGAATCCGGTCACAAAGGAGATCATCGCAAACAGGAAGAACATGATCACAATAGCGAAGATGTTACCTTGTTGTTTTTTTTCCATTTGTAAGATGTTTTATGTTATCGAAAATAATTTCGTGGCATATTCCACAAATTTAGCAAATTAATTTCAAATTTGACCGAATGGCTTTAAAAATCCGTCTTGCGGAATGAGCTTTATAGGATTATTGCTAACTTTGAGCAAAGAATATTCATGAATATGAAAACGATAATCGACGTTAATGCCCATCTTCACACACCGTACTCGTTCAGTGCCTTCAAAGACGTGAGGCAGGCTCTTGACATGGC
>ERZ808277.479-NODE-479-length-12448-cov-3.141370_pt1 | contig 12448 bp, 11 predicted proteins | sample MGYA00521240_ERZ808277 | MGnify/ENA primary metagenome ERZ808277 (study PRJEB31516, sample SAMN03275599) | gut metagenome | biome: mammalia-associated habitat; material: feces | host: Papio cynocephalus | place: Kenya | collected 2012-07-17 ... | reverse complement strand
GAAGTGCCCTGAGCGGACGAAGGCGTCTTCTAGCGCGGCGGGGCGGACGTTGAAGAGGATGTCGCCATTGACCAGCCAGAAGGGGCGGCCGTTCAGGTGCGGAGCCAGGTTGCGCAGGGCGCCGCCGGTGCCGAGGATGTCAGGCTCGGGAAGAAGGTGCAGGTGCAGGGGGCCGCGATAGGCTGCTGCGAAAGCCTCTACGGCGTCTGCCAGCCAGTGGGTGTTCAGATAGACTTCCCGCACCCCCCAGGATTCGAGGGTGGTGAGCGTGTGGGCGAGGAGGGGGCGGTTCCAGATGGGGATGAGGGGCTTGGGGGTGGCGAGCGTCAGCGGGCGCAGGCGCGTACCCAGGCCGGCGCAGAGAACAAAGGCCAAATCGGTTATCATGCGGGAGTTCCTTTGGGTTGGGTTGGAAGGGGCGGGCGGCCTTCGGCGGCGGCCAGAGCGCTCAACCGTTCTTTGAGAGAGGTGAGGCGATCCCACTCGTTCAGGTAGCGCTCCAGGAAGTCCAGACCTTTTTCTTCAACCTGGTGCATAAGCATCTGGCGGAGGCACTCCTGCTCCTGTTCGTATTCATCGTTGGCAAAGTGGCCGCTGACCCAGGCCATGCGCAGCCAGAGCAGATAGGTGGTGAGCGCATCGAAACAGTTATATTCCACGATGTCGCGGAAACGCCCGGCCAGCCACAGGTCTAAAACGGCATCGCCGTGCGTGTCGAACTTCCCGGGGATACCGGAGAGTGCGGCTGCTTCGTGAAGGCTCACAGCGCCGGCGCGTCCGGAGCCTCCGGCGGTCAGCAGCTCCATCAAATCCACTGAGCAGTCATTGTCCCGGGCAAAGTAGTCGCTGCCTTCCCAGGGTTTAGGCGGGCGGTGAAGGAACCCTTTGGCCGGGATTCCTAGGGCGACGGCTCGCTGAGCCAGAATGCGCAGATCCGAGTGTTTGGAGTTGAACCCGACGAGCTGCGGGCTGCGTTTGCCGATAGCGGTGAGAAAGGGGCTGATGATGTTGGCTTCCTGCCGGCTTCGGGGATTTTCCGGGTCTCCGGGGAGCCAGATGAGCTCCAGCGTGGGCGCTTCGCCCGGGTTTTTGGGCGCAGCCCGCCGAACCATGGCAATGGAAACGACGCGGCTTTGCATGAGGCGGACGAAGGGGTGCGGCTCGGCCTCGGTGGCGCCATTGGCCGCCCACAGCACGTCCCGTGCCCGCGCATCGTTGAGGGCGGCGGCTTCGGGAAAGAGCAGCCGCGCCGCGTTGGGGTCTGGAATCCACTCACAGTCAAAAGCCACCACCAGGTTCCCAACGGTTCGTATCATTGCCAAATCTCCTCCAGAAGCGTTTTCAGTGCGGCCTGTGTGGGGTGACGTTGCGCCAGAGCCCGCACAACGGAGCGCACCTGCTCGGCCTGCTGCGGAGCCAGATCCGGCCAGGCCGCGCGCACCGTGCGTGTGAAAAAGGGGAGCCAGACTGCGGGATTTTGACTGTGTCGCAGGCAGACGGTCAAAACGCGGAGCGTGTCGTAGGCGTCTCCGGCGCGCCAATACCAGAAGAGGGCGTGCACCAGTGGGTCGTCCCAATCCGGCGCGAGCCCTGCAGCGGCGGCAAAGGCATCAGCCTGTTCCGGGCGGCCCAGCTCTGAAAGGTGGGCTCGGTAATAGGCTGAGGCCGTGTCGAGATCGCCCCCGATTTTGCTTTCGAAGAGCCAGCCCATCTGCCGCAGGAGCGTAGTTGATTCGGGCATGACGCGCAGCCCCCGGTGCAGCAGCTCAATGCCACGCCGCACCCAGCGCCACCGCTCTTCGGGCGCGGTATGCGCCGTGCTGATATTGTAAGCAAGGTTCCACGCATGGTAGGCCCAAGCATCCTCCGAGGCCGGATCTAGCACCACCAGCAGATCGGTCAGCGGCACCACTTCGGCATAACGGTTTTGCTGCTGCAGATCCCCGATGCGCAGCCAAAGAATCTCCGCCAGAATGCCCCGGCTCCCGCCCAGCGCCACCACAAGCGCCGAAAAGATGGGCGAATCAACCCCTACGGTGGGCGGCACGGTGCGCTTGGTTATAACGAATGAGCCTGCGGCCAGCGCCGCCAGGAGAGCGCCTTGCAGCCACACGGTGAGCCCTCGCACCTTCAACCCCGGCACCCTTGACCTCCTCAGGCCTTGAGCGTGCCGCGCAAAAAGGCGGCGAAGTCCCGCAGATCCTGCACTTCCACATCGAAGTGCTCTCCGCGGGGCTGACCGAACCCGTAGGCGCAGTGGCAGACGTGAACGCCGGCGCGGCGCCCCACCTCCAGATCGGTGTAGTGATCGCCCGCCACCCAATCTGTGGGCTGAACCTCTACGCCCATGCGTTCGGCCGCCAGGAAGAGAAGCCCCGGATCGGGCTTCAGCACCGGCACATCGCCGCCGCCGACGGTGGTCTCAAAGAACTTCAGGATATCCAGCCGCTCCAGAATCTGCGGAATCAGCACCGCGGTTTTGTTGGACGTTACGGCCATGCGGCAGCCCATGGCGTGCAGGGCTTCGAGCCCTTCGCGCACGCCGGGGTAAACGTAGGTGTGGACGACCAGGTGCGCGGCATACTGCCGGCGGTTATTCGCCACCAGTTCATCGATCTGCCCGGCAAAGTCGGGCATCGCTCGAAGCATCAGCTGGCGTGCGCCATTGCCCACCATCTTGGTGATGTCTGCCAGGGGGAGCGGCGGCAGGCCGTAATCGGCGCGCGTCAGGTTTACGCTGTTGGCAATGTCTCCGCGGGAATCGATGAGCGTCCCGTCCAAATCAAAGAAAATCGTCGGTGCCTTCATGGCTTAAAGTATAGCATAGCCGCACCGTTCTTCCTATGGTTTTTGGGCACAGGCTCTGCGCGCTGCTCCGGGCAGCCCGCCCCGGCTTTGAGGTGAACCCGCCCCGGCCTGGCTTCGGATGCGGGGCGGGTTTGGCACGCAGGCGGGGCAGGGTTCCCGGAGCGGCGCCGGAGGGCGCGGCAGGCGCTGCGTCAGTTCCGCGGCTCACGGGTTTTGAAAAGCAGATGCACGGGGATAAAACTTGCGCTATAATTAGGGGAAGAGAATACTCAGGAGGCTCCGTCTATGTCCACACCCGCCGCCGGCGTGAATGTTATTTGTTTGAAGTGGGGCACGCGGTATCCCGCGCTGTTTACCAACATTCTTTATGCCTCGGTCAAGCGGCATCTGCACCGCCCCTTCCGCTTTGTCTGTTTTACGGATAACCCGGCCGGATTGATGGAAGGGGTTGAGGCGGCGCCTATTCCGGAGTGTCCCAACCCGGAGCTGCTGGGGCAGTGGCCCAATATTTTTGTGAAGCTCTGCCTGTTCCGCGATGGGCTGGCGGATCTGCACGGCCCCACGCTGTTCTTTGATGTGGATGTGGTGATTCAGCAGGATATCGACTGCTTTTTCGATTATCTGCCCGGCAAGAACTGCATGATTCACAACTGGGTGGAGCTGCGCAAGCGCCTTTTCCGCCGCCGCCCCGCCATCGGGAACTCCTCTTGTTTCCGGTTTGAAGCCGGCCAGAGCGGCTATATTTATGAAACGTTCCTGCGGGAAATGCCGCAGGCGCTCGACCACGCGCTTTACACGACCGAACAGGCCTTTATGACCCACGCCATGCGTGAGGTGCACTGGTGGCCGGAAGCCTGGGTTAAAAGTTTTAAGCGCACCTGCCGCGCACCTTACCCCTTCAACTTCCTGCTGTCGCCTAAAAAGCCGAATACCCGCGTGCTGGTCTTTCACGGCAACCCTGATCCGGACGTTGCCGCCGCCGGGTTTACGTCTGACCGCTGGCACCGCTCCGTCCGCCCCTGCCCGTGGATTCTTGACGATTGGCGGCTTTGATTCTTCCCCGGCTCTCAACAAAGGAGTATGTTCCATGAGCAAAGCCTATGAGTTTGATGGCAAAGTGAAGGTCATTTTCGATACCGTTACATTCCCCAGCGGCTTCACCAAGCGCGAGTTTGTTGTAACCGAGCCCGGCGACCGTTACCCGCAGGACGTCAAGTTCAATATGATCCGTGAAAACTGCGCCTTGCTCGATTCGTTCAAGCCCGGAGATGCCGTGCGCGTAACCTTTAATCTGCGCGGAAATCTCTACAAGGACAAGTATTACACCGACTTGCAGGCCTTCAAGATCGCCAAGCTTGAGCCTGATGGCTCCACCGCTGAACCCATTGCTCAGCCGGCGGACGACTTCCCGGTGGACACCCTTTCCGATGACGACATGCCCTTCTGAGGCGCCGGCCGATTCCCTCGCGCGGCTCCTGAGCAAGGGAGCCGCCTATTTGTGCCGCCACGGCGTTTCTGCCGATGAGGCGCAGACGCAGGCTGAAATCCTCTTTTCCGAAGGCCTCGGATTTTCCCGTGCCGATCTGCTGCTGCGGCAGCAGATCCGCCTTTCGCCTGAACGGCTCGCCCCGCTGCGCAAAACCTTCCAGCGCGTAGCCGCCGGGGAGCCCATTCAGTATGTGGTGGGGCACTGGCCGTTTCACGACATTGAGTTGAAAGTGGATGCCCGCGCATTGATTCCGCGGCCTGAAACGGAGGAGCTCGTGGAGCGTGTGCTCCGCCACCCGCTTTGGGCGCGTGCGCAAACGCTTGCCGATATTGGTACCGGCACCGGCGCGATTGTTCTGGCTCTGGCCGCCGCCCGCCGCCGCCGCGGCATCGGCCCCACACGCTTTATCGCCGTGGATCTCTCTGCCGATGCGCTCGCCCTGGCGCAGGAAAATGCCGCCGCCCTTGGCTTGGCTGATACGGTTGCGTTCCGCCTGGGTAACGGCGCCGCCGCCCTGTTGCCCGATCGGTGCGATATTTTGGTCTCCAACCCCCCCTATATTGCCTCTGCCGCAGTTGATGCTCTGCCGCCGCTGATTCGAGAACATGAGCCGCGCCTGGCACTGGATGGCGGTGAAGACGGGTTGATCATGATCCGCCAATTATTGCTCGATGCTACGCAGGTTCTCAACCCCGGCGGCCGTCTCTTTCTGGAAGTGGGCGATGAGCAGGGGCTCTCCATGCGCCGGCTCCTCGATTACGCCGGCTATGCCCAGGTGGTAATTGCCCGGGACTTCGCGGGGCACGACCGGTTTGCCGAGGGCTCGCTTCTGTGACCGCCGCCGCGCCGCTGCCGCCCTTGCCGCCGTTTATGCCCGGTGCAGATTGGCCGCCGCCCCTGCGCCCGCGCGGCGGCCGACGCACGCCGGAACCCCTTCCGTCGGAGCCGCGCCTGCGTGCCCTGCGCGCCCATGTGGCGGCGCAGCTGCCGCGTCTCCGCGATCAGCCGGTGCCGCCGCTCCGGCATCGGGATCTCACACTGCTGCTGTATTATTTTTCCCTGCCCGGAGCACCGCAGGCGGAGGCGGATGCCTTTGAGTTTGCTCTTCGCCAGACGTGGGCGGTGCTGGGTGCGCTGCCCACGGTGGTGGTGGTGCCTCGGCGCACGTCTGAGCTGCCCGCCTGGCTGGCACTGCCGGGCGTGGAGGTGCAGGAAGCACCGGATTTACGCCCGGGCGATGTGAGTACGATGAGCCGCGATTGTCTGTTGCGCCTGCACACCCGCTTTGCCACACGGCATGTGCTGGTGATACAGAACGATGGCTGGCCTTTGCGCGATGAAATTGACGCCTTTCTGCAATATGATTATGTCGGCGCTCCGAATGTTCACAGCGGTTGGCGCGGGCGTGTGGCCGATGCGCTGTGTCTTACAGTGCTCAATGGTGGCTTTTCGCTGCGTTCGCGCCGGCTGTGCCGCGCTGTGGCGTCTGCGGCGCGATGTTTCCCTTCCGGCTGGGCGCCGCCCGAAGACCGAGTCTTTTCCCGCTTCCGGCCTTTTTTCCGCTTTCCTTCTGCCGCTGTGGCGCACCGCTTCAGCGAGGATTCGCTCGATGGGCTTCTGCCGCCTGCGCCGGGGACTTCACCTATGGGCTTTCACCGGGCTTCGACGTTTGCCGCGCTTACCACCCACCCCGGCCTGACGGTGGTGAGTGTGGTGCGCGACAAAGCCTGTTTCCGCCGCTGTCTGGCGGAAAACCCTGTGCTGGCCGGGGCTCGGTTTGCCGTGCGAGACAACACGCAGGAAAATCTTCCCATCCCGCTCCGCTACAATGCGTTTCTCGATGCGCTTCCGCCTGGAACGGAGTGGATTCTTTTTGCCCATGAAGACTTTCAGCCATTGGAGGATCCGCGCCCGCTTCTGGCGCGCCGGAGCACGCTTTTTCCCTGCGGCATCATTGGCTCACGGCTGGTGGCGGGCGTGGCGGTTCTCCCGTTTGGCGTGCTGACGGATTCCGATCGCGACGGCGGGCGGATGCATCGCAACGCCCCGCCGTTTCCCTACGCGGCTTTGCTGGGGAGCTCGGCCGAAAACTGCGATTGCTGCGCCCTCTTTGTTCATGCCGATGCGATCCGCGCCTGGCATCTGCGGTTTGACCCGGCCTGCGCGTGGGATTTGTATGTGGAGGACTTCTGCTTCCGCTATCTCCGCCAAAGCGGCCACCGGGTGGACATTCTGCCGCTCAAGGCGCACCACTGGTCGCGTGGGAATCCCTTCTCGGCGCGCTTTCGGCAGACGCTGGACTATCTGAACCGGAAGTATGCCGACGATTTGTTTGCGGGGGGCTCCTGCGCGTTTACCATTGGCCGCACGCCTGCGCTTCCGCTGCGCCTGTTCCGCCTGATGGCCAACGTGTATGCGCGGATTTTCTGCCGCTGAAGCGCGCATATCGGTGCGGGGGTAGGTGCGTCTCGGGAACGTGAGACGGATAGGCGCCGCGGGTTGATTTCGGCACGGGCTGTCTGGCCGGGGGCGGCCGGCTTTGTGGTATACTTCCCGGTGTTCAGTGAAAGGTGTTTTGCCATGACAGATGATGAAGTGCTTGCCATTTTCAAGGATACGAAGGCGTTGCTGGAGGGGCATTTTGAGCTGCGCTCCAAGCTTCACTCCAACCGGTATTTTCAGTGCGCCGAGGTGCTGCGGTGGCCGCGCCACGCACAGACGCTCTGCACGGAGCTGGTGAAGCGGATGCGTGCGGCGGCGGATATCGGGCCTGTGGACGGCGTGATTTCGCCTGCACTGGGCGGCATTCTCGTGGGGCATGAGGTGGCTAAGGCGCTGGATACGCAGTGCATTTTCGCCGAGAAGAATGCGGAGGGGATGCTGGTGATGCGCCGGTTCAAGATTATCCCGGGGCAGCGCTATGTGGTGGCGGAGGATGTGATTACCCGCGGCGGGCGCGTACAGGAGACGATTGATCTGGTGAAAGCGGCGGGCGGCGAAGTGGCCGCGGTGCTCGTGCTGGTTGATCGCTCGGGCGGCAAGGCCAAGTTTGATTACCCCACGTTTGCGCTGCTGCATATTGAGCCGCAGGTGTGGGAGCCGGCGGAGTGCCCGATGTGCAAGGCCGGCGAGCCATTTGTTCACCCCGGCTCGTAAGGGCACGGAGCTGCAGCGGCCATGGGCGCGGTTTCGCTCCGGCATTTACGCAAGGTTTACCCCGGCGGGACGGTGGCCGTGGAGGATGTGACGCTGGAGGTGGCCGACCGCGAGTTCTTGGTGCTGGTGGGGCCTTCCGGGTGTGGCAAGAGCACAACGCTGCGGATGGTGGCCGGGCTGGAGGAGATATCCTCGGGCACGGTGGCCATTGGCGGGCGGGTGGTCAACACGCTGCCGCCGAAGGATCGGGACATTGCCATGGTGTTCCAGAATTACGCGCTCTATCCGCACATGACCGTGCGTGAGAATATGGCTTTTGGCTTGCGCCTGCGGCATACGCCGCGTGCGGAAATTGCCGCGCGGATTGCCGATGCGGCGGAGGCGCTGGGGCTTACGGAGCTGTTAGAACGCCTGCCTAAGCAGCTTTCCGGCGGACAGCGGCAGCGGGTGGCGCTCGGCCGCGCCATCGTCCGTAAGCCGCAGGTGTTTTTGTTTGATGAGCCGCTTTCCAATCTGGATGCGAAGATGCGTGTGGAGATGCGTGAGGAAATACACCGCCTGCATCACCGCCTGGGCGCCACCATTCTGTATGTGACGCATGATCAGACGGAAGCCATGACGCTGGGCGATCGCATTGTGGTGATGGAGGCCGGGCGGGTTCGCCAAGTGGCCGATCCGGTAACGCTGTATCATGAACCGGCCAATCGCTTTTCTGCCGGATTTATCGGCACGCCGCCGATGAACTTCCTGATGGCCGTAGTGGAGTCTTCGGGGGCGCTGCGCACAGACGCGGGGGTGCTGCTGCCCCCTGCGGGGCGTTTCGGGGCGTTGGCGGCAGGCACTCCGGTGTGCTTTGGTATTCGCCCGGAAGCGCTGGCGGCTGTCTCGGAGCCCCGCCCCGGTGCCTTGCAGGCAGAGGTGGATATTGTGGAGCAGATGGGGGCAGAGGCCTATGTCCATTTTCGCGTGGGAGAGGCGCGGGTAACGGCGCGGCTTCCGGCGGATACGCTGCTGAAGCGGGGCATGACCTGCTTTCTGGTGCCGGACTTTACGCACGCGCATCTCTTTGATGCGGTTTCGGGCGACAGACTCGATGCGATGTGTTACAATGCGGGCTTGAACTCAAACCAAGGAGTGTGAACCATGAAGTATGTTTGCCAGGTGTGCGGTTATGTTTATGACCCGGCTGAAAATGACGGGATTCCTTTTGAGCTGCTCCCGGATGACTGGGTGTGCCCAACGTGCGGCGTGGGCAAGAGCGAATTTGCTCCTGCGGAATAACCGCGGTGCGCGGTGTGATGGCCGTGCGATGCGGGCGGTTTGAGGCGTCAGCCTTGAACCGCCCTGTTTTTTGGCGAAGCCGATGAAAAGAAAGGCTCTGCGGCACTCGCCGCAGAGCCTTTTGGTTTGGTTTGCGTGAAAGGGATGCCCGCGCTCAGCGGGTGCGAAGCGCGGCGTGGCGCTCCTGGAGGGTAAGCACGTCGCCGGAGGCGCCCTGGAAGGATTCTTCAAGCCCTTCAACGGCGGCGATGAACCCTTCGAGCACAGTGGTGATGGGCAGGCCATGCAGGGTGGCATCGGCGCGGATTTTGAGGCCGTCGCCCACGTGGTCGGCGCCGGGACCGGCCGTGTTGACAATCCAATCAACGGCATGGGCGCGGATGAGGTCGAGGGCGTTGGGGTGCCCCTCGCTTACGCGGAAGACGGCGCGGGGTTTGAGCCCGGCTTCCCAGAGGGCGGTGGCAGTGCCGCAGGTGGCATAAAGCACATACCCGGCGGCGGCCAGACGGCGCGCAGCCGCTACGCCGGCTGGCTTGTCAGCATCGCAAAGCGAGAGGAATACCGCGGGCTTTTTGTCGGGGGCGGGCAGGGGCAGATGCGTGCCGGCGGCAGACTGGCTCTTGAGATAGGCCAAGCCGCAGGAGGAGGCCAGCCCCATGACTTCTCCGGTGGACTTCATTTCCGGGCTGAGAGCAATTGTGGCGCCAGGGAAGCGGGCGAAGGGGAAGACGGCTTCCTTGGCGGCATAGTAGGGGAGGGAGACTTCATGCGGGAAGCCGGCTTCATCGAGAGATTGGCCGAGCATGACGCGGGCGGCAACGGCGGCCAGGGAAATGCCGATGGCTTTACTGACGAAGGGGACGGTGCGCGACCCGCGGGGGTTGACCTCAATCATGTAGATCTCATCGTCTTTAACGGCGATTTGAAGGTTCATAAGGCCGCAGACGTGAAGCCCCTCGGCGAAGGCGCAGGCGTAGCCGCGGATACGCTCGAGAATGCTCGGGGTGAGGGAGATGGGCGGGGTGATGCAGGCCGCATCGCCAGAATGGATACCGGCGGGTTCAACATGTTCAAGAATGGCGCCGATCCGGGTGTTGCCGCGGCCATCGCTGACGCTGTCGACATCAAGCTCGATGGCGTTTTCCAGGAAGCGGTCAATGAGGATAGGCTTGCCTTCAGCAATGGCAACAGCCTGCCGGGCGAGGTCTTCGAGGTCTTCACGGCGGTGAACGATAACCATCCCGCGGCCGCCGAGCACGAAGGAAGGGCGGACAAGGACGGGGTAGCCGATGCGCTCGGCAATGGCGATGGCATCTTCAACGGTGTGGGCGATGCCGCTGGGCGGCTGGCGGATACCGATGCGTTCGGCGAGGCGCTTGAAGGCATCGCGGTCTTCGGCTAGGTCGATATCATCCGGGCTGGTGCCGAGAATGCGCACGCCGGCGGCTTTGAGGCCTTGGGCGAGGTTGAGCGGGGTCTGTCCGCCGAATTGGACAATGGCGCCGATGCAGTGTTCGCGCTCGTAGACGTGGACGAGATCTTCGAGGGTAAGGGGCTCGAAGTAGAGGGCGTCGGAGGTGTCGTAGTCGGTGGAGACGGTTTCGGGGTTGGAATTGGCCATGACCACGCGGTACCCTTCGGCACGGAGGGCGAAGGCCGCTTGGCAGCAGCAATAATCGAACTCAATGCCCTGGCCGATCCGGTTTGGGCCGCCGCCGATAATCAGGATGGCGCCTTTCCCGGGGTTTGGGGCGGCAGAGGGCTTAGAGGCGGTGGCGGCGTAGGTGCCGTAGTAGTAGGGGGTGCGGGCGGCGAACTCCCCGGCGCAGGTATCCACGAGGCCATATGAGGGGAGGATGCCGGTAGCGCGGCGGGCAGAGGTAACAGCGCCTTCATCGGCATCGAGCAGATGCGCGATTTGGCGGTCGGAGAAACCGAAAGCTTTGGCCTGACGCAGGAGCTCGGGGTGGGCGGCGAGGCTGGCTACGGAACCGACGGAAGCGATTTCATCCTCGAAGAGGGCAAGCTCCTGAAGGTGGCGGAGAAAGTAGGGGTCAATCTGCGTGAGGGCGTGGAGGCGGTCAACGCTCCAACCGCGGCGGAACGCTTCGTGAATGTGGAAGATACGCGTGGCGGTGGGGCGGGAGACGGCTTGCTCAAGGGTTGCATCATCCAGTGCTTCGGAGGCATTGTCGCGGCCATCGGCGCCGAAGCCGAAGCGGCCGGTTTCAAGCGAACGGAGGGCTTTCTGGAAGGCCTCCTTGAAGGTGCGCCCAATGGCCATGGCCTCGCCGACGGACTTCATCTGTGTGCCGAGGGTGTCGGGGGCGCCGTGGAACTTTTCGAAGGTGAAGCGCGGAGCTTTGACAACGATGTAGTCAAGGGCAGGCTCGAAGGAGGCGGGGGTGGTGCCGGTGATGTCGTTTTTGAGCTCGTCGAGGGTGAAGCCGACGGCGAGGAGGGCGGCAATTTTGGCGATGGGGAACCCGGTAGCCTTGGAGGCGAGGGCGGAGGAACGGGAGACGCGGGGATTCATCTCGATGATGATGCGGCGCCCGGTAGCGGGGTTTACGGCCCATTGAACATTGGAGCCGCCGGTGGCGATGCCGATGGCGCGCATGACGGCGAAGGAGTCGTCGCGCATGGTCTGATATTCAACATCGGTGAGGGTCTGAATAGGGGCTACGGTGATGGAGTCGCCGGTGTGCACGCCCATGGGGTCGAGGTTTTCGATGGAGCAGACGATGACGGCGTTGCCTTTGCGGTCGCAGACCACTTCCATTTCGTATTCTTTCCAACCGAGAAGCGACTCCTCGATGAGGATTTCGGACGTGGGGGAGGCATCGAGGCCGCCTTGGGCAATACGTTCGAAGTCTTCGGCATTTTGAGCGATGCCGCCGCCGGTGCCGCCGAGAGTGAACCCGGGGCGGATGATGAGCGGCCAGGTGCCGATGGCCTGCGCTACGGCACGTGCTTCTTCGAGGGTGTGTGCCGAGCCGGACCGGGGGACGTCCAGCCCGATGGCGAGCATGGCATCCTTGAACTTTTGGCGATCCTCTGCACGGTCGATGCTGGCGGCGTTGGCACCGATCATTTCCACGCCGTATTTTCCGAGGATGCCGCGGCGGTAGAGTGCCATGGAGAGATTGAGGGCGGTCTGGCCGCCGAGGGTGGGGAGGAGCGCGTCGGGGCGTTCGCGGGCAATGACGGCCTCGAGGCTCTCCGGGGTCATGGGCTCAATGTAGGTGCGCTCAGCGGTGGCCGGGTCGGTCATGATCGTGGCCGGGTTGGAGTTGACGAGTACGACCTCGTAACCCTCGGCGCGGAGCGCTTTGCAGGCCTGCGTGCCGGAGTAGTCGAACTCACACCCCTGCCCGATGACGATCGGGCCTGAGCCGATGAGCAGAATCTTGTGGATGTCGGTGCGTTTGGGCATGGGAACCTCCAAAGAGTTAGCGCTGCGCTTCGTGGTGGGCGAGCGCGGCGGCGACAAAACCGTCGAAGAGCGGATGCGCGGCGCGCGGACGGCTCTTGAACTCCGGGTGGAATTGGCACCCGATGAAGAAGGGGTGGCCGGGCAGCTCAATGACTTCTACCAGCCCGGTCTGCGGATTCGTGCCGGCAATGGAGAGACCGGCGGTTTCCAGTTCTCCGCGGAAGGCGGGGTTGAACTCATAACGGTGGCGGTGACGCTCGGAGATGTGGTTGGAGCCG
>ERZ808277.477-NODE-477-length-12449-cov-2.380103_pt1 | contig 12449 bp, 10 predicted proteins | sample MGYA00521240_ERZ808277 | MGnify/ENA primary metagenome ERZ808277 (study PRJEB31516, sample SAMN03275599) | gut metagenome | biome: mammalia-associated habitat; material: feces | host: Papio cynocephalus | place: Kenya | collected 2012-07-17 ... | reverse complement strand
ACAATGGCAGTTAGAAGACTTCGAGGCAGGAATGGAAGAAATAGGTTTAGAAAAATTGGAAGAAGTAAAATTAGAAAAATTAGAAAAAATAAATTTAGATGAATTAGAAGATGAAGAAGAACATCCAGAATTAAAAACTATTAAATTAGAATTGAATGTAACAAAAGAAAATACAGAAATAAATATGCCAGCATATCCGTATAGTTATAAAAATTTTAAGTATAATTGTACAGTTGATTGGGGAGACGGAGCAGAAAAAAGTCAAGTGAAAGGCAACAATTACAGAGATATCAAAAATATAAAGCATACATATACAAATGTTGGAACATATACGATAACAATTGCTGGAACTTGTGAGAGCCTATATATGGAGAATAACAATGAACTAACGAGAATAAAGCAGTGGGGGATGACTAATTTAAAAAATATATATTTAAAAGACTGTACTAATTTAATAGAAATAGCAACACCAAGTAAAAATAGTTTCGTAAATCTAAACAGTTTTGCGAATACATTTGATGGATGCACTAACTTAAAAAGTATACCAGAAAAATTATTTGCTAATTGTCCAAGTGCAACTTATTTTTATGATGTATTTTATGGATGTAGCAGTTTAACGAATATTCCAGAGAAACTATTTGCCAATTGTTCTAATGTAATTGATTTTCAAAGCGCATTTGGTAATTGTGTTAACCTAGCCAATATTCCAGAAAGATTATTTGTCAATTGTTCTAATGTAAAAAATTTTAATGGAACATTTTCGAGATGTAATAATTTAAAAGAAATACCAGAAGGTTTATTTGCAAATTGTTCAAGTATAACTGAAATTAACTATACATTTGCAAATAATGAAAATTTGAGTAAAATTCCAGAAAAATTGTTTGCAAGTTGTACTAATATAACGAGTTTTGAAGAAACTTTTGCATGGTGTAGTAATTTGAAAGAAATTCCAGAAAAATTATTTGCCAATTGTTCTAATGCAACGAGTTTCAAGTCAACATTTTGTGGATGCACAAACCTAACCAGTATTCCAGAAAGACTATTTGCAAATTGTTCCAACATAGAAAGCTTAAAAAGTACATTTTCAGACTGTAGTAACTTGACAAATATTCCAGAAAGACTATTTGCAAGTTGCCCTAATGTAACGAGTTTTGAAGGAACATTTTCAAGTTGCAGCAACTTGAAAAATATTCCAGAAAGACTATTTGCAAATTGTTCCAATATAACGATCTTTGAAAGCACGTTTTCGAGATGTAATAATTTAAAAGAAATACCAGAGAGGTTATTTGTGAATTGTTCTAATGTAAAATCTTTTGGAGCTACGTTTGCAATGTGTAGTAGCCTTACAAATATCCCAGAGAAATTGTTTGTCAATTGTCCTAATGTGACAGAGTTTTGGAGCACATTTTCAGAATGTAGAAGTTTAACCGGTATTCCAGAGAAATTATTTGCCAATTGTCCTAATGTGGCAGATTTTTGGAGAACATTTTCAGAATGTAGCAATTTAACAGGAAAATCAATACAATTATGGAATGAGGGAAGAGATGGAGTAGATGAAAATAATGGTGGAGAAGGTTGCTATTATATGTGCGTAAAACTAGAAGATTATAGTGATATTCCAGAATTTTGGAAAAAACATGCAAAAGCAGATTGATTAAAATAACGAAAGGAGAATAGCAAATGATAAAAATGAAAGAAAACAAAGGTATAACATTAGTGGCATTAACAATAACAATAATAATACTACTAATCCTAGCCGGAGTTACATTGAGTTTAGTAATAGGAGAAAATGGACTAATAGCAAAATCAAAACAAAGTGCAGAAAAATATAAAGATAAAGCAAAAGAAGAACAATGGCAGTTAGAAGACTTCGAGGCAGGAATGGAAGAAATAGGTTTAGATGAATTGCAAGATGAAGAAAAAAATCCAGAGCTAAAACCAATGAAATTGGTTTTAAATATAACAGAAGAGAATACTAAAATAGAATTGCCAATAAATAAAGAAAGTGATGAATATAATTATGACTGTACAGTAAAATGGGGAGATGACACAGAAGATAAAGTGACAAACGAAAATGTAAAAAATGTAAGTCATACGTATGAGAAAAAAGGAATGTATACATTAACAATAACTGGTATATTCGAAAATATATATACAGAATATTGGCAAAACAACAATATGTTAAAAGCATTAGTAAAAGTAATACAATGGGGAAAAACAGAATTAAAGCATGTGCAATTAGCAGGATGTGAAAATTTGATAGAGTTAGCAGAGCCAAGTAAAAATAGTTTTATAAATATAAAAAGCTTTTTTTATTCATTTAGGGGGGACACTTCTTTAAAAGAAATACCTCAAAATTTATTTGCAAATTGTCCTGATGTAACGAGTTTTGGTTTTGCATTTTCGGAGTGTAGTAGTCTAACGAGTATTCCCAAAAATTTATTTGCAAATTGTCCTAATGTAGATAGCTTTAATTTTACTTTCTCAAAATGTAGCAGTTTAACAAGCGTTCCAGAGAATTTATTTGCAAATTGTCCTAATGTAACAAGGTTTGATTATGCATTTGTAGACTGTATTAATTTGAAAGGAAAATCAATACAATTATGGAATGAAGAAAATAGGCAAGCAAAAGGAATAACAAGAAATAGTGGTGGAGAAGGTTGCTATGCTAATTGCGAGAATTTAGATGATTATGCCGATGTTCCAGATTATTGGAAAAAGGACACAAGACCTGTGTAAGTTCAAATTTAAAAAGTAAGTAGTATTTATATAAAATAAACACTACTTACTTTTTACTACCCAGATTAAATAATGCTATTTACTAGAATTAGTTTTAGATAAAAAATAAGCACAATTTGAATTAGGTGTTACAACTTGAGATGAAACCTTTTCTAAAGAACATTTACCATCTTTTTGATAAACACAGTTAGAAGAACAATTTATATTTGTCAAAATATCACCTCTTTATAAATAGTATTTCTAATTATTTAGTATTTATACATGGATTTTTACAATATTTATAAATAGGACAACTATTGCATTTTGGGTTTCTTGCTGTACATATATTTCTACCATGGTACATGAATAAATGGTTTACATCTTTTAAGTATTCATTTGGAATTAATTCAATTAAGTCCATTTCAATTTTTTCAGGAGCAGTTTCATTTGAAAAACCAATCCTATTGGCTAATCGTTTTGCGTGTGTATCTACTGCAACACCAATAGCTATTCCAAAAACTTCTAATAAAATAACATTAGCACTTTTTCTACCAATACCAGGCAATGTTAATAATTCATTCATAGTATCTGGAACACATCCATTAAAATCAGATACGATTTTTTTTGCACATGCTATAATATTTTTTGATTTACTCTTATAAAATCCACAAGGATGAATAAGTTTTTCTAATACAGATATATCTATATTTGCAAAATCTTCTGGAGTTTTATAGTCTTTAAAGATAGTAGGAGTAGTTTTATTAACTCGTTCATCTGTACATTGAGCAGAAAGCATAACAGCTACTACCAATTCAAATGGAGTTGTAAAATCTAAACTACATTTTGTATCTGGATATGTAGTATTTAATGTATTAATTATTTCTATTATTTCTTGTTTCTTTAAATTCATTATTATCACCTTTTTTTATAAATTTAATATAATAAAATAAGAGGAGGTAAGATATTATGTTAGGACTTTTAAAAAAGACTTTAGGTGTGTGTTTAATTGGACTAGGGCTTGGATTATTAGTATTATTACTTCCTATATCTGGTTGGCTATTTATATTTGGAGTAGGAATTGTAGCAATTGGGTTAATTTGGTTAGCATGTTAAATAAAAAGGAGAGTGGTAAAATGACAATAGTTGTGAAAAAAGTGCCTAAATGCCTAAGAGGCATAGTAAAATTTATATTTGGAATAAAAGATTAATACATATGAAAAAAAGTAGGTAATACCTACTTGATTTTTTTATTAAGCTCTTTCAACTTTTCCGTTACGTAAACACTTAGCACATACATGAACTCTTTTTGGTTGACCATCTACCATTACTTTAACGCTTCTTAAATTTGGTTTCCAAGTTCTGCTAGTTCTTTTACTGATATGTGAACGAGTAATGCTAAGTTTATTTCCATGACCTAAAGTTTTTTCACAAACTGAACATTTTGCCATAAAAACTGCACCTCCTGTTTTGTTATTAAATATGACTATTGATAAGTGTAACACACATTTGAAGAAAAAGCAAGGAGTTTTGAATAAAAAAGAAAAATACAAAAGTAATTGAAAAAAATTGAAACTTATGGTATAAAGTAAAATAGAAAAAAATATAATTTGAAAAGAGTTTTTTATGAAAAATATTAAAGATTATGATTTAGAAGAATTAAAGCAAGAATTTATAGAACTTGGAGAAAAAGCATATAGAGCAAATCAAGTTTTTGAATGGCTATATGTATCACAAGTAAATACATTTGATGAAATGACTAATCTATCAATTGAATTAAGAGAAAAACTAAAGAAAAATTTTACAATGGAAAATTTTAAAATTTTAAAAAAACAGAAATCAAAAGACAATACAATAAAATATTTATTTGACATATTAGATGGAAATGCTATAGAAACAGTGTTAATGGAATACAAACATGGAAAGACTATTTGCGTATCTTCACAAGTAGGTTGCAAAATGGGGTGCAAATTTTGTGCATCAACAGGCATACCTTTTGTAAGAAATTTAACTTCTGGAGAAATAGTAGAACAAATATTAGCTGTTCAGAAAGACGAAAATATTAGAATATCTAATATAGTATTTATGGGAATAGGTGAACCATTAGATAATTATGATAATGTAATGAATGCTATAAAGATTATAAATAATCAAAAAGGACTAAATATAGGAGCAAGACATATAAGTATATCAACAAGCGGAATAGTTCCTAAAATATATGAATTAGCAGACAGAAAAATGCAATGTACATTGTCTATTTCTTTACATAGTACAACCAACGAAAAAAGAAGTGAAATGATGCCTATAAACAATGCTTACAATATAGAAGAATTAATGAAAGCATGTAAATATTATATAGAAAAAACTAATAAAAGGATTTCATTCGAATATGCCTTAGCAAAAGGAGATAATGATAACTTAAAGGATGCAGAAAAATTGGTAAGACTACTAAAAGGAATGCTTTGTCATGTTAATTTAATACCAATAAATGAAATAGAAAACGGAAAATTTACACAAAGTACAAATGAAAACATAATAAGATTTAGAGATTATCTTAATAAAAACGGAATAGTTGCTACCATAAGAAGAGAATTGGGCTCAGATATAGATGCAGCATGTGGGCAATTAAGAAGAAAAAACTTGAAAAGCTGAGGTGGATTTTAATGAAAGTTTATGCTAAATCAGACATTGGAAAAGCAAGAGAAATGAACCAAGATTATATATCTTTGTCTGACAACGAAAAATATAAAATATTCATAGTTGCAGATGGAATGGGAGGATACAAAGGAGGAGAAGTAGCAAGTTCTCTAGCAAGTGTTTCTGTAAAAGAATACATAAACAATAATATAGAAAAAATTGAATTAAATAATAAAGAAGAAATGTTAGAATTAATAAAAAATTCTATACAATATGCTAATACAGTAGTATTTAATAAATCAAAAGAAATTCAAGAATTAGAAGGAATGGGTACTACAATAGAAGTATGTCTAATATATAATAATAGAGCATATATTGGACATGTAGGAGATAGCAGAATATATAGAATAAGAAAAAATATAATAAGAAAATTAACAAGAGACCATAGTTATGTAGAAGACTTAGTAAGAGATGGAACTATAACTAGAGAAGAAGCATATAATCATCCTAAAAAGAACATGATAACAAGGGCATTAGGATGTTATGCTAATGTTGAACCAGATTTAATGGTAAGAGGTTTTTTGAAAGGCGATATTATAGTAATGACAACAGATGGATTAACAAATATGGTTAGAGATGATGAAATATATAATATAGTAAAAGAAAATACTGAAGTAGCACATGAAAAATTAATAGAAAGAGCAAATGATTTAGGCGGATATGACAATATAACAGTTATTATATTGGACAACACAGAACAATAATAAAAAAATAGACAAAATGGTATATTTTTATAAGGGAGCGATTTTTTATGAATTTAGAAGGTAAAATGATAGGAAATAGATACGAAATAATAAAAAAGATAGGAAATGGTGGTATGGCAACAGTGTATAAAGCTAAATGCCATGTTTTGAATAGATTTGTAGCAATAAAAGTATTAAGAGATGAATTCACAACAGATGAAGAATTTATTAAAAGGTTTAGAATAGAGGCACAAGCAGCTGCAAGTCTTACACATCCTAATATAGTATCTATATATGATGTAGGAAATGAAGGCGATTTATATTACATAGTAATGGAACTTATACAAGGGAGAACATTAAAACAAATAATAAATGAAGAAGGAATATTAACTTGGAAATGGGCAGTAAATATATCAATACAAATTGCATCAGCTTTAGAAACGGCTCATAAAAACAATATAGTACATAGAGATATAAAACCACATAATATAATAATTACAGAAGATGGAATAGCTAAAGTAACTGACTTTGGAATAGCAAAAGCAGTTTCTAATTCTACAATAACAGCTTTTGGTACAACAATAGGATCTGTACATTATTTTTCGCCAGAACATGCAAGAGGAGGGTATACAGATGCAAAATCGGATTTATATTCTTTAGGTGTAGTAATGTATGAAATGTTAACAGGAAAAGTACCATTTGATGCAGATACACCAGTGTCAATTGCATTAAAACATATGCAAGAACAACCTAAAGAACCAATAGAGATGAATCCAGCAATACCAAGATCAGTAAATAAAATAATAATGAAAGCAATGCAAAAAGATGCAAATTTAAGATATAATACAGCTAGTGAAATGCTTAAAGATCTAAGTTTAGCATTAAAAAATCCAGATGGAGATTTTGTAACTATAGCAAATGAAGAAAACAATTTCAATACACAAGTAGTGCCAACTATGTATAATGCAAATAAACCTGAAAATGAAGAAGAATCAGGAAATAAAAAAGAAGGAAAGTTCAAAAAATTCGTAAAAAATCATAAAGTAATGTCATTCTTTTTAGGTGGAATATTACTATTTATATTAACAATAGGAATAACATATGCTGCTACAGAACTTTTTAAAGTAAAAGAAGTTCAAATTCCAAATTTGGTAGGAATGAAAAAAGAAGAAGCGGAAAGTCTTGTTAAAGAATCAAATTTACGATTTGAAGTTACTTCAGAGGAATTTGATGATGAAGTACCAGCAGGATATATAATTTCGCAAGATCCAACATATTCAGAAAACTTTAAGATAAAAGAAAAAACTACAATGAAAGTAATATTAAGTAAAGGACAAGAAGTAGTAAAAGTTCCAAAAGTATCTGGAATGACAAAAGAAGAAGCAATAAAAGCATTAGAGGAATTAAATTTAGTACCAGATGTAATAGAAGAAACAAGCAAAAAAGTAGAAGAAGGATATGTTATAAGTCAAGACACAAATCCAAATACGGAAGTTAAATCAGGAGAAACAGTGAAAATACATGTAAGCACAGGAACTGAGAAATCTAAAGTACCAAGTGTTATAGGAAAAACTCAAGAAGAAGCTAAGAAAACATTACAAAGCCTAGGATTTGTAGTTACTGTTACAACATCAGAAGATACTTCTAAAGATAATGGAGTTGTTATAAAACAAAGCTTGGATGAAGGAAAAGCAGTAGAAAAAGGAGCTGAAATAACAATTACTGTAAATAAATTGGCAGAAGTAAAAACAGTACCAATTAAAGTTAATGTAAAATCATTGTTAGATGGAGATATATACGAAAAATCATCAGCAAACGATACAGAAGAGAAAAAAGAGAAAACAGTTGAACTTGAAGTTAAAGTTGGAGATGATACAATATATTCGCAATCTGTAAAAGCTTCTGAGACATCAATATCAGCTGGAAATGCAAAAGGAACAGGAACAACAACAGTAAAAGTATATATAGATGGAGTTTTGAAAAATGATGGTGGATATACTTTAGTTTATAGTAATACAAGTTCATATACTGCCGAATAAAGTTATTAAGATTAAAAAGAATGGAGTTTTCCATTCTTTTTAACTAAAAGGAGGTACAATGCAAGGAGTAATAATAGAAAATATTGCAAATTTATATAAAGTAAAGATTGAAAATACAATATATGAAGCGACTGCAAGAGGAAAACTGAAACAAAGTGATATAAAACCTGTTGTTGGTGATAATGTTAAACTGGAATTGATAAATGAACAAGAAAAAAAAGCAGTAATAGAAGAAGTAGTAGGAAGAAAGATATATGTAAAAAGACCTAAACTTGCAAATATATCTCAATTAGTATTAGTGGTATCAAGTAAACATCCAAAACCAGATTTATTAATGTTGGATAAGCAATTAGCGTTTGCAGAATATTTAGGAGTGAATGCTGTAATTGTGCTAAATAAAACAGATTTAGATAAAGAACACAAATTTAAAGAAATAAAAAATATTTATGAAAAAATTGGTTATGTAGTTATAGAAACAGATGCTAAAGCAAAAACAGGAATAAAAGAATTACGAAAAACATTAGAAAATAATATTAATGCATTTTCAGGTAATTCAGGAGTAGGAAAATCTACTTTAATAAATGCAATATTTGAAAATGAAATGACACAAGAAGGGGAAATAAGCAAAAAAAATAAAAGAGGTAAAAACACAACAACAGCTACAAAGTTATATGAAATTAACGAAAATTCATATATAGCAGATACACCAGGATTTTCAACATTTTCAATAGAAGAGATAGAAAGTAAAAATTTAGCAATATATTTTAAAGAGATGAAAAATGAAATAAAAAATTGTGAATTTGTAGGATGCACACATATAAAAGAAGAAAATTGTGGTATAAAAGGAGCAATTAAAGAAGAAAAAATTAATATAGAAAGATATGATAGATTTTGCAAAATTTATCAAGAATTAAAGCAAAGGGAGGAAAGAAAAAAGTGGTAGAAGTTTCAACATCAATACTATCTGTAAACGAAGAAGAATCTATAAAAGTATTCTATAATTTGGAGACAGCTAAAACAGACTATTTTCATATAGATGTTATGGATGGAAAATTTGTTAAAAATGATACAAGAGAAAAAATGATGAGGTTCACAGAGCAAATAAAGAGTATATCAAATTTACCATTAGATATTCATTTAATGGTTAATGATGTAAAAGAAAATGTATTAGAATATATATCATTAAAACCTAATATAATAACATTTCACATAGAAGCTATAAAAAATAAAAATGAAATAATGAATATTATAAAATTAATAAAAGAACACAATATAAGAGTTGGGATATCTGTAAAGCCAAATACAGATATATCTGAAATAGAAGAGTATTTACCATATATACATTTAGTTTTAGTGATGACAGTAGAACCAGGTAAAGGTGGACAGCAACTTATAAAAGATACAGTAAAAAAGGTAGAATATTTAAATAAAAAATATATAGAAAACCAATTATTAGATTTTGATATTGAAGTAGATGGAGGAATAAATTTAGAAACAGCAGATTTGGTAAAAAATGCAGGAGCTAGTATATTAGTAAGTGGAAGTGCAATAATTTCTGAGAAAGATTATTCAAAAGTAATAAAAGAATTAAAAATGTAGTAGATTTTTGTGAGAAAAGAATTTGTGGCGAAAAAATTACATAAAATAATAATACTTACTTGACAGTTTACAATAATACATATAAAATAAGATAGTAAGTTAAAATATATTCTAAAAAAAAGAATTAGTTATATATATTTATCGAACATTGAAAATTAAATAGAAAGAGGTGTATGATTATGACAGTAATAATCATTATCGCCACAGTTCTAATCTCAGGAGCAATTTTTGTGCCAGTTGGAATTACAATTAGAAAAAAAATTGCTGAATCTAAAATAGGTAGTGCAGAAGTAGAAGTAAGAAAAATGTTAGAAGTAGCAAAAAAAGATGCTGAAAACATAAAAAAAGAAGAAATATTTAAAGCAAAAGAAGAAATTATGAATGCAAGAACAGATTTAGATAAGGAGATTAAGGAAAGAAGAGGCGAAATAAAAGTACAGGAAAGAAGAATTATACAAAAAGAAGAAGCTTTAGAAAAACGTTCAGAAACATATGAACGTAAAGAAAAAGACTTAGAGAAAAAACACAATGAAATTGATGTTAGAAAAAAAGAATTAGATGATGTAGTTGAAAAACAACTACAAGAATTACAGAGAATTGCAGGACTAACAGTAGATGAAGCTAAAAAACACTTATTAAGTGAAGTAGAAAAGCAAATAAAAAAAGAAAAGGCTACTCTTATTAGAGAATTAGAAGAAAAGGCAAAAGAGGAAGCAAACAAAAATGCAAGAGAAATTGTTAGTTATGCTATACAAAAATGTGCAGCAGACCATACATCTGAAACAACTGTATCAATTGTATCTCTTCCAAATGATGATATGAAAGGAAGAATTATAGGTAGAGAAGGTAGAAATATAAAAGCTTTAGAAACACTAACTGGTATAGATTTAATAATTGATGATACACCAGAAGCTGTAATTATTTCAGGATTTGATCCACTTAGAAGAGAAGTTGCTAAATTAGCTCTAGAAAAACTTATAGATGATGGAAGAATTCATCCAGCTAAAATAGAAGAAATGGTAGAAAAGGCGAAGGAAGAAATTGCAGAAAAAATAAAAGAAGAAGGAGAAAGAGCATTATTAGAAACAGGCGTTGTAGGATTAAATCCAGACTTGGTAAAATTAATTGGAAAATTAAGATACAGAACAAGTTATGGACAAAATGTTCTAAATCATTCAATTGAAGTTTCTAATTTAGCAAGGATAATGGCAGAAGAATTAGGATTGGATTCTAAAATAGCAAGAAGAGCAGGATTATTACATGATATAGGAAAAGCACTTGACCATGATATGGAAGGTACGCATGTTCAAATTGGTGTAGATGTACTTAAAAAATATAAAGAAAATGAATTAGTAATAAATGCTGTAGAAGCACACCATGGAGATGTTGAACCAAAAACAATAGATGCTGTATTAGTACAAGCAGCAGATGCTATATCAGCATCAAGACCAGGAGCAAGAAGAGAAACATTAGAAGCATACATAAAGAGATTGGAAAAACTAGAAGAAATAGCAGATTCATTCGATGGTGTTGAAAAATCATTTGCTATTCAAGCTGGTAGAGAAATAAGAATAATTGTAAAACCAGACAAAATAGATGATAATGAAATGACTTTAATGTCAAGAGAAATTGCAAAAAGAGTTGAAAATGAAATGGAATACCCAGGTCAAATAAAAGTTAATTTAATTAGAGAAACAAGAGTAATTGAATATGCAAAATAGAAAAAATAGTAAAGTAATATTTTAATATTGCTTTACTATTTTTTTTCGTATGAAATAAAAGTTCAACACACTTCCTATTGAGTTTTTATTTTCACCATGCTATAATTTGAGAAAGAAAATGAGTAAGAAGGTATAAAAATAAATGGAACTTAAAGGACAAATCAAAGATATAATTTATCAAAATGAAGTAAATAGTTATACAATAGCAACACTAGAAACAGATGAAGAAGTTTATACAGTAGTTGGATATTTACCATTCATAAATTCAGGGGATACACTAAAAATAATCGGAAAATTTGTAACACATCAAGAATATGGAAGACAATTTAAAATTGATACTTTTGAAAAAGTAATGCCAGATACATTAGATGGGTTAGAGAAATATTTAAGTAATGGAATAATAAAAGGAATTGGACCAGCAACAGCTAAAAAAATAGTTGACATGTTTGGAGAAGATACTGTCAACATATTAAAATATGAACCAAAAAAACTAGTAAAAATAAGAGGAATAACCGAAAAAAAGGCAATAGAAATGTCAGAAAGCTTTAATGAGAATTGGAGTTTATGGCAAATAGTTGGGTTTTTAGAGAAATTTTCAATAGGACCAAATAATGCTAAAAAAATATATAAAGCATTAGGTGCAAATGCAATAGAAGAGATAAAATCTGATCCATATATTCTACTGGAAATCGTTAGAGGAGTGGATTTTAAACAAATAGATAAAATGGCAATGGAGCTGGGAATTGCATATGATAATGAGAGAAGAGTAAAAAGCGGAATAAAGTATAGTTTATTATTATCTAGTTATAATGGGCATACATGTGCAATAAAAGAAAATGTTATAAATTTTGTATCTAATTTATTGGAAGTGGATATGGAAAATGTAGAGAATGAATTAATAAATCTAAATATAAATAAAGATGTAATAATAGAAAAAAGAGAAAATGAAGAATGGGTATATTTATATAGCTTTTTTAAGGCAGAAACTAATATAG
>ERZ808277.473-NODE-473-length-12467-cov-3.174750_pt1 | contig 12467 bp, 20 predicted proteins | sample MGYA00521240_ERZ808277 | MGnify/ENA primary metagenome ERZ808277 (study PRJEB31516, sample SAMN03275599) | gut metagenome | biome: mammalia-associated habitat; material: feces | host: Papio cynocephalus | place: Kenya | collected 2012-07-17 ... | reverse complement strand
CAGTTGCCCGGTTCATAGTCCCCGTCAGGGTTAATGCGGTCTATGCTCAGCTTTTCGGCGCGCCTCATGCCAGACGGCTGCTCGTAGTATCCGTGAGCATATGCCCATTCGCGGAAGTGCTTATAATCATGCCATTCCGGGCAGACCTTAATGCCGCGCCCGCCGTAGTTCTCAAAACGCGTCGCCGACGCTGTTTCACACCGCTTGAGCATGTTCCACCATGTGAAGTAGAGCCTTTCTGTGCCCCCGCTTCGCCCGCCGTGGCGATATGTCGGGTTATCGGTTCCCTTCGTCGTCAGCGGAATGTGTGCGCTTGCAATTTCCGTGCGCAAGCACCCGCAGGACCTTTTTGCCCCGCTATTGAGCTGATATGCATACGCAAGCGTTGTCAGCCCGCAGTCGCAGCGGCAAAGCCACTGCGCGTGGTGCCTTTTAACCCCGGCCAGCTCAATAACGGTGAGTCTGCCGAATCTCTTTCCAATGATGTCCTCGCGTTTCCTCATAAAACGGCCTCCGTATTCTGTTTAGCTTTCCAGATTTTTTCCCCAATTTGTTACGCGGCTTCCACCGCGCAGTGCCATCTCTGTTCAGCACTTGTATTGTCAGGCCTCACCTCGCCCATTGCGGCGGGCGTCGCGCCGAGGAAGGTCTGCGTATACTCCACGGCCAGCTGTATGAACTGCGCTATCTGCGGCGAAACCTGCGCCGGGTCCATTATCTTCGCAACGCTCTGCACGTCGCCGCCGTTCACGGCGATTGCCGCGCCCACCTGGTTCGTCCAGCGCGAAACGCGCGTCTTGTCGTAGACTATTTTCGGATAGGCCGTAGTCATCAGGCTTATCATGGTCATTGCGAAAATCTTGTTGATGTATATCTGATTCGGTATAAGCCCGGAAATAAGGCTCTGCCCGTGGTAGCAGTTCTGCCGGTAATCCCAGTTCAGCCATGTAATGGGATATAGCTTCAGCTCCGTATCCTTGTGCTGGAGCTTTACCTCGCGCGTGCATTCGTACATCCATACCGTTTTCGTCTCGCTGTCCTTATAGAAGAGCGTGAGAACGGTCACGTTGTCGTCATCGTGATTCACCGGCCCGGTCTGGCGCACCTCGCTGTCGGGGCGAATCTCCTGCTTCACGCCGAGCGCCTCGGCCCGCTCGCGCAGCTGCGACAGAAATTCGCGCCGCTCTATGATAATGTGCGGCTGCGTCTGCACGCGCCTGTCGCGGGGATTGCCGAAGAATACGCGCGTGTTTTCAACAATCTCGGTGCGTATAGCGCCCTTCGCCGCCTGTCCCGTCTCCGCCTCCGCGTCCCAGTAGGTATAGGTGCACCCGTCGCCGTCCACGGCGGCGTTGCGCATGTATTCGCGCACGAGCCCGCCTATGCTGTTGTGCTCCATGAGCGCGTCAAACTCGTTGTTGACAATCGTCGTAAGCGGGTAAAGCTCGCCCTTCCTGCCGTTGTTGCCGAGCGGCTGCGCCTGCATCTTCAGATTGTCCGTCGTGACGCTTGCGATGGTGAAAAGCGTCACCTTCTTGAGAAAGTTGAAAACCGGCGTCGGCAGCCCGTTGGACTGCACGCCCTCCCACTGCTTGCCGATGAAAAAGTTCTCGTTCGTCTCCACCTCGTCGTCAAGCTGTATGGTGTCGTTGTAGCCGCGCCCCTTGGAATAGAGCTTCCACACAAGCTGCGGCGTCAGCTTCTTTGAAAACCTCTCCCGCTCACTCATCGTCGTCCTCCATCAGGCCGCTGTGGCGCACGCCATAGTTCATAAGGTTATTAAGCCCGTCCACAAGCCGACGTTCATGCGCGTCCGGCTCCTGCGGCTTCTCCTCGTGCTTCTCCGGCGGCTTTTCCGTCGCCCCGCGCCACAGCAGCGCCGCCGCAAGAATCGCCAGCGCGGCGACGGAGAACACAAGCAGCGCCATAGCCGCTATCATTACTCCGAGTAATATTTCAATCATTTGCCCACCTCGTTTGCGGTGACGCGGCGCATGAAATCCTCGTATTCACGCGCGGCGGCCCGGCTGGCCTCGCGCGCTCTCTCGACGTTCCCGTTGTTGTGCCCTCCCGTCAGCGCGTTCGCCGTCACAATACATAGCTGCAGCGTCGCGTCCATCATCTTCATGGAAAGCAGCTCCTCCTCCTGACGCAGCTTCGCGTGTCTCTCCGCTCTGGCCGCGCTGGCCTTCACGCTGCGCCCGATGAGCGTGACGGCGATGGAGCACGCCGCCGCGATGAGCGCGCAGATTATTTCAACCATCTGCCGCCCCTCACTTTCCCGCGTTCACATGCTTTGCCATCTCGCACAGCGAGTCTATGAGCTTGCCGACAGCGTCCATGTCGACCTCGCAGTCAATGGAATCGGCCATGCTCTCAATTCCGCCAAGCACCCACTCCTTGCGCTGCGCGCCGGTGTCGAACATCTCCTCTGCGTCCTCCATGAGGCTCATAACGAGCTTTACGAGCTTCGCCCAGTTCTTTTCTCTCACCGCCTGCTGCACGACGGTCACGAGCCTTGCCGCCAGCGGGATGCACACCGCCAGCCCCGAAAGAATGCTTACAATAATGTTTATCCAGTCCATTTTCATTTCTCCTTTTCCGCCGCTCTCATTGCCATAATCGCCGCCTGGTACCGGGGGATGAGCTGCATCGGCGCTTCGCCGTCGGTTATCCCGAGCGCCTTTGCTCTTTCAAGCTCCTCCTTCGCCCATTCCGGCACGGGCTGCTCATCGAAGTATTCCTGAAGCTTTTCGTATATCTCCTTGCCCGTCATGCCGCCGTCTCCCTTCATCTCCGAAAGCGGAAAGTATTTCCCGGGGCACGAGGTGGGGCACAGCTCCCGGTGCCCGACTACCGCCGCGCCGGGGTATATGCTCTTTGCGTACCTCATGGCCTCGCGTCCCGCCTCAAGCTGCTTTTCGCTCATTTTCTCGCTGTTGAAATTTCCCTCGAAGCAAATGCCGACGCTGCGCGAGTTATAGCCCCGGCAGTGCCCACCCTGCGTGTCCATCGGCCTGCCGCGCCACACCGTGCCGTCCTGCCTGACGTACAGGTGGTAGGCAATGCCCGCCCAGCCGTTTGCATATCTGTGATAGCTGTGCACGCTCTTCACGTCGCCGTGCCCCGCCGCGTGGTGCAGCACGATGTATTCCGCGCTCCGCAGCGGCAGCAGCTCATATGCGAATGTAAGTCCCGCGTCGTTTATCTTCATGTTCTCCTCCCTCACATGTAGCCCCTCGGTATCTCGCCGCCGCACATCGCCGTCTCGTAATCCTCGCCCGGCTCCTCCTCAAGCTCAGCCTCGGCGGCGCGCTCGGCCTCCATGCCCGCCGCAAGAACGCGGCTCACGCAGTAATAGCGCAGCCCGTCCACTGTGTGGGTGATGTCGTGCGGCTGCTTTGCGCAGTCGTTCGGGTTTGCCTCGTCTGCCTGTATGACCTGCAAATCGTTTATGAGCCTCCGGCACGAGCGAAAGATAATAAGCCCCGGCTTGCCGTCGCGCATCGGCGCGAGCATTTCCTTAATCTGCAAATGGCCCTGCACGCGGTTGTTGCTCGCCCGGACTATGCCCAGCCCGGACAGCATAAAGCTCTCCGCCATGCTCTTGCCGGTGTCCTTCTGCCGGTTCCACATGTCCGGCGGCGCAAAGGTAATGGCGATGTTCTCGCCCGGCATGGTGTGGTCCAGTATGAGCCGCGCCGCGTCGGGCACTATCTTGTCCTTCTCGCACAGCTCGCGGTAAACAAAGCTGCGCCCCTCCGGCGAAACGGCTATCCAGTAGCAGGCCAGCATGTCAAGGCCGTAGTCAAAGGCCCTGTACCGCATCCAGCCCGCCGGTATGGAAAACGCCTCGCAGGTGTGCGTGCCTATCTTGAATTCGGGGAAATAGCAGCCCGAAAGCGCGTTCCAGTCGCCGTAGCGGTGCGCCGCTCTCAGGTGCTCCGGCAGGCTCGACAGCATCTGCACATATGCGGGCGAGGATTTCATCAGCGCCTCGTTGTCCTCAACCGTCGCAAAGACAAAGCTGTAATCCTCCGGGTTCTCGTTCTCCTCCGGGTTCGCGCTGCCGGTCCGGAAGTCGCGGTCGATGAAAAGCCGCTTAACCCATGTGTGTCCTATTCCGCCCATTTGTTACCGCAGGGGCTTTTTGTCCCCTGCTTCCTGCGGTTTCCCGCAGGCTCAGCGTACATTATCGCGTCAAAGCGCCGGGCACTCTTGGGGGCGTTATATTTATTCAGCCCCTACGCGTTACGGCGGCGTTCGGCCTTTCGCTGTCCGAACTCTTGCCACGGTGTTTGCATAGGCTCCCGCCCTTAGCCTTCACCGTATTTGCCCGGTTTTACAACCCCGGCGCGGGGTGTCAGGCAAGCCCTTTCTTATGCCCTCTGGGAGTATGATGAGGATATTCAATCGGCACTGCGCGCGAGCGCAGCGCCTTGCGAACCGTCACGCGCGAGCAGCCTATGATGTTCGCCGCCGCACTCTGCGATTTCGTCTGCGCATATGCCCGGCATATCTCGTCATAGTCATAGTGAACGCTCGTGTCATTGATGCAGGTGCGCTTATAGTTCAGCCGCCGCCCGCCGGGCACGCCTCCGATTGCGCTCTGCTCGTCGGCGCGCAGCCGCTCCGGCCCGGAACGGCATATAAGCTCTATCTTAAAGTGCTCAATCCCATACCGGCGCATCAGGTCGTACAGCGGCGCGGAAACCCCGCGTCTGGCCTCGGCCCTGTGCTGGCTCATCCGGTGCCACAGCTCCGTCGTCGTCGAACCGATATACACCATGTCGTCTATGTCGTTCACTACTCTGTAAACGTTGAACTCTCTCTTATACTTCCGCATAATATTCAGACTCTCCCCGCTTGCGGATGTTTAGGGTTGCAGGTCAGGTAAAACCGCTTCGGGATCTCATTCACGCCTCGCAGACAGCCGCCCAGCGTACGGAACTCGCTTTCGGTGAACTGCGTCGCCTCGTCCATGAATATCCAGTCGTATTCCTGTCCCTGATATTCCGTCTCTATCCCGACCGCCGACTGCGCGTGCCCGAACTTGATTGTCGACCCGTTCTTGAAGTACATCGCGCGCTGGCTGCCGTTGTATGCCGCCAGAGTCTGCGGCACCATCTTGATTATCGGCGTTATGTGGTTCTGCTGAAGCTCCGGGTATGTGCGGCGCAGCAGCAGTATCTTTATCCCCGGATAGGCAAGCGCCCCGCCGACGGCCTTCACTCTGACGGCCCAGCTCTTCCCGCCGCCCCTCGCGCCGCCGTAGGCCGTGTAGAGCGTTCGGCTCGCAAAGAACTGCGCCTGCTTCGGGTTCGCCTTGCCGAAGTATATGCCGCCGGAGGCCCTGGCCTTTTCGGCCTTCTCCTCCTCGGTCTTCTGCTTCTCGCGCTGCCGGTGCCGTTTCTGCTTCTCACGGTCTCTGGCCTTGCGCGCTTCAACAGCCTGCTCCGGCGTATACTTATATCTCGGGTCCGGCTTGCCGTTCTTCATGAGCGGTATGCCATCCGGTGTCGTCCTGCGCGTTCCTCTGTACCGCCCGTCAAGCGTGCCGTCCTTGTTCACCCTCGGCCCCTTGGACTTACCGGAATCCGGCGCGTTCAAGGAAGCGCCGCCCGCGCCCGGCCCTGAGCCTGCATCACCCCCGGCTCTGTCCGGAGCCTTGCACGGAGGCCCGCTGCCTGCCGCCATCCCGGCCCCTGCTTCCGAACCGCCCGCCGCAGCTGCGCGCACGTTGCCAGGCGCAGCCCCCGCCGTCCCGGCCTCCTCCGAAGCAGCGCCCGCCGTTCCTGCCTCCGCTCCCGAAACCACGCTGCCAAGCAGCGCCTCCGCCATCTCCGACAGCTCATCGTCCGTGCAGACCTCGCCGGGTCCTGTGCCGCCCTCTTCCGCCGCCGTCCCCATGCGTCTGCCGATTGTTCTGCTCTTTACCGCCTTGCCGCTCATTTATCCCGCCTCCATTGCTTCAGTCATCAATTTCCGGCAGCGCACGCGCCAGCCGGAATAGTATATTCGTAAGCCTTAATATCGTCCGTGCCGCCGTCACCCTCAGCCTTGCCGAAAGCATAGCCGCCTCCGTTTCAAACCTCATCCACCCGCACAGCCTTTCCGCCGACAGGATAATATGTCTGCCAGCCTGTACAATGCCCGCTCCGCCTTTCTCGGCAGCGTTTCGCCCGTCAGTCGGAATGGCAGCCTTTCCGACGTTGCAGCCGTCCATAGCCTCACCGCGGCCGCCGCTCGCAGCCTAACCAAAGCCATCTGCGCCGCCCCCTCAAATTTCATCTTAATAATTTCCGCGCCCGGATTCTCAAAACACCCCCGCCCGGTTTTCCGGCACCCCCACTGACCATTCCCGCATCCTCACGAAAACGGCTTCACCTTACCGCGACAGCACACGTCCTCCGGCGCAGGCAGGCTCTGCATGCCACCCGTCAGCCCCGGAACGCGAACAGGTAAGGGAACGCCCGTGATGAACCACACGCAAATTTTGCGTCCTGTTGCTTAAACTTGCAACCTCTTGCGACCTCTTGCGACCTCTTGCGGACTGCCTCATGATATCCATGCGCCATGCGTTCATGCCCGCCTTGCAGACGGTATACACCCACGCCGTTTCGCTTACACCGGTTATCATTTCGCGCCCATACACCGCTTTGTGTGCGCAAAGGCTTGATATTGCTGAATTTCGGGGGAAGTGGATGTGGGGAATATGCGTATAGCCGCCGACGCGACCGGTACCCCCGTTTTTCCGCCACCCCCGGCATAGGGCAGGGGGGGTATACTCGCCCCCACACATGCCAGCACAGCCCGGCCCACGCCCTCACACGCACGCCCAGGCACACCCACACGCGCACCCGGGCGGGATACATCTATCATGCATCGCCGTCGACTGCGCCGCCTCGCCCTTGCGCACCTGTATACATATGCACTCAATCGCTATGCACAAGCCGCGAATGCCTATGCATAACGGTCGAATCCTGAAAACCCCTGATTTATCAATACTTTGCAGGAATTGAAAATTGAACAAAAACATTATTTTGTTCAATAATTGCGTTTTTGAATGCATATATCATGAGTATTTACTCACTTTGCCCAATCGCTTCCAGCGCCTGTGAGGGAAATATCTATTTTAATAGGTGTCTTGTCCTCAGCCGGTTTATCGGTCCAGCCGCCCCAGCGCTTCTGCTTGGATGCAAAAATGCTCCATGTGCTGCCCTTCATCATGCACCAGTGCGAGCGGTATGCGATCAGCTCTTGCAGGCACTCGCGAGCCTTTTTGTACTCGCCTTCTCCCTCCCACATCCGCTCCAGCATACTCGCCGACACATCAAGCCATCTGCACAGCTCGTAATCAGTAGGGGCGGGGACATCGCCAGCCTCGACCGCGTCACAGAAGCCGCGTATCTTTTCGGGCAGCTGCTCGGACAGCGTCACAATCTTTCTTGGCATCGCTTTCACCTCCTGAAGCCGGATAAAATAAAAAGCTCCGGGGGGGGATAACCTCCGGAGCCTTGAAGTGTGCAGCCCAGTATATAGGCACTCGCGAGAGACCGCAAGCTTTTTCCGAAAAAAGTGTAAAAAATTTTTCGAAAGGGGCTTGAAAAATACTAACTCAGTATGGTACTATCTAAGCACAGCAGCCCCCAAACCGAACGAAAGGAGATGCAGTAATGGGAACCGAAGCCGAACGCCAGGACACACGCAAGGCAATGCTTTACGATTTGCAGAAAATCATCAAAAGCACACCAAATCTTGACCCCAAAACCGTTGATGAGATATTTAATATCATGGACAACTATATCAATATTGCAAGCGAGAAATAAGGACTGAGAACGGGGCGGGCAACCGCCCCGACGCCTAAAGGAGTGAGCAGCACGACCAAGACCAGCACCGATACAAAAGCCCGCTGGAACGCAAAGACATACAAGCGCTATCAGGTGTATTTCAGGCTTGACGATGACCGCGACTTAATCGAGTTCATCGAGAGCAGTAAAGGCAAGTACGGCACAAGCGATATTTTCCGGGCCGCTATCGAAAAAATCAAAAATGAGGGTCTAAGCTGACCCTCAAAAATATGACATACTAACTTAGTATCAAATTTGAAAGGAGCCACCACAAATGACAATCTACGAAGCCATCCACGCCGTCTGAAAAAAGTGTGAAAAAATTTTTCAAAAGGGGCTTGACAAGTACAAGCTTGTATGCTACTATCTAAGCACGGCAAGCCCCAAAACAAACGAAAGGAGAAATCGCCATGCCGAGCAAAGAAGAAATCGCATTTTTGAGAAAAGCAATTGTTTACGACCTTCAAAAAATTTTTGAGAAAAGCGATAAGAAGACCTTTACGCCTGAAGAAGTCAAAGAGCTTATGGATGCATATGTTTCAGGAACAAATCAAGCTTAACGGGGCGGGCAACCGCCCCCCCTGCCTAAAAGGAGTGAGCAGCACGGCTAAAACGAGCACAGAAGCAAAAGCCCGATGGATGAAAGCAAACTACAAAACGTATCGAGTAAATCTCCGCTTTGATACCGACCAGCAAATCATAGACTATATCGAACTCCACAAAGAGCACGACGGCGTAACCCCAATCATACGCGACGCACTTGAAAGCTTAATAAACGGCGGCCAGTAAAGGCCGCCTGAATAGCGGCATACAAGCTTGTATGCAATCATGAAAGGAGCCACCACAAATGACAATTTATGAAGCCATCCACACCGAAAGCGACTACCACAAAGCCGAAAACGTTTATGCCCATGCATACCGCGACAGCCTGACAATAATCGACCTCGAAAACGCAATGCGTCCTGGGCGCGAGTGCAGACGGTGGGCGTTCTATGTATCCCGCAGCCACATGGAAGCGAATCGCCTTTGCCTGAGCGAGTATATTGAAATGGCTGCGCCCGAATGCGGCAGCTTTGCGGAGCTTATCGCCCATTTGCGCAGCGGCGCGGCGCTGGAGGAGGTCGAGGGCCTCACCGTCAGCATTGGCAGCCAGAAGAGCAGCCGCACGTTTTCGCCGTTCGTCGCCGTGAAGCCCGTAAAGCTCGGCGAGCGCCTGAACGCTTCGGTAATAGCCCGCGCCATCCTCGCCGGGCAAATCGCCAAAGGCGAAACGGAGGGCCGCTACACGGACGATTACGCAGCCGACGCCGCGTATGACTTCTATCGCGGCAGCATTGACTTGACGGCCTTTGCCCAGGACATTTACGAGCACCCGCAGGGCTGGAGCTTTTGGTGGAACGGCAGCGGCGCCATCACAGCAGCGTGCCATACCTTCGATTACAAAACGCTGTACGTCGCATAATCGAGCAAGCCCTTTCAAAAAAATTTTCAAAAAGGGGTTGACATCAGGCCAAAAATAGCCTATAATTCTGAGCGTAAGGCAAGCGCAGGCTTTTGAAAGGAAGTGAGGACATGCCCGAAATGAACGTCACCGAGGCTTTGCTAAAAGCAATCCTTGAACTCATCGAGAAGTGCGAAACGCTCGACGAGCTGCGTGAAAGCGTCAAGCGCATCATGAATGAGTAAATGAAAAGAGTAGCGACCCCCGCTAAAGCGTCGCTACTCACTCCACCCCAAAAGGTGAGCCGGGAGCCTTACCCCGGCCACCTTGATTATAGCTGAGTAAGGCGAAAAAATCAAGATATTTCAGGAGGACTTTACTATGACACAGAAAATAGACCATACTCCCACCCATCGCATACGCAGGAAGTACGCTGACTGCCAGCGGGCAGACGGTAACTGCTCCGCTTGCCCGCTGGCAGCACACTGGTGCGACTGCCACAATCGCCCGATATCAAAAGTAGAGTGGTATCGCCGCGCAGCAGGCCTTACGCAAGAACAGCTATCGGAAGTGTCCGGCGTATACGCCCGCCAAATACGCCGCGTTGAGCTTGGCGAGGCTGATCCAGGCAATCTCACACTAAAAAACGCCTTGGCCCTCGCCGATGCTCTCGGCATAAGCGCAAGAGACTTACTATAATCGCACACAATCCCCGGAGCCGCACCCAGGCCCCGGGGATTGCCGTTATTTCACGTCCTCGCACCACCCGCGGCACCTTGGCCGCTTGCAGTGCAGACACGTCTCGCGATTGAAGGCATCGTAGGCGTCGCGTTTGAGCACTATGTGCCGCTCTCTGCGCAGCCTGTCGACGCGCCTGAGTCCTATGCCGAGCTGTGACGCTATCTCAGCTCTCGTGCGCCCCTGCGCCGCCAAGGCGCGTATCCGCGCGGCATAGTACTCGTCCATCTTACTGCCTGCCTCCCCGCTTCTTGCCCTCGATAAGCACGCTTGTGATATCGCTCTCCAGCCCACGCTCGTGCTGCCGCCGCACCAGCTCGGCGCGGTAGTCCTCATACAGCAGGCAAACGCCGCTCCTTCGGCAGCCCACCCGCCCATTGCGCCGGGGGCACAGGTAAAAGCTCGGCTTGCACGGGCAGTCAAGCTTAATCGGGCGCGGCCGCCAGGCGGCGCACTTGCCGCCATCACGCCAGCCGCCTTCGGGCAGCTCCTCCACCGCCAGCGCCCTGCATCGCAGCTCGCCGTAGGTGAAGTTCGCGCAGCTCCTACACCGGCGATTCAAAGCGCCGCCTCCCTCAGCCACGCTATCAGGCATGCCCGGCAGGCCCCGTTGTCCCAGCATTCGCCGCGTTCGGCCTCCTCGCAGTCTATCCTGTGGCAGAAATCCAGCTGGGTACTCAGCCCCGGTATGTCCAATATCGCATCCGCCAGCTGCTCGTCCGTCATCGCGCGCACCCTGTCGGCCCTCGTCGGTGTGGGCGGCGCTATCGGCTCAAAACCGCATCTGCACGCCGCGCTGCTTCGTGCCCGGCAGCTTCTGTATCCTCTGCCGCACTCTCCCATCGCCGGGTGCCGCCTGTCCTCGCCCGGGCAGAAGTGCGCGCACTCTTTGCATGTTTTCCTCATTTTCCCATCTCCTTTTGCTCACTCCTCTGGCTCCACCACCACGACAATGCACTTTCTGCCGTGCGTGACGTGCCTTATCCCGTGCACATATTTCCGGCTGTCATCCGTGATTACCCAGCCCTTAAGCCCGTCCTCAATCATCTTCGCGACCCATGCCTCATTGCTCAGGTCCAGCCTGTCATTCCACGCAAACGTAATAACGACCGGACAATCAAAGGGCTTCCTCCGAACGCCCTGCCGCCTCATCGCGGCCTGTACCGCCGTGTGCCAGTACTGCGCAGCCTCCTTGCGCTTCGCCCAGTGCACCCCGGCGTAAAGCCGATTCATGCCGTAGGTTTTGCCGTAATCCTTCGGGTAGTCCAGGCAAATCACAACCGGCGGCATTTTGCTCATGCTCTCAGCCTCCAGTTCTGTTTCGGGCAGAGTATGCAATAGCCCTTCGAGCGCTCATAAATCCGGCTGCCCAGCGCCTCGTCAAGGTCAAGCATCGCGTCAACGGACAACTCGCTGCTCAAAACCGTCGTGCTGCGCGCCGCATATCGCGCGTCCAGCAGCTCGAACGCGAGCGCTAAATCCGCCTCCGTCGGCCTGCCCTTGAAAAGGTCGTCGATGTAAAGCACCTCCGCCTCCTTGAGCCCGCGCAGCTCGTCGAAATAGCGCCCCCTGTCGCAAAACTGCATCGCCTTGAGCGCAGGCAGCTCATTGCGCCAGCGGAAGTATCTCACGCCCCGCCCGGCGTTCAGCAGCTCGCCGCACACGGCGGTGCATAAATGCGTTTTCCCCGTTCCCGGCGTGCCGGACACGCACAGCCATTTCCCGCGCTCATCGCAAAAGCGCATCGCCAGCTCCTTCGCCCGCCGCTGCCACTCCTCCGGCGTCTCGTAGCTGCTGAAGGTGTACCGCTCCAGCAGCCCGGAAAGCCCGCTGCGCCTTATCCGCCGCACGCTCCGCCTGACCGGCATACAGGAGCACTCCCGCGTCAGCAGCGCGCCGCCCCTCGTGTAGGCAATAAAGCCCTTGTTGCGGCACTTCCCGCAATCGTAATCCGGCAGACTCCCGACCTGCGCGTTTATCACGTCAGCGCTGCTCTCCGCCGACGTCGTAGACGATTCCCCAGCCTCCGGCGCTTCCGTCAGAATCCGAGTCATCACTTCGTCCATGTGCTTTTCCCTCCTTCCTTGCATCGCGCTCCTGCTCGCTGCGCAGAACGTCTTCAAGGCTCACCAGCCCCTCGCGCTTGTAGCGCAGCAAAATCGCGCGTATGTAGCTCCAGCTGAACTTTCTCTCGTCAACCGCGTAATCTATCGCGTGCAGCACTGCGTCAGCGCTCATCACCGACAGAAACGCCTTGATTTCCGCCGTCACAACTGTCGAGGGCATAGCGGAAACCTTGTCCATGTAAGCGCTCATCACGCGCCCCAGCTCGCTTTCCGGCGTCTCCCCCCCTTGGATCCCCCCGTACTTGCCGGAAGTCTCTGCTGTCTTTTCGCCTTCTCCGCTTTCTTTCCCCGAAGGGGGAAAAAAAGGCGGCG
>ERZ808277.472-NODE-472-length-12472-cov-3.293227_pt1 | contig 12472 bp, 10 predicted proteins | sample MGYA00521240_ERZ808277 | MGnify/ENA primary metagenome ERZ808277 (study PRJEB31516, sample SAMN03275599) | gut metagenome | biome: mammalia-associated habitat; material: feces | host: Papio cynocephalus | place: Kenya | collected 2012-07-17 ... | reverse complement strand
CTTTGGATTATAAAAACAATAAAAATTTATATTATAGAGTATATGAAAAAATTTGTGTAATAAAAATTTGAATTATAAAATAAATAAAAAATAATACGTGTTAAAATTTAGTATTTTGACACGTATTATTTTTTATTTATTATGGTTGTTCACCTAAAGTAACTTGAACATCAACATAATTATTGTCTCTATAAACCTTCAAATTTATAATATCGCCAATTTTATGAGAATTTTTAATTTCATTTAATTCATCCATTGATGTAATTTTCTTTCCATCAACTTCTGTAATTACATCATAAGATTTTAAACCAGCTTTTTCAGCAGATGAATAAGGTTCTACAGAAACAATATATACACCTTCAACTAATTTATATTGTTTTGCAGTTTGCTCATTAATATCTCTTCCAGAAATTCCAATATAAGGTCTTTTTACTTTTCCATCAGATATTAATTGTTTATAAATATCTACAGTAGAATTAATAGGTATTGCAAATCCAATTCCTTCAATTCCTGTTCCAGAAAGTTTTAAAGTGTTTATACCAATTACTTGTCCTTTGGAATTAACTAGGGCACCACCACTGTTGCCAGAGTTAATAGCAGCATCTGTTTGAATAACAGTATAATTTCTATTGTCAGAGGTAATAGTTCTATTAACAGCACTTATAATTCCGGCTGTAACAGTACTTTCCATACCTAATGGATTTCCAATTGCCATAGAAAATTCACCAACTTTAACTGAATCTGAATTTCCTAATTCTGCAGCAGGTAATCCTGTTTTTTCGATTTTTATAACAGCTAAATCTGTTGTTTCGTCAGTACCAACTATAGTAGCATCATATATTGTATCATCATTATATAATTTTACAGTTACTTTATTTGCTTGACTAACTTGATAATATGATGAAGTAGAAGATGTATTAACAATATGATTGTTAGTTAAAATATAACCATCTTCACTTATTATAACACCTGATCCAGAAGCTGATGCAGATGATTTCATTGAATATCCGTAATATGGTGAATTAACAGTGTATTCAACAGTTATACCGACTATAGAAGGTAATACTTTGTTTGCTGCATAAATACCTGTATTTGAATAATCTTCTAATGAAATTAAATTTGTATTACTTACAGATGTGGTTTCTGAATCTTTAGAGCTTGTACTATTTTGCTTATCTTTTGTAGTAGATACTGTGGAATTATCGATATTTAGTGAATCTAGTAATTTTGTGCGTATTGATGGGATTTCTATGCATATGCCTAAAATTAATATAGTGCCTAGAATTCCTGAGATAAAAGGTAAGAATATGCCTTTTAAAAAGCCAATTTTTGATTTGTTTGATGATGTTGTTGAGTCCACAGTTTTAAAAAATTCATTATTGTCCATGTTGTATCCCTCTTTCTTTTATAGATTTTATAAATATATAATAACTCAATTTAGTATAATAATACAATGTTTTTGTGTTTTTTTTGTGAAAAAAATGTGTAGTGTGGGAAAATTCAAAAGTGATGCTTTTGCAATTAGCCGGCATAAAGTTTGTATTATGTTAGCTTGCAATGGTGGAAAATTTGTATTATAATTCTTGGAAATGGAGGCGTGTGATGAAAGAGAAAAAGGGTATAGGTTTTGCAAAATTAGTTATAGGGATAATTGTTATTATAGTTGTTGTGATATTTGGAGTCTCATATGTTAAAAAAATTATTGATAAAGAAAAAATAAAAAATGTGCAGGCTGATTTGCTTTTGGTTCAAGCTAAAATTGAGTTGGTTAAAGGAAATTATAATATGAGTAAGGAAAATAATGCTTTGAAGGGGTATCAGTTGAACCAATTGCCGGAAGGTATAAATATTCAGGATTTTTTTGATAAGAATATTATTGAACAAAGTGAATATGAAAAATATTATTTGCTAGATAAAGATGCTTTGCAACAGTGTGGGTTAGAGGATTTAGTGAATAGTTATGATGGATATTTTATTGTAAATTATGATAATTATGATGTTATATATACTAAAGGATATAAAAATTCTAATGGGTTATGGTGTTATAAAATTTCTGATTTAAATAAAATGCCAGATATTCAACAATCTGTACCAGTAGTTGCACAGGTTAAAGATGAGAACAGTGGTAATGCTGATAATAATCAGGTAGGTAATGATAGTAGTGAAGTTAATAACCAGGAAAGTAATAATGAAATCAATAACCAAACTACGGAGAATACTGAAAACACTGAAGTAAATAAAGAAAGTGAAAAAAATATAGAAACTAATGAGAATTCAAACGCGGAAAATGACAATAATCAAAATGCTAATAAAAATGTAGTTTATGATGAAATAAATACTAAAATTAAACAAACAATGACAATAATAAAGGAGAAAAATCAAGAACTTTCTGTTCTTTTACAATAATAATAATATCATAAAATTTATTAAAAATTGTAGCACTGCTAAAAACTGTAGAGTAGGAAAAATAAAATATATTAAAATGCAGTGGATGTTACGAAAAATTCACTACGAAAGGAAAATATTCAAATGAAAGAAAAAGAACTATTAAGATTACAAGAATTAAAAAAAATAGAAGAAGATATATACACATCACAAAAAATAAATTATATATGTGGAATAGATGAAGCAGGAAGAGGTCCGCTTGCTGGACCAGTTGTTGTTGCAAGTGTAATTATGCCAAGAGATTCAATGATTGAGGGAGTTAATGATTCTAAAAAAGTTTCAGAAAAAAAGAGAGAAAAATTGTATGAAGAAATTATAGAAAATGCTATAAGCTATAGTGTTGGAATTGTTGATCAAAAGGAAATTGATAGGGTAAATATTTTAAATGCTACTAAAGCTGGTTTGACTGAATCTATTAAAGGATTAGAGGTTAAACCTGAAATGATTTTAGTAGATGCATTAACAGGAATTGATACATGTGGAATTCCATATCAATCTATCATAAAGGGTGATGCAAAAAGTTATTCAATAGCTGCAGCGTCAATAATTGCAAAAGTTACAAGAGATAGAATAATGAGGCAATGGCATGAAGTATATCCAGAATATAATTTTATTCAACATAAAGGTTATGGTACAGCGGCTCATATTGCTGCTATTAAGGAATATGGGCTTTGTCCATTACATAGATTGAGTTTTGTGAAAAATATAATTAAGTAGATTTTTTTTGTTTTTTATGTAAGGAAATATAAATTTAAGTTAAAAGTCTCTTAAAATTTAAAAAGAAAATAGAAATTAAGTTTTTTCGAAATTGAGACAATAGAAGTTAAAAGTTTTCAATATTAAGAAAGGAAAAATAGAAGAAATGAATGTATTGGATATTATTGCTAAAAAAAGAGATAAAAAAGAGTTATCAAAAGAAGAAATAGAATTTTTTGTACAAGGTTACACAAAAGGTGAAATAACTGATTATCAGGCTGCTGCTTTAGTTATGGCTATTTATTTGAATGGAATGACAAATAATGAAATTACTAATTTAACAATTGCAATGGCATATTCAGGAGAAGTTCTAGATTTATCAAAACTTGGAGAAAATGTTGTAGATAAGCATAGTACAGGAGGAATAGGAGATAAAGTTACATTGATTTTAATGCCTATTATTGCAGCTTTAGGTGTTCCTGTTGCGAAAATGTCTGGTAGAGGCTTAGGTTTTACAGGAGGTACTATAGATAAATTAGAATCAATACCTGGATACAATACACAGATTAGTGTGGATGAATTTATAGAAAATGTTGAGAAAATTGGTATTAGTTTAATGGGACAAACATTGAATTTAGCTCCTGCTGATAAAAAATTATATGCGTTAAGAGATTCAATAAGTTGTGTAGAAAATATACCTTTAATTGCATCAAGTATTATGAGTAAAAAAATCGCTTCAGGTGCTAATAAAATAGTGTTGGAGGTTACAGTTGGTAATGGTGCATTTATGAAAAATATAGATGATGCAAAAAAATTGGCTGAAACTATGATTAATATTGGAAAATTAGCTGGAAAAGAAACTGTGTGTATTTTAACTAATATGGACGAGCCTTTAGGATATTCTATTGGGAATTCATTAGAAGTTATTGAGGCTGTGGAAGCACTTCAAGGTGATATTGAGGATGATGTAAAACAGGTTGTTTTAGAATTAGGAAGTTATATGATTAAATTAGCTGGAAAAGGTGATGATATTGAAGAAAACAAGCAAAGAATGTTGGAGTGTTTAGATAGTGGTTTAGCATATATGAAATTTCTTGAATTAATAGAAAATCAAGGGGGAGATGTTTCATATATTAATGATGTGTCTAAATTTGAAAATGCAAAATTTGTATATCCAGTATTAGCTGATAAGTCAGGTTATATTAAAAATATTAAATCACAGCAATTAGGAAAAATATCATGTGAGTTGGGCGCAGGAAGAATAAAAAAGGATGATATTATAGATAATCAAGTTGGTATAATAATAAATAAAAAAATTGGGGATAAAGTTGAAAAAGGTGAAATATTAGGTATAATTCATTCAAATGATGAAGAAAAATTAAAAAATGTGATAAGTGAATTTAAGGAATGTTTTGAAATGTGTGATGAATTTGTGGAAAAAGCAAAGGTCATTTTAGGAATATGCCAGTAATAAAAGTGTGAACTTAATAATTTATTTATTATTTTATATTAGGGGAAATAAATAATATTTCCCCTAATATATATTAATGTGATCCAGAATCTAACTCATCTTTAAGTGTAATTGTAACAACAGTTCCTTCTTCAACATTAGTCCCAGCAATAGGATCTTGGCTAACTACTTTTCCAGAACCAACTATATTTACATTCAAATTTTTATTTAGTAAAGCATTTTTAGCTTTTGTTGCTGTAAGCCCTTTCACGCTAGGAACTTCAACTGAAGTTCTATCAGAATTACTACTTGTATATAATTTTACAATAGAACCTTTTAATAATTTAGTACCAGGCTTTGGAACTTGTTCTGATACAATAGAATCTGAAGCACTAGTAGTACTACAAGTGAATCCTGCATCTTCTAATATTTTTTGTGCTTGAGCAACAGTTTTATTTTGAACATCAGGTAATGGTGATGTTTGTAAGCTATTGTATGAATCAGTAGGTGTTGTTGTTATAGTAGTATCATTTGAAGGAATTTCCAAATAAGGTAATACTTCTGATAAAACTTGTGCAACAACAGGAGCTGCAATTTGACCACCATAATTATTGCTTTCAATAGGGTGATACAATGTTAGTAAAACAGCTACTTTAGTATTTTCAACAGGTGCTATTGCTAAGAAAGATGCAACAGTACCGTCTTCTTGTTCTTTCCCTGGTGCAGCTTCAGATGTTCCTGTTTTTCCCCCTATATTATATCCTGCAACTTGTCCATATCTACCACCACCTTCAACAACAACAGATTCCATCATACTTCTAACTTTTTCTGCGGTTTGGGAAGATACCACTTGCCTAATTTCTTTAGGTTCTATAGTTGTAACAGTTTTTGTATCTGTATTTTCAACTGATTTTACAATTCTTGGTTGCATTAAAACACCGTCGTTTGCTATAGCACATACAGATGTAATCATTTGCAAAGGTGTAATTGTAAATCTTTGACCAAAAGATATAGTTGCAAGTTCAACAGGACCAACTTTATCTAAATCGTGGAAAGTACCAACAGCTTCACCAGCAGTGGCAATTCCAGTTTTATCAAATAAGCCAAATGCTTCAAAATATTTATATAAAATATCTTTACCAATTTTACTTCCAAGTTGCATAAATGCAGGGTTACAAGAGTGTTCTAATGCTTCTCGTAAAGACTGATATCCATGTCCAGTTTTTTTGGCACAATTAATTGGTGTACCATATATATTTTGCTTACCACTACATGAGAAAGTAGCTGGAGTATCAGTATCAACTAAATTTTCCTCTAAAGCAATTGCAGATATTAAAACTTTAAAAACAGAACCTGGCTCATATGTATTTGAAACAGCAGGATTTTTCCACATTTCTTGTAGAGCAGTACTTCTAGCAGATGCGGAAAGGGAATCCCAAGTTTTTGATAATGTACTGTTTGGAGTAAATGGTGAATTTAAATCATAGTCAGGATATGAAGCCATTGCTAATATATCACCAGTACTTGGATCCATTATAATAATATTTCCACCACGTTTACATTCATTTTCTATAACAGCTTGTTTTAAATATTTTTCTGCAATTGTTTGGATATTAATATCTAATGTTAAAGTAATATTGCTACCATTTTGTGGAGCAATATAATTTTCATTATCATTAGAAATTATATCTTGTGCAGCATCTTGTGAAGTTGTTATTTTTCCAGGAGTACCTGTTAATGTTGAATTCCAGTAATACTCAATTCCAGATAAACCTTGATTATCATTACCACAAAATCCTATTAAATTAGATGCTAAATTATTGTAATAGTAATAACGCTTAGTATCAGTATCTATATTAATTCCAGCATAGACTTCGTTATTTTTCATCCATTCTTTTAATTTGTCGATTTTATCTTCTTCAACCTTTTTTACTATTGTTTGAACAGAATTAGTACTAGTAACTTTACTATAAACTTCATTATAATCTAATTCAAAAATTTCCGAAAATGCTTTAGAAACTTTTTCTTGTAAAGCACGTGTTTTTTCTTCGTCATCATCTACAATAAACCTTGATGGATTTATTGTAACTGTATCAACTGCAGCACTAATTGCTATAGGTTTGCCTGTTGAATCATAAATAGCACCTCTATTTGGGCTAATTATTCTACTAGTTGTTTGTTGCTTTGTTGCAGCTTCTTTTAAGGCCGAACCTTGAACAAATTGCAACCATCCAATTCTGATAACTAATGTTGATAATAGAAATGTAAATAGGGTGGTTAAAATTAATAATCTTTTTGGTTTATTATACTTATTAGAAGAATTATTTTTATCTCTTCTTTTGTCTTTTCTTATATTTTTTTTTCTGTAGTTTGAACTCATAATTCACCAGCTTTTCATATAGTTAATTTTGAAAATATTGTATATTAGTAAAAGTGAAAAGTCAAGTGGTAACGCAAATAGAATTATGTAAATAATGTAAAATAATCATTGATTAACAATAAGAAATATGTTATAATAATAAAGTTAGATTTTAGAAAGGAGAAGATAGCAATAAAAAGTGTTATCTTAATTAATGGAAGAAAATAAAGAAAAAGAAGTATTAAAATTTGAAGATTTAAATTTATCTGAAAAATTAAAAAGAGCATTAAAAGATATCGGGTATATAGAAACAACAGAAATTCAGAAACAATCAATTCCATATATATTAAAAGGAAGGGATTTAATTGGTCAATCTCAAACAGGAACAGGAAAAACAGCATCTTTTGGATTGCCAATGATAGAAAAAATTGATTCAGAAAATAGAAAAACACAAGCAATAATATTATGTCCTACAAGAGAACTTGCAGTTCAAGTTACACAAGAATTACGTAAATATTTAAAATATTATGAAAGTATCAAATGTATGGCAATATATGGTGGAGAGTCTATAGAAAGACAAATATTAGGATTAAAAAAAGGTGTACAAATAATAGTTGGAACACCAGGTAGAGTAATGGATCATATGAGGAGAAGAACTATTAAATTAAACCAGGTAAAAATGGTTATTTTAGATGAAGCAGATGAAATGTTAAATATGGGATTTGAAGAAGACATTGAAACTATTTTAAAGGATATTCCAGAAAATAGACAAACAATATTATTTTCAGCTACAATGAATAAAAGAATTATGGGTATTACAAAAAAATATTTAACAAATCCTAAAAAAATAAAAATAAAAGCAGAAGAATTAACTGTTGAAAAAATTAAACAAGAAGCAATTGAAGTAAAATCTAAAATGAAAGATGAAACCGTTTGTAGGATAATTGATGTTATACAACCTAAAAAAGCAATAGTATTTTGTAATACTAAAAAGAAAGTTGATACTTTAATTGATGAATTAAAATCAAAAGGATATAAAGCTGAAAGTTTGCATGGTGATATAAAACAAAATCAAAGAGATAGAATAATGAAAAAATTAAAATCTGGGAATATTCAAATATTAGTAGCAACAGATGTTGCTGCAAGAGGTATAGATGTAAAAGATTTGGAACTTGTTATTAATTATGATATTCCACAAGAATTAGAGTATTATGTGCATAGAATTGGTAGAACTGGCAGAAATGGAAAAGATGGAATAGCATATACTTTTTATACAGGTAAAGAAAAATTGAAATTAAAAGAAATAGAAAAATATGCTAATACAAAAATAAAAATAGGAAAAATACCTACATTAAAAGAAGTTGATGAAGCAAAAAATAAAAAAATTATTGTTAAAATAGAAGAAATAATTAAAAGTAAAGAATTTAAAAATATTAATATTATAAATGATTTACAAGAAAAACAATATAATTTAGAAGAAATTTCTAAAGCACTAATTACATATATTAGTTTAAATGTAAACAATGAAAATAATAATCAAACAATAAATACATATGAAGCAGATGAAGATGGTTTTGTAAGACTATTTTTAAATGTTGGAAAAAAAGATAAGGTTATGGTTAAGGATATTGTGGGATGCTTTAGCTCATATACAGCTTTATCTAGTCAGGAGATGGGACGTATTAATCTTTTAGATAATTTTTCATTTGTAGATGTTCCAGAAAGCTATGTTGATGAAGTTTTGAAAAATGTAAAAGGTAAAAGTATAAAAAATAAAGTAGTAAATGTAGAAGTTGCTAATAGTTAGCAACTTCTTTTATATATGTGAAATCATAAAATATGTAATATTGCAATAAATTTTAAATAATGGTAGAATTAGTAAAAAATGGAGGAAAGCAGAAATGGTTGATAATTTTGAAAAATTTAAGCAATTAAGAAACAAGTATAATACATTTGTATATGAAGGTTTTTCAATTGTAAACAATTTGGAAAATGAGATAAAAATTAAATATAAATTTACAATAGAAGGTTTAACATCATTTGAACCAGAAATTAAAATATTAAAAAAGAATTTGGATATAAATGAAAAATTAATTCAAAATTGTAATAATGCAATATTTCATATAGGACTAATTGAACTTATAAGTTATTGGAAATGCACATGTTCACCTAATGTGATAATAAAAGCAGGATATCTTAATAATGAACAAATTGATTGGTTTAAAAAATTGTATTTTTATGGATTAGGTGAATTATTTTTTACAAATGGAATACATACCAATATCAATGATTTTATGAATATTAGATGTGAAAGTACGAAAGTTTATGAGGATTATAGTAATGAAAAAAATGATGGATACTTAATTCCAATTGGTGGTGGAAAGGATTCCTGTGTTACATTAGAATGTTTGAAAAATCAAAAAGATAATTACTGTTTAATTATAAATCCGAAGCCTGTAACATTAGAATGTGCAAGAGTTGCAGGTTATGATGAAAATAGAATTGTTGAAGTAAAAAGAACAATAGATTCAAGATTATTAGATTTAAATAAGCAAGGATTTATAAATGGTCATACACCATTTTCTTCATTACTTGCGTTTTTATCATATTTTATAGCTGATATAATAGGTAAAAAATATGTGGCATTATCTAATGAATCAAGTGCAAATGAATCAAATGTTCAAGGAGAAAAAATAAATCATCAATTTTCAAAAAGTTTCGAATTTGAAAACGATTTTAGAAAATATTATAATAAATATTTAAAAAGAAATATAGAATATTTTAGCTTTTTACGACCATTAAATGAATTACAAATAGCAATGGCATTTTCAAAATTTGAAAAATATCATAATATATTTAAAAGTTGTAATGTAGGAAGCAAAGGAGCAGAATGGAAATGGTGTTGTAATTGTCCAAAATGTTTATTTGTATATATAATTCTAAGTCCATTTTTGTATAAACAAAAGTTAATAAATATTTTTGGAGAAGATTTATTTAAAAGAGAAGATTTATTAAAAACATTTGTTGAACTTACAGGAAATGGTGAAACAAAGCCATTTGAATGTGTTGGAACATATGAAGAAGTATGTTTTGCACTAAGTAAGACTATAGTTGATTTAGAAGAACAAAATGAAGAGTTACCATATTTATTGAAATATTATAAAGAAAATTATAAATTAAGTAATTTAGAAAATGATTTAACAACAAAATATAATAATGATAATAATTTAACAAAAGAGCAAAATAAGATATTGAAGGAAGAGATTTTTAATGATTAATGCATTAGTAGAATATTTAAAAAATAAAAAAATTTTGATATTAGGTTTTGGAATAGAAGGATATTCAACTTATCTTTTTATACGAAAATATTTAAAAAAACAAAAAATATATATTTCTGATGTAAAACCAGAAACAATAAAAAAATATAAAGATGTATTACAAGATACAAATATAGAAATATTAGATAAAGAAAAATATTTAAAAGAATTAGAGGATTATGATATTATAATGAAATCACCAGGGATTTCATTTGCTAATATAGATACAACAAAATTTATAAATAAAATAAAATCACAATTAGAATTGTTTTTAGAATTTATAAATGTTTTTACAATAGGAATTACTGGAACAAAAGGAAAAAGTACAACAAGTTCATTAATATATGAAATATTAAAAGAACAATGCGAAGATGTTCATTTATTAGGAAATATAGGAATTCCACTTTTTGACGAAATAGACAAATTAAATGAAAAGTCAATAGTAGTTTTAGAATTATCATCACATCAATTAGAATTTGCAGAAGTATCACCCAATATTGCAATTTTATTAAATATTTTTGAGGAGCATTTAGACCATTATAAATCATATGATCATTATATAAATTCTAAATTAAATATATGTAGATATCAAAAAGAAAACGATTATTTTTTATATAATATTGATAATGAAATTTTGAAAAAAAATATTAAAAATATGAAATCAATAAAATCAAAGGTGTATGAAATAAGTTATTTGGCAAATAATAAGCAAAATGATAATTCAGAATTAGTAGTTAGAAGTGAAAATAATATTGTAAGTTATAATAATAAAGAAGTTTTATATACAGATATAGAAGATAGAAAATTGTTAGGAAATCACAATTTAAATAATATAATGTTTGCTATTACTGTTGCAAAAATAATGAATTTAAATTTGAAAAAAGCACAACAAGTTATTTATAATTTTGAACCATTGCCACATAGAATGGAGTATGTAGGTGAATTTGAAGGCGTAAAATATTATAATGATTCTATAGCTACAGTTCCTGAATCTACAATTAATGCTATTGAAACTTTAAAAGATGTGAATACATTAATAGTAGGAGGAAAAGATAGAGGTGTTGATTTTGCATCATTTATACAGTATTTGAATAATAGTAATATAAAAAATTTAATTTGTTTGCCAGATACAGGGTGGACTATTGGAAATGGTATTATAAATAAAAATATATGTGTAGAAATTGTTGATAATATGGAAGAAGCGGTTAGATTTGCAAAAACTAATACTGAAAAAGGACATATATGTTTATTATCACCAGCAGCATCTAGTTATGGATTTTTTAAAAATTTCAAAGAAAGAGGAAATCTATTTAAAAAATTAGTAAAAAAAGAAATATTATAAAATTAGTAAAAATTATATATAAAATTAAACAAAAAATATTATAAATTTTTGAATTTATAATATTTTTTTGCATTTTGGTTAAATTAAAAATATGAACTAAAAATACATTATATTAGATAAAATTTATAAATATTAATAAATGTCGAAATTTACAAAAAATTACCAGTGTAAAAAAATAATAAATGCATATCATAATATTGAAAAAACAAATAGTTTTTTCCTGAAGATAAAATAAATGCATTTTAGGAGGTGAAACGATATGACAAGTTCAAATAAAAAAGTAGTTCCAGCTGCTACAGAAGCTTTAAATAAATTCAAATATGAAGTTGCTAGTGAAGTTGGTGTTAACTTAAAAGACGGTTACAATGGAGATATATCAGCTAGAGACGCTGGTAGAATCGGTGGTAACATGGTTAGAAAATTAATACAACAAGCTGAATCTCAAATGACAAAATAGTTATTTAGATTATATAGCATATAACAAAGACAGGGATATTTTTCTTGGTTTTATGGAATTTGTATATAATATACACATACATAAAGGCAGGGATTGTGTCCCTGCCTTTATGTGCATGAAAATTTATAAGTTTTATCGAATAAATTAAGTATAATAATATTAATTAAGTTAATAATTTAAATAAATAAAAAATATATTATATGAGGTGGAAGTTTGAAAAAAATTGAAAATGATGAAGATGAATTTGAAGATACAACTAAATATGGTGAATTTGTTTCATCTTATTTTGCATGGCTAACTTTGGATGGACAAAAGGAAACAGCTGAAAAACTTGAACATATAACTAAGAAGAAAGTTAGTGTAAAATTAAAGTAGGCAAAATGAACATAAAATTTTGTCTACTTAT
>ERZ808277.470-NODE-470-length-12482-cov-5.640058_pt1 | contig 12482 bp, 11 predicted proteins | sample MGYA00521240_ERZ808277 | MGnify/ENA primary metagenome ERZ808277 (study PRJEB31516, sample SAMN03275599) | gut metagenome | biome: mammalia-associated habitat; material: feces | host: Papio cynocephalus | place: Kenya | collected 2012-07-17 ... | reverse complement strand
AATCTGTGGGCATATTCAGTGAGCCTCCGGATGTCCTCCATCGAGTTTCCGGCGGCCTGACGAGCCCCGAACGCCGATCCGGCGATATACACGGCATCGGCACCGCAGTCAATTGCCGCGATGCCGATGTCAGCGTTTCTTGCCGGAGCAAGCAATTCGAGAAATTTCATTACTTGCTGAGGGAAGCGATCATCTGCTTGGCCTGGGCGCCGAACTTAGGATCGTCCTGAACCTTCTTGTAGAACTCAAGGGCCTTGGCGTTGTTCTTGGCTCCCTGATAGAGAGCGGCGACGGTGAAAGTGATGGCCGGAGCGTTTTTCGCATCCGGTTTGATCTCAAGATATTTCTCGAAGAAATCGATGGCGTCAGCGTTCTTGCTGAGTTTCTGGGAAGCCTGGCCGGCGATCAGGTAAGCATTGGCGTTCTCAGCATATTCATTGGCCTTCTCGGCGGCCTTTACAGCGTCAGCGAGCTTGCCTCCCTTGAATGCGGCGTTGGCCTGCCTTACATAGATATTGGAAATCTGCTCCTTGGCAGTCTCTTCCTCTCCGTTCCAAGCCGCATGCTTGAAAGCCTCGATGGCCTCTTCGGTCTTTCCCTGGGCTCCGAGAGCCTGACCAAGATAAAGGGCGGTCTTGCCGGCTGTGGTGTCGATTGCGTAAGACTTTGCAAAACCGTCAGCAGCGGTGGCGAAATCCTTGATCTTCAATGCGTCAACACCCTTCTGCATCCACATCTGAGGAACTAGTTCCTTCGCCCTTTCAACAACCTCGGCGTTCTCATATTCAGTGGCGATCTTTTCGACTTCGTCAAGTTTGGCGGCGGCCTCGTCGTACTTCTTGTCCTTGATCAGATCCTTGGCGATCTCAAGGGCGACACCAGGGATGGCGTTCTTGCAGTTTGTCACGAGCTCATCGGCGTCGGCACCTATTGTCTTGCCCATTTCAAGAGCCTTCTGGAAGCAGTCAAGGGCTTCTGTCCAATTCTTCAAGGAGATGGCTGTGGCTCCACTATTGTAGAGTTCGGTAGCCTGGGCCATGTCCTGAGCGGATGCCATGCTTGCTGCCATGAAAGCGGCAGCGATCGCGAGAATAAACTTTTTCATTGTATTAAAATTTATGTTTAACTATATTCCTGATAACAGCAATAACCACAAATGTAATAAAAATTTGTGTCAATTGCACATTATTGGCTATTTTTGTCCAAACGGGAGGTATCAGTAATGCGCAACTTTATCAAATCAGTCTTGTGTTCTGTGCTGCTCGGTTTCTCAATAATGATGCCAGCGCAGAATCTGCCCGCTCTCCAGAAGGACGGCGCGGTCACGACCGGCAATCTCACCAACGGCATAACTTACTATCTGGTGACGAACCCTTCGATGAAAGGAGTCGCCGATTTCGCCCTTGTCCGCAAAGGCGCGTGCGACACTCTGTCCGCGAGGAAGGAACTCTCGTCATTGCCGCACTTCAACAAGACAATACCATATAAGTTTTTGTCCCGTAAGGGGATAGGCTGCCGCTCTGAAGGGTACATCTCCTACAGGGACGACGCCACCATATTCAGATTCGATGATGTCCCGGTCTTTGATCAGGCTGCATCGGACACCACGCTTCTGATGCTGTTCGACCTGATTGCCGCCCAGCCGCGCCAGCATGCCATCATCATCGCCGGCGACATCAACACCGCCGCCATCAAGGAAAGGATGAACGTGTTCTCGCTGATGGTCCCTTCACGCAATCCGTCCTACAAGAAGAAGGAATATGTTTGGAGACCATCCTCCGGGGCTGAATATTCATTCATTCCGTCGGTGCGTTCTTCCGTGACGGTGGAGTTCCGCTCGCCGAGAACCCCAGACGACCAGATGAACACGATCCAGCCGTTCATTTCGGAATTATTCTCCGGCTCGCTGCGGGAGATTGTCGCAAGCCGTCTGCGGGAAAGCTTCATTTCCAGAGATATACCGGTGAAGTCATCTGTTGTTGAATATGTCGGAAGTGCTGATTGCGCCGGCGACGAACGTTTTGCGGTGAGTGTCATGACAGCTCGTGACCAACTGATGCCGGCTTCAATGGCGGTCGCCTCTGTCCTTTCGGAAATTTGTTCCAAGGGAGTCGGCGCTGATGAATATCTGGTCGCGCGCAATGCCGTCCTGAACGGTTTTCTTGGATCTCAGACAAATGAAGCCTTGGTTCTGCGCTGCGTTTCATCCTATCTTTACGGAGCCGATCTAGCATCTCCGGCTACAAAGGCCAACTTCTTCTCTTCAAGGAATATGTCCACGAAGGCCGAGACCGAGCTTTTCAACGGTTACGCCGTGGCGATGCTGTCCGAAATGGAAAATCCCAAGGTCACATGGACAGGAAATGAGGAGGATTATGACGAGTGGCTTTGGCCGTCGCTGTTCGGTTCGGTGACAGAATGTGTCTCAATGCTGGAGAAGCCGCTATACAGATGGCCGGTGGTGGCAAAGGACACGTCAGATTTCTGGAACGAGAAGAATAAGGTGAAGGTAAGGTCTGTGACCGCCGAACCGGTGTCCGATGGCGAGATGTGGACTTTCTCCAATGGTATGAAGGTGATTTACAAGAAGATGCCAACCAAAGGGCGATTCAGTTACTCCATGATGATCAAGGGTGGTTTCTCCATTGTCAGGAACCTGCCTCGCGGGGAAGGGGCGTTTTTCTCGGATATGTTCGGACTTTGCGACATCGCCGGTATGTCCGGAAGCGATTTCGACAAAGTGCTCCGAACAAACGGTGTGGATATGTCCTGCGCCGTATCTGCATCTGATCTGAGGCTCTACGGCTCCGCACCATCAAACAGATTCACGCTGACACTCAAGGCGTTGCTGTCTGCGGCCAACCAGAGGAAGCCTTCTACGTCCGCTTTCAGGTCGTGGAGAAGGATGGAACTGACCACCCTCAAGCCGGCCTATCTGGACAGCCTTATGTATCAGGACTACAACTACTCTTCTGTCAAGACACCTTCCGGCCTCACCGCCAGAACGATGGAAGATGCGTCCGATTTCTTTGACAATCAGTTCGTCAGAGTCAATGACGGAGTTTTGGTGCTGGTCGGAGATCTGTCAGCGGAGTCCGTCCAGAAAATCCTATGCCAGTATCTCGGCGGCTTCAGGGTCAGCAAGTCATCATCTGTCCGCCAGTTCAATCCGTACAAGATGCGGACGGGAGCCACGACATATTCCCGTGTCGGAACTCCTGTGGAAATCAGTCTGGCCTTGGCATGCGCCGAACCGTTTACGACAGAGAACTACATGGCCTTCAAGGTTGCCGGCCTGGCTCTTCAGCGCAGACTGACCGGCGTGATGGCCGAGCACGGGTTCAGCGTCAGGATGGCCGACCGTTTCAGTGTCTGGCCTCAGGAGGCATTGGAATTGATATTCACATGCTCTCCTGTGCCGGAGTCCGGTCTTCCATACGGTGTGGACAGCGGCTCTGACCAGCCGATGAAGTCCCTTGTTGCCGCGCGAAAGGTGATCGAGGACGTGCTCTCCAAGCCGGTGAACGCCGCCGAGCTGGCTTCCTGCAAGTCTCTGCTTACCAACAGCTACTCGACTTATCTCGCTGATCCAAAGAACTATGTGGATGCCATCCTTATGCGCTATTCGGGCGGAAAGGATGTGCTGACCGGCTATAACAACAGAATCGGCAGCGTCTCTGCCGACAAGGTTAAGGAAATCTTCGGAGCCCTGTCCGAAGGAATGAGAATTGAATATGTCGTCAAACAATAAGTTCGGAACAATAATCCAAATTGGCGATGTCCTTGTGTCGGAGGATGTTGTCACTGAATATTTCGCCTGCGACTACGCTGTCTGCAAGGGTTGCTGCTGCATCATCGGTGACAGCGGTGCCCCCCTTGAAGAGTCCGAGTTGGAGCCTCTGGAGGAGAACTATCCTGTGTATTCAAAACTGATGAGGCCTCAGGGCCGCGCGCAGATAGACAAGGAAGGCTTTTTCTCCATCGACCGTGACGGGGACATTGTGACCCCGGTCGTGGATCAGACCGAGGAGTGCGCCTACACCACCTTCGACGAGAATGGCAACTGCTTCTGTTCCATCGAGAGATGCTTCTTCCAGGGAACATGCAGGTTCCGCAAGCCGCAGTCATGCTGGCTCTACCCGATCCGCGTGACCAAACTTACCGGCGGCGGACAGGCCCTGAATCTGCATCGTTGGGGAATATGCAAGGATGCCTACGAGAAAGGCCGCCGTGATGGCATCCACGTCTACGAGTTCCTCCGCGAGCCCCTGACCTCTGTCTTCGGCCAGGATTTCTACGAGGCCCTCTCCTTCGCCGCCAAGAATATCCTTGACAAGGAGTAGCCAGCCTTATTGCACCTGTGATGGTTGAAATAGAGGCTACCGGGTGCAAAGAACAATGTTTTGCACCCGGCAGCCTGATGGTTTCGCTGACTTGGCGGGTCAGCATATTCGGTAATGGCTACTCGGCCTTGTCTTCTTGAGCCAGAATGGCCAGGGCTTCGTCGTAGTCGGCGGCGTTGACCTTGACCTCGACGGGATCAACATAGTTCAGTGAAACGTAGGAGGAATTCTCCCCGAACACAGCGGCAGGGATGCCGTTCTCATTGAGCATGCCCGCGGTGATGTGGGCGCTCATCGCGTTGTCAAACTTCGCGACAGTCTTGAGTTCTTCTGCCATAATCTTTGAATATTAAAGGGTTATACTTATGCTTCAGTGGCTTCAGGACGCCACGTTGGCATATTCATCACTCTATTCCTCATCTAGCACACGGAATTTGTACTCCAGTCCGCCGACGATCCGCACCACCTCCTTGGTGAGACCTTCCACCTCAAAGCCGCCGAGCTCGCGGGTCATCGTGATCCGGTCCTCAAACATCTTGAACAGGGCGCTGAACTTGGAGCGGAGACGGAAAGTCATGTTCTCGCCGTCTTCGCTTTCGAGACGGTAGCCGCGCAGCTCCATATATTCAATAATCCCGCCACGAAGGTCTGAATATTCACCTTTCAGCATGACGGATCTTTTGATGAAGCCGAACCTTGGGTAGAAGGCCGACACGAATGCGAACAGCAACGCAATCTGCCACAGAGATTTGTAGCCGTCACGGAACATCAGGCTGACATCAGCCTTGACGACTCCGAGGAACACAAGCGCGGCCATGATGACCACAAACAGGATTGTGAAGTAGAAAAAGTATTTGACCGATCTGATAAAATATTTCATAATAGTCCGATTTTTGCTATCGAGACAAAATTACGAAATGTTTTGTTATTTTTGTGTCATTAATCATTAAATCGAAAGACTATGGCAGAAATAGATCCTATCCAGGAGCGCCGTGAGCGCGAAGAGCAGGAGAGAAAGAATGAGAGTCTCAAGAAGACGATGTGGATTCTTGTGGCTGTGGCGGTGATTCTTGCCGCGGGACTTGCCTACATTTGGTTCTCAAAGTCCAGCCTTGTAAAGGACCTTAACGCTGAGAAGGACGACCTTACGCAGCAGATGATCGCCTTGAAGGGCGACTATGACAGCCTGTCATCCGACTACGCTTCCATCAACAGCCAGCTGGACTCATCCAAGGAAGAGGTCAACCAGCTGATAGAGAGAATCCAGAAGACTGAGGCCACGAACCGCCGCAAGATGCGTCAGTACGAGAAGGAACTCGGAACCCTGCGCAGCATCATGAAGAACTACATCGTGCAGATCGATTCCCTCAACACATTGAATCACAAGCTGACCGCCGATGCCGCTGCTGCCCGTCGCGAGGCCGCTGAGAGTCGTGCCGAGAACGCTGACCTCAAAGGGCAGGTCGAGAATCTTTCCGGTCAGGTGGCGGCAGGTTCCGTCATCAAGTCCAGAGGCTTGAGTGTCGCCGCATACAACGGCTCAGACAAGGTCACCGACAGGAGCAGCAGGGTGGTAAGGCTTCTCGCTTCCCTCAGCCTTGTCGAGAATGATTTGGCTCCTAAAGGACCTGTAAGAGTGTACCTCCGTGTCAAGGATCCGGACGGAATCCTCCTCACCAACAGCACCCAGACCTCATTCACCTTCAATGGCCAGACCATGGTCGCCTCCGCTTCCCGCGAAGTGGACTACGAGGGCAAGGAGGTTGACCTGAGCATCTACCTCAACGACATTCCTTCCTATCAGTCAGGAATATACACGGTCGAGGCCTACACCTCTCAGGCTTTCCTCGGCAAGACCGAACTCTTGCTCAGGTAGTCCCGTGATCTACCTTCACGTTCCTTTCTGCGGCAGTTTCTGCACCTACTGCGACTTCTATTCGGAAATATGCAGGACCAGTCAGGCGTTCAATGAATATGCTGACGCCGTCATTGCGGAGATCCATTCCCGGCAGGAGGAACTTTCAATGAATATGTCCGCCAAGGATGCGGTCAACACCCTTTACATAGGAGGAGGCACCCCGTCGGTGCTTCCTCTTGATGTTTTGGCCCGGATCGTCAAGGCTGTTGTATTGTCAGGTGCGCTTCCTCCGGTCGCTGAGCTTGTCGAAGCGACCTCTCATTTCGATGAGTTCACCGTAGAAGTGAACCCCGAAGACATAGTGGAAAAGGGGCACGAATATGTCCACGGACTCTTAGCTCTGGGGGTGAACCGGATCAGCATGGGCATCCAGTCCTTCGATGACGGAATCCTCCGCTGGATGAACCGCAGACACGATGCGGCGCGAGCCGTTGAGGCCTTCCGGATTCTCCGCGAATGCGGAGTCCGGAACATCAGCATTGACCTGATTTTCGGCCTTTCACAGTTGACGGACGAAATCTGGAATGACACGATTGAGAAGGCCTTGTGCCTCGTTCCAGAACACATTTCGGCCTACCAACTGTCAATAGAGGAGAGGAGTGCCCTTGCCAAGATGGTGGCTGACGGCCGTTACGTTGAGGCCACTGATGAACAATGCCGCAGGCAGTACGATGCCCTGTGCCATTGCCTTGGCCGGTCCGGCTATCATCATTACGAAATCTCCAATTTCGCAAAGCCCGGTTTCGAGGCCATCCACAACAGCGCCTACTGGCGCAGGGTTCCGTACATAGGCCTCGGCCCCGGCGCCCATTCCTTGGTCGGCAATGTCCGCTCCTGGAACAGCCAGAAACTTCCGCAAATGGCCTCGAACGGAAGTCTGACGACATATTCAAGAAGTTCCGAGGTTCTCTCGCCGGAAGACATCCGAGTCGAGAAGATCATGCTCTCCCTCCGCACCGACAAAGGCCTTAAGGCCACGGAATTATATTCCTTGGCAGACCGCTCCGTCATTGACACCCTTTTGAGCGAAAGCGCTTTGGAAGTCCACGGCACCCGAATCCGCATCCCCGAAGACCACCTCTTCACCTCCGACGAGATCATCCGCGAACTGATCTAATTCTCCGCTCGCCCCTACTTCAGATACCGCTCCCGGATCCAGACATCCAGGAAGAGGTCATAGACTAGATAGACACTACGGTTGTAGGTAAGCCGCCCCTTGTCCCTTTGACCTTGCCACAGATATATTGGACTCTGGCGTACCCTGTCGTGATAAATGGTTCTATCTAATGCACAATGTTTTACATTATGAATTGGACGTTTTATCATTTTATGATAATCACTTTATGATAAAATTACGCTTTTGCTGAGAACAATTTAGCTTTTTCGTGTGTATTCGGGAATCTTATTGTTGTGTAGTAGCATTGCATAGTCAGGGAGAGAACTGTGTTTGAATGTTTTGAAGGGTGGTTGGGTTATCATTCGTGGCATTTAACTGAGTGAGATTCAGAATTATGGTATGGTGTCCCTATGCCGTTTCTGCCACCAGAACAATTGATCTTATCCTTGATTACCAACCATTTATCTGCCACGTCCTCGTTCTCAATGAGTGACGCTTAATTCCTTGAATATCAGCATGAAATCATCTTGTCTTTAGTTGAGTCAACCTAAAGGCATTCATTTAATGCATTGAATATCATCGCCTGGTTCGCCACGCAATCCCGTTATCTTTGCTTTGGAGCCATCCTCACAGGTGTTGTCATCTGCGAAAATATTGCTATATTAGCATCGTTTTAGGCCTTGAGCCCAGAACTTACATATTGGTGAAAGTGTTTTCGCACTGTCCTTAAAGAGAAAATGTGGTAATTTTCAACGGAATAGGGACTCCGACAACACCATTCATCTGTATTCGCTTGCGTGTACCCTACACTCAACGATACAGGTGTGGGGATTGTTTCAGTTTATTTATTCCAAGGTTTTACCACAGCCTCTCTTTAGATAAACGAACCGGCTCCACACTTTCTTTGTATACTAACTTAATCGGCATCCGGGGCTGGGCTGAATATAAAAAGGCGTGGATTATGCCAGAAAACGTAAGACGACTCAATTTGGAAAGAAGCATTAAGGCTCAACTCAGTCACTATGAGTTCGAGAATCATGTGACTTGTATTAATGTAGAAGATCTGTTTGTTGACAGATGCTTGGGTTGTAATGGAGTTGTGCTATCGGATGACTGTCTTGAAGACTGTTGTCAAGGACATTTTGAAGGAAGATGCAGAATTCATATGCCAATGGCAGATAATGAAGATGGTGGCTTCATTGAGAACCAAGCGGATTTTTCTGGAACCTTCGATGTGGTAGGTTACAACCGCGATTCCCAAGCAATTTACTACTACTGTATTGGCTAATATTATAAATGGCAACTTTTGATTATGTGTGAAATCAGACTTGACATGACTGATGATGAACTTAGAGCGCGGATTGATACATACATCGCTAATATCCATCAGTTAAGAAACCAATTGAGAAACCAGATAGGTTTGCAATTTTTAGACAAAAGATGGTTTCCAAGTATTCGAAATGACGCTTTCGACCAATGGAAGCATATTATTTCTAATAACATCGCATCTCTTCATACTTGTGGATCTGTTGATGATTTGATAGATATGCTATGGAATATAAAGGATAGTAGTGGCATAGTTGGTATAGGTGAGGTGGCGGTACACCGGACAGCGGAAATTCTCGCCAATTTGTGGGAGTTGGACATGAACGCAAACTGTTGGTCAATGACCTGCAATTTCATGAATTCATTTTGTTGCAGAAATAACATCACAAAAGAAGTTCTTGTAGAAAGAGTAGCTGCCGCTGATGATAGATTAATCGAAATGACACTAATGGATAGAATCATCTTTGTGAATTCGTTGTTGCGTTCAAATTCATTAGAGGTGATTAGATGACATAGATAAATATGAATCAAATAAACAACTTATGAAACAAGTAATTCTTAATCAGATCAAAATTGCGGTGATTTCTCTACTCGCATTGTTAGGGTGCACCGAAAAAGAGACACAGGTTGAAGTGTCTTCGGTGTCGCTGAACACAGCGACAATAGAAATGGTTGAGGGCGAGACATTCAGTCTTGTTGCCACCGTCCTGCCGAAGGACGCTGAATATGACGGTGTGACCTGGGCATCGTCCAACGCCTCTGTAGCCAGTGTGAATTCCGGCACAGTGAACGCCATCAAAGAAGGTACGGCCACGATCACGGCCAGTGCCGGCGGGAAATCCGCCACTTGCAGCGTCAGGGTTTCAGCAAAGATCATAACTGTGACATCCATCTCGTTGGATAAGACCAGCTTGTCAATGCAAGTTGGCGAGACGGAAACCCTTACTGCCACAGTCAAACCTGATGATGCTACTGACAAAACTGTTGTTTGGACATCTTCCGATAATGCCGTCGCCTCAGTGTCAAACGGAAAGATAATAGCCCTTAAGTCAGGTAAGGCTACAATCACTGCCAAATCCGGCACTTGTTCAGCCGAATGCGTGGTGACTGTTTCCGTGAACACCGAGTCAATCACCCTTGACAAGACTACGCTTTCTTTGGCCGTAGGCGAATCTGCGACCTTGACCGCCACGGTGAAGCCGGACGACGCGACGGACAAGACCGTTGCATGGTCATCCTCCGACGAGTCGGTAGCGAGTGTTGACAACGGCAAGGTGACCGCTGTCAAGTCTGGCACTGCCTCCGTGACTGCGAAATGCGGCGGCAGGACCGCCGAGTGCGTGGTTACCGTAACCGTCCCGGTGTCGTCCATAAGCTTAGACAAGACCACATTGTCCCTTGCCGTAGGCGAGACAGCGACCCTGACCGCCACGGTGAAACCGGATGACGCAACAGACAAGACCGTGACATGGTCATCCTCAGACGAGGTTGTTGTCAAAGTGGATAATGGAAAGGTAGTCGCTCTAACGACTGGTCAGGCAAGGATAACAGCGGCGGTCGGAAATATTACCGCGTCTTGTGATGTTGCTGTTTACCAATCAGATAATGTCATTATATACACGACAACCGATAAGAAAGTATTAACACCGTATGATGAGGATGCCTTTGGTTCAGCCATAGTCTCTAATACTTATGTTGGCGATGTGGGAATCATTACTTTTGAGAAGCCGCTTACATTTATTGGAAACATGGCGTTCTATCGGCTGTCAAAACTACAATCTATAGTTATACCGAACACAGTGTCAACTATTGGGAAAAAATCGTTTGAATCTTGTGCTGAACTCCAGTTCATAAAATTACCTCAGAGTTTAACTTCAATAGATGATTATGCCTTCCGAAGTTGTTCTTCCATGAAGGCCCTGTCATTCCCGGATAATGTTCAGAAAATAGGCAGTTATGCATTTTCAGGTTGCAAAAGTGCTTTTGAGAATAATGCGCTTGTGTTACCTAAGAAGCTGCAAACTATTTTATCGAATGCATTCGAATATTGTAAACTACGTAGTGTGATATGGAATGAAGATTTGAATTATATAGGAACTTGGGCGTTTTGTGATAACGATTTTGAGGAAATATCAATTCCGGGATGTGTGGAATCATCAGGTTTCCGTAGTTTTGAGTCCTGTAAATTGTTGAAGAAAGTAGAACTTCAGGAAGGTGTTATGACTGTAGGACAATGGTGTTTTAATGGATGCGAGAAATTATCTAAAGTCATTTTACCAAGCACACTTACACGACTTGTTGATCCCTTTGACGGATGCTATCTTCTTAAAGATGTATATGTCAAAGCGATAGTGCCACCTGTTTTGGATTCCTATCAATTTAGAGACGCTGATTTAAACCAGTTGTCGATTTGGGTTCCAAAGGAATCCGTTGATGCCTATAAGAACTCGGGTTGGGTTAGATACAAAGACAATATCAAAGGTTATGATTTTTAATATTTATAAACAATGGGAAGAAGAATAAAAACAGTGAAATTCTGTGTGAACTTTCTGAAGAATGAGGACTTCGATAATATAGTCAAGTCATTTGAGAAGGATAAGTTCTTTGGGTTGAAGTACATATCTGGTAAAGCCAAGGAGTTGAAGGATTCGTTGTCGTACCCTTTCAATCCGATTTATGACGGGTGCACTTCGTTTGATGAAATCTACCATGCCGTAGAGGATAATTGCGATGGCAGGTTAAGTGTTGACTCAATAGCAGAGATAGCTGCTAAAATCGCATATGTCAAAGACATTAATCCGGACGATTCCTGCTGGGATAGCAGAATTGAGAATAATGATTCTCTTAAGGGTATTGGTTTTGGCCTAAATGACGTGGATGAGGTCATTTCCGCTTACCAAGAAAAGGAACTGAGCAAGTCTGACTGGAAACTGCTGTTCTTAACTAGGAGCAAACAAATTCGAAGGGTTTATAAGAAAGCCGAGAAAATGAGCAACTAACTGTACCTACTGATGCAATATGGCACCACCATTCTTCGAGGCGAGGAAAGGTGGTGCCTTTGGGATTCTGGGGGGACTAATGTCCCTCGGTGATCGTTCGGAAGTTGTGGCTTGGGCAACTTTTTCATGTTAAAACATGCCGAGAACAAAGACCGATGCTGGAGGCTGGCGTACCTCAAGAGGTGGTTTCTTTGGGGGTATGACCGAAGAAATTTTTGTTTTTTATGAATCATATGTGTTTCTTTTCGTTTACTTTCGATAGGAATGCCTAAATTGCGGTCGTGTTCCTGGAGGTATTGCGGGACACTTTGACTGACAGACACGATTCACTTTAACTATGGAGACTTCAGAGACAAACGAGGCCGTCAGGCGGAAGGCCGATGACCAAACTACCATTAACCAAGAGACCATTGTGCAGGAGATTGTTAGCTGTGGCATAAACGACCAACAGACCCTTGACCAAAAGATTGTTGCCCGTGCCCCAAGCGACCGACGGTTCATTGGACAGGATGACGTTGACCAAGAGACCACTGACCGTGAAGCCACGGATAGTCAGAAAGTCGCTGACCGCTTGACAGAGTTGTCGGAGGAGGAACAGTACCTCAAGCGCTACCGCCACTGCCGACGGCTGATTGAGGGCGATGGGCGGTTCTGTGGGATGTCCGATGAAGAGAAGGACGCCTACGCCCAGCGCCTCGCCACGCCAGAATACCTTGACCTGACTTGCGACTGGGCGTTCAAGTACCTGTTCCAGAACCACCCGGACCTGTTGATTCGGC
>ERZ808277.468-NODE-468-length-12494-cov-2.985369_pt1 | contig 12494 bp, 7 predicted proteins | sample MGYA00521240_ERZ808277 | MGnify/ENA primary metagenome ERZ808277 (study PRJEB31516, sample SAMN03275599) | gut metagenome | biome: mammalia-associated habitat; material: feces | host: Papio cynocephalus | place: Kenya | collected 2012-07-17 ... | reverse complement strand
GAATATTGTAAGAAGCAGCCATGCGATAGCAATCATCACAGCCACATAAGGGACCATTCGGAGCATCCAGTCAAGGAACCCGATGCTATACCCGGCGTTTTCAAGAGCGCCGATAGCAACAGCATTAGGAGGGGTTCCGATAGGAGTTCCGATACCTCCGAGGTTAGCGGCAATAGGGATGGAGAGCGCAAGTCCCACTTTACCCGTCTCATCATCCGGAAGACTCTTGAGCACAGGAGCAAGGAACGCAAGCATCATCGCAGCCGTAGCAGTGTTGCTCATAAACATTGAGAACACACTGATAACGATAAGGAATCCGAGGAGCACAATCTTAGGCTTCTTACCAAAGAGTCCAAGAAGGAACTTGGCCATAACGGCATCCATACCATACTTTGAAGCCACAATGGCAAGCACGAAACCTCCGAGGAAGAGCATTACTACCGGATCCGCGAAAGACGCCATGATGGACTTGTAGTCCACAAGCGTACCACTCTGCGGATTACACAGGAACTTCAATCCCTTGTCGGAAACGGTCAGCAGCATCACCACAATGACAATAAGAGAAGTGGTCCAGTTCGGAACGACCTCAACTATCCACATAAGCGCAGCAAAAAAGAAAATGGCAATCATTCGCTGCTGTACGGCGGTGAGACCTTCAATCCCGAAAAAGGATGTCGGAACTGCCCACAAGAAAATCGTAATCGCCAGCACTATGCACAGCAATACGACATTCTTTACAGAAACTTTGTTTTGTGACATTTATCTGAAAATTTAATGATATTTTCTGAACACAAGGACGCAAAGTTAGTCATTATAAATGAAAAAGCCCCTCAAAATGTTGTCTTTTTGAGGGGCATACGTTACATATATATACTTATACTATTTCTTGTCGAGAACGCATCTTACTGACACGCCGTTCTTGACATTGGCATACGCTACATTTAGGCGGCCTTTCTTGTAAGTATCGGTAAAAGTGGACATGATAGCACTCATCTGAGGGCCACTATTTGCAGTATACCCAGTAGAGCCAAGCATATAACTCAACCCATTCATGCCGACAAATTCTTCAACATCAGTCTTGCTAGCAGCAACAATAGTAGTATTGTAAGCCCCGTTAAACACTACACCGACAGGATAGAAATTGAATCCGATCTCAAATGACTTGGCCATATTTCCATATTTAACCTCAGGATCCCAGAGCACTGCAGAGGTATTGTCCTCAGGGGCTGATGTCTCACCGTCAAACTTATTTGAAGCGCCGCAGAGAGCAAAAAGTTCTGCACGAGAAGGAATGTGCCATCCTTCAGGACAGATACCTTTAGTCCCCTCAAGGGTCTTATAATTGTCTTTATTGATTGCTTCTACACCGAAAGCCTGCGCCGCAGAATAGAGAAGGCCAAACTTGGCCACACTGGCATCGTCCTTTAGAATTTCCTTTACTGTAGCCTTGGTAGAACCCTCCTTAACTTCGAGACTGTATGGATACCATACTGAGCCATTCTTTGGATCTTCCGATACGCTCACACCTTCTGGCACATAGTGAAGGTTCTCTGTCATCCAGTAGTTGCCGTCACTAAAATACTTGGCACCGTAAGTATATCCGCCGTAAGCCACACCAGGAGCAGGGACGTTTATCTCCACGACTTTCTCCGCAGTCACGGCATCAGCATTGGTAAAGACCACCGTAAATGACTCCTTTACGGCAGCGTCTGTCCTATTGCCGGGAATCACTACTGAAAGTTCCGTAGTTCCAGCGCTACCCTTAACAGGAGTTACATCCACAGTAGAAGTCGTCAATTTCCAGTCACAGTTGGATACGAGAGTGTATTTTAAAGTAGTGCCATAGAAAGGGACATCCACACTTTCCTTGCTCTCAATGGTTCCTTCTGGAGCCGGAGCCGGCTTGGTACATGCTCCCAAAACCGCGAGAGCAAGTACAAGAACTAATGATTTTTTCATAATCATGACTATTTAAAATGTTAAACCAAATTCAATCCCAACACCATACCTCCAGGAACCGGATATCACCACAGGAGAAAAAGCTTTGACAGCAGACCCCCGCAGCGCAGCAAAAAGTCCCTTGCCAAAATAGCGTGCCACCCCAACGGCAGCATCCATCCGTGGCACAGTAGCATACTCCTCGGCGACAGCATAGAGTTCCTCGTGCCTAAAAGGAGGCTCAACGTCAGAACCGCCATCAGAAATAGACCACGACGAATTTCGAGTGCGTCCCATTCCAAAGCCTGCATCGCACCTGATTTCCCACTTCCCTATCGGCACGACAGCATACGCTCCGACTTCGCCCCTCACAATCTCTCTTCCAAACACATACGGATACCTCATGGATCCCACATCCCGCCGATCAGAAAGAGAAGCACATACACCCACTTCCGTCTCACCGTCCGTCCATTCATACGAAATCCCGACATTTAAGATGCCGCTTTCAAGTATTCTGTTGCTTCCATATTCTTTGACAAGTACCACCCCGCCGGAAGCCACCTTGTCAAGAATGCTTTTGCGAACCTCGCCGCTTTCATACGAAGCAGATGTCCTTATAGTGTGCCGTCCGGTCCGATAGTCAAGAGTCAGGAAATACTCAGGCCCGCCGAAACGATACCAAATATTCTGCCTTTCCCCCACTTCTCCATGGGAAAATGTTACGCCTGCCTCAGCGAAAAGCCCACCAGAAGAAAACTGGGCGGCTGCCCCAAGTGTGTTCTTATATACAGGAAGCCCATTAACTCCCGCCTCCTTAAGATGGACACTACTGCCTGTCCATGCCTGATAGTTGCCAAACCACAGCCCCTCATTAAAGAAAGCCATTGGCGTCGTGTCGGATGTGCCGATCTGCTCGGCATTGATAATTTCAGTATTCCGCCCGACACTCAAAGAAAGCCCCGCAGAGAACTTGTCAGACATATACAGAATAGAAGGAGCAAACTCAAGATCAAGTTTATATCCAGTATATCTAAGGTCCTTACGTTTGGATGCATTAGTAGACTTGAAATCCAAAGAGGTGCCCACAAGCCACGATGAAGACAAAGGAACAGCTATACCGCCAGACACTAGATACCGCTGCAACGACTTGCGCCCTGGAGTAAACTCACTCACATCCACGGGGAAATAACCCGGCTCAACAAACATAGAGCCACACATTCCCAGAGCTTCCGTATCACTGAATCCAAACGATCCGGTCATAGAAAACCCCTTCAGATGGCTCACCGAACGGGCCAACACCGCTCCCCCGAACTCAGACGCAGACTGGTCACTGCTCCGGAAGTCCCCACTTTCAGCCGACACCGAGAGGGAGGCCTCAGAGAAAGAAAGCGTGTCTATCCTCAATGATGCTATATTAGAGCCGTCATTCCAAAGATTACGTTTGAGAAGACGGTCATATTTCTGCGCCGATACCACAAGCGGTAGGCACAATGCCATCACCGCAGGCGCAACCCTATTTATGAAGAGACTGTGTTTCACGCTCATAAAAATCTTTAGAACTATTATTGGTATCTTGTAGAACTTCAAAGCCCATCTTAGAGCTCTTTGTCTCATCCACCCGACGCATCAAGGTATGACCTTCAAACGACTTGGAAAGGGTGATATAGGAAGCATCAATTGCCGGAGCGATACGCTTCTTATTTGAAGAAGACTCACCATTGAACACCTCCACACCGTCAAGAATCCACTCATTAGGCACACATACCACCTTATCTTTCTCACTGCCCGGCTTCTGAATGACATTATCACTCTTGGATACGAAATCCTGTATGGTAGTACCCACAGCCCGAAAGATTACCAGCGCGGGGGAATTGACGGAGAAGGTATAGGCATTGGACTGTCCAGTCTTGATGACGACATCAAGATAATGGTCAAGTTGTATATGAGGTCCGGGAGCCGGATGATAGGACGTGTTCGGGAAATATGTCGGGTTATAACATACGAATACGTCTTCCCTGTCCAGATTGACAGAAAGAGGATAGTGAGCGCTGTGATCAATAGCACCATACACAGCAACGACCGCGTCCTGTCCTTTTTCGAGAGGATAATCATCACCATCACCGGGGAACTGCCAAACAGCCTGAATAATAGGGGCAAAGTCAATATCATTCTCCCATACGGAAGTAGAGTTGGAGTTGTACGGATCAAGAGTTCCAAAGCACAGACCGTCAAGATATACAGTCGAAGCTGAATTATTATGCAAGATGAAATACGAGTCAGTCTGATATTTTCCCTCTTGAGGATATTTTAAGCATCCCCCGCAATAGATTTCCTTGATGACAATATCAGACAATTTAAGGCTTGACAGGCTCACTATACAATCAGCAGCGGCACCACTGACTACAATTCCACTTTGGTTGCCATTGAAAGAATGCTCCCCATTAAGAATAGAGGCCATTACCATATAGAGTCCATTGGGGACATCAAGTACAGCATGACCCGAGACGTCGCAGACTGCCTGATAGTCGGCATCGGTATTGATATCCTTCACTGAAATCTCAGAGAGAGAATAGTCCGGCAACTCACCATCTGGTGCCATGAGGATTATCGAAAGCTGGTGGAGATCGGAGGTATACGGGTTGCCGTCCCCTATCCTAAGGCAGGAGGCTAACAGCAGCGCAACCACAGCTGCCGACACAAAACAACAGATTTTTCTCATAACTTAATCCTGCAAGTAAGTCCGTAATAGAACGAAGGTGTAAAAATCGCACCCACTCCAGTAGCCATAGAAAGCACATAAGGGCGCGAATTAGTAAAGTTATTGGCAAAGAAAGATAGGCTCACAGCCTCGCCTATTTCTTTGGTAACGCTAAGATTGGCAGACATATAGGCGCCATATCCATCCTGCGCGAAGAGATATGAGTTGGACGGTTTGATGACAAGATCCTTGAACTTGTCGTCAGTCTTGTTACGTTCTGTAAACAAGTGCATCTGCTCGCCTCCGTCCTCAACATCAAGATAGCCTATAGGATAGAGCACATTCTCATCTCCCGCAGGAAGATTTCGGGATCTTGTAAAAAGCGAAGCCTCAAGACGGCACGTAATCACAAGTCTGGCCTCAGGGATATGAGTAATGGATGTCAAGTTGGCAGTGAGCGAAGATGACACCTTACCCCTTACCATGAGCGAGGAATTACCGCCATTAGCATAGATTCCCACGTAAGGATACGAGCGAGAAGGAAGCGAAGGATGCGACCAGCCAGTGTTATAATAATAGTATGGTGCATCGTCATCGGTCTGAGTCCATCCATAGGATGCGTCCAGTCTGAACGATGTTCGAAGTGGAACAATCTGCGGGAAATCCATTGTAAGTTCCGCACCGGCCCTTTTCACCGGAGCTCCGTTGTCTTGTCTTTTGACAGAGACGAAAGTCTTGTCGTAGTAACCCCCACGGTCAAGCACAAGTGCTCGATAGTTATTAGAGAACTTATATGGATTCAGGGTAAGATTATAGTAGCCTACAAGTGAAATATTCACGCCAAGGACCTTGGCATCCAAGCCCACCTCAGCATTGCTGTTGCGCTGCCACTTCAGATCCGGATTATATTCTATCGGACAACTCTGTGTATAATAGCGGTAGTAAAGTTCCCCAGATGCATCATAGCCGCTTGACACAAGAATATCCCGGTATTCCTGCTTAGGGAACAAAATATAGAAGGACGGCAGTTTCTCGGCAAGTCCCCACCCTGCACGAATAGACAGATTCTTGGAAATATCCCACTTGGCATTGACTCGCGGAGAAAATGAACCTACGTTGCTATACTGGCTGCCCTTAACCAGAATACGGTCGTACCTGACTCCAGCCGTGAGCCTCAGTCCAAACGGGAAAGTGAAATCCTCTTCCGCGTATGCGGAAATATTATGCATGAACGGATAGTCAGAATAAGGTCTCGGGCGATAGCCGTTCTCAGCCAGAGACGGGTCAAGATAATACTCTCCCTGGCCTACATTACCAGAGGCTTTCCACTGAATACCAGCCTTGAAGGCACTGCGGTATCCGCTAAAACGGGAGTTGAGAGTATATTTCAGAGACGACCCGAAGTCCATCTCGCGAGAGTCAGTCATCTTGTCGGAGTAGTACTCCCCTTCCGGAAGCAGAACGGCATTGCTGTATCCCTCGACCTCAGAGTGCACAGCAGGAAGACGGGAAGCAGCAGAGTTGTACTTATGAAGATGGGATAAGTTGTCGGAATAGTTAAGATAGGCATCCATCTTCAGATTTGTGGCCCAAGGCTCGTTAATCTGCCAAGTAAGAGAGGTGTTGGCTCGGATAGCATTGTCCCGGACCTTAGAGAATTGCTCTCTGAAAGCGTCTGGGTCATCCTTGCTGTTCATACCGCCCAGGTTGCCGTTAACGCCCAGCTCGAAACGAAGCACCTTGGCAAAGGTATTGCTCCATACCGCACCGAGGCTGCGGCGCGTGTAAGACTCATAGGGAGAAGTGAGTTTCTTGGTAGCCTTGGCCCACTCTGCACTAAGGTTCAGAATACCAGCATCCGCACCGAGGTCAATTCCTTTGGAAAGTGATGTCTGATAAGTACGCGGATTGACAGAGAAAGTGACATTAAGTGGAGAACGGCCTCGTTTGGTATGTATCTTCACCATTCCACTGCCAAGATCACCATATTCCACAGACGGAACACCGGAAATAACCTCCACTGACTCTACATTATCCACTGATATACTTCTCGTATCCACTCCGCTGAGTTCCGAGAATGCAGCATTGTTGCCCATGCGGACGCCATCCACCTCCACGGCAGTGGAGAATGCAGCATTGCCCGCAGAAGAGCCCGATGAACGAACGGAGAAAGCAGACGATGAGGTAAGGTCAGGGTTGGACGTGCGACCTCCAGGAAGAAGCGCAGCCATATCGGTCATGTTGCTAAGCTGCAAATGGTTGAGCGCGTCTCGTCCGATATCGTGAGCAGTCCCGGTACCATCCTTTGGTCGGTTGGCGGTAACCACCACCTCACTGAGAGCAAGGCTGCTTTCCTTGAGCTTAAAAGAAATGTTAGGTATATCTTTCCTTACTTCTATGGACAACTTGTAGTCCACATACCCGAGTATGCTCACCTTTATGTCATACTTGCCTGGCTGAACCTTGTCTATCACGAATTTTCCATCGGCATCGGTAATAGCCCACAACTCGTCCACATTGACAACCGCTCCGATGAGAGGCTCCCCAGTAGCAGCATCGGTTACAGTCCCTGACACCTTGAAGTGCTGTGGAGCTGCCGGTAGAAGAACCGGAATCATAAGAAGTAGCAATACTGCGATAATAGGCTTTCTCATATTCCTCTAACCATATCGTTATACTTCATGGAAGAACAAATGTTTCCAAACACAAAAATAGGAATAAAATCTACAAATCAAATAAGGGCTCAAAATCGGCTATTGTTTTTTTGTGATATTATCGCCAACTTTGGACGATTTGAAAAAAGACTACTAATGAGAATAAAGTATTTATGCATAGCGGCGCTGACATTGGTTTTAAGTCCTATCGCCGCATTCGCTGACGAGGGAATGTGGATGGTAAACGCACTATCAGAAGCACTTGTCCAAAGGATGCAGAAAGCCGGGCTGGAACTTGAGGCCAACGAGATTTACGACGAGAGCAAGGTATCGCTGAAAGATGCCATCGTCTCGCTTGACTTCGGCTGCACCGGAAGCATGATATCAGAGCAGGGACTTCTCATCACCAATCACCATTGTGCCTATTCAGATGTTCACTCGCTCAGCACACCCGAGCATAACTACCTTGAGACAGGTTTCTTCGCAAACTCTCGCGATGCAGAGATCTACATTCCAGGGAAAAGCGCCTATTTCCTGAAGAAAGTCCTCGACGTGACTGATGAAGTAGGAAGTACTATAGACTCGCAGAAAGCTGCCGGACAGCCATACGGAAGTCGCAAGATCGCATCCATCATAGAAAAGAAGTATGCGACGGCTACCGGATATGAGGCATCGCTGAGCAGTATGTGGTCCGGTTCTAAATATTATCTTGCTCTTTATGAGGTATATACAGACATACGTCTGGTGGCTGCCCCGCCTGTAAGCATAGCCGCATTCGGAGGAGACATAGACAACTGGGAATGGCCACAGCAGAAATGCGACTTTGCCATGTACCGCATCTACGCCTCACCTGACGGCAGGCCAGCTCCCCACTCGGAGGCCAACGTACCTATGCAGCCTCTGCGCTATCTAACCATCAGCACAAGCGGAGTTAAACCTGGAGACTTCACCATGATCATGGGGTACCCAGGAAGGACAGCAAGATACTCTTCAGCCGCAAAGGTCAATTTCCGCAGCCAGGTAACCCTTCCGATAAGCAATGAGGTCCGTGCGGCGCAGATGGCCATCATCAGGGGATGGATGGACAAAGATCCGAACATACGTCTCAAATATTCGGACAAGTACTTCTCCTTAAGCAATGTACAGGAGAACGATGAAGGATTCGTACAGAACGCAGGGCGTTTCAAGGCATCCAAGCATATCAAAAGAGAGGAACGCAGACGCATGAAAGGCGAAAAAGCCCTTCTCCGCGAGCTTGACGAAAAATATGCAGCTGTAAGTGACGCGGAGAAGAGCCTCACATACTATAGGGAGACCATGATTAGAGGCACCGGACTTGGGCTGGTAGCCACCAGACTCCGCACTGCACGTAGGCCACTGGACATGGACAAGCAATATTCGCAACTGGATATGAGAGTGGAGAAAGACCTCTTCCGATATAGCCTCCAGACGTACTTCGACCACGTGAACCCCAAGTATTTCGGCCCATTCCAGAGGGAACTTCGCGCAAAGTACGGCGACAACTACGATGCTATGTGCGATGCCCTATGGACAGATGGACACATGACCAAGGAAGACGGGATATATAAGTTCTTCGCCGACGTCAATGTCAGCGACTTCAATAAGGATATTGACACCATTATGGGAGAGAGGACCATCACCGAACTAGACAGGGAATATACCAGGGCCAAATACAGCACACGCAGGCAGCACGGTATAGAACAGTATCCTGACGCCAACTCCACGATGCGATTGACATACGGGACCGTAGGCTCTTTCAGAAGGAACGGCAAAATGCTCCCATGGCAGACATTCTCATCCGAGATCCTCGACAAAGAGAATCCGGACTCGTACGACTTTCACCTTCTTCCAGAGTGGAAGAGACTGCTTGAGAAAGAGAGAGGGCAAGGCCGCGACCTTCCAGTCGATTTCCTCACCGACAATGACATCACTGGCGGCAACTCTGGAAGTCCAGTACTCAATTCCCGCGGAGAAATAGTAGGACTTGCCTTCGATGGGAACAAAGAATCCCTCGCATCGGATGTATATTGGACTCCAGGATATAACAAGTGCGTCAATGTAGATATCCGATTCGTGCTTTGGACTCTAAAGAACTACGCACACTGCGACGCTCTTCTCACTGAAATAGGACAATAATGAAAAATACGTTCACGTCACTGGCTACAATAGCATTGGTAGCCATCACAATCTCTTGCAAGATGGAAAACCCACTTCTCACAGAATCACAACTACCCTACGGAGCCCCTCAATTCGACAAGATCCGTACAGAGCATTACCTGCCAGCTTTCAAGCAGGCGATAAAGGAAGCACAGGACGAAATAGACGCGATAACTTCCTGCCCCGATGCTCCTACATTCGAGAATACCATAGAAGCCCTGGAGTTCTCTGGCAAGAAACTCAATAATATAAGTGCCATCTTCTACAACATCCTTGAAGCAGACGCCGACGAGAAAATGCAAGCTATAGCCGAAGAAGTCTCCCCTCTGATGACCCAACATTCCATGTATGTATCATTAAATGAGGCTCTCTTCGCCAGGATCAAGGCCGTATGGGAGCAGAGGGAAAGTCTCGGTCTCGAGAAAGACCAGCTCAGGCTCCTGGAAAAGACCTACCGTGAGTTTGAACTAAGTGGGGCGAACCTCTCAGCAGAAGACAAGAAGCTGTACAGCGAGTATGAAGAGCAGCTTTCCCTTCTCTCACTCAAGTTCGGCAGGAATGCACTTGCCGCCACCAACGCATGGAAACTTGAACTTACGGATAGCACCGACCTTTCTGGACTTCCAGACTATGTAAAGGATATGGGAGCATCCACAGCAGCAGAACTGGGCAAACAGGGATGGGTCTTTGACCTGTCGTACCCGAGCTACTCGGCTTTCATGCAGTTTAGCGACCGCTCCGACCTGCGCAAGAAGTGCTATATGGCATATAATTCCAAGGCATACGGCGGAGAATATGACAACAGCGAAGTGTGCATCCAGATAGCGGATCTCAGACTAAAAGTCGCCAACCTGCTCGGATTCAAGACATACGCTGACTACGCACTCGTAGAAAGAATGGCCAAGAATGTGACTGCTGTACATAAGCTGCTGGACGATCTCATGAAGCCTTCCCTTCCCAAAGCAAAAGAGGAGCTTGCAGAGGTACTCTCATACGCACAATCCTGCGGATATACAGAAAAAGCGCTTCAGCCATGGGACTTCTCTTATTGGTCTGAAAAATACAAAGCCTCCAAGTATGATCTCAGCGATGAGCTTCTCAAACCATACTTCCAGCTTGATTCCTGCATTGACGCGGTATTCGGCCTCGCCACCAGGCTCTACGGACTTCAGTTCACTCCGCGCCCTGACATCCCGGGGTACAACAAGGACGTGAAGGTTTACGACGTGAGCGATGCTGACGGAAAGCACCTTGCGCTCTTCTACGCGGACTTCTTCCCTCGCGCCACAAAGCGCGGCGGAGCATGGATGACCTCTTTCCGGGAGCAAAGTATACAGAATGGTGTGGAGTATAGGCCTTTTGTCAGCATAGTCACCAACTTCAGCAAACCTACGGCTACAGCCCCATCCCTTCTGACACACTACGAGCTCACCACATTCCTTCATGAGTTCGGACACTCCATACACGGCATGGTCGCACAAGGGAGATACCCGTCTCTTACTGGAACTAATGTAGCCCGCGACTTTGTGGAACTGCCATCTCAAATCATGGAGAACTGGGGATATGAGCCAGAATATCTGAATACCTTTGCAAGGCATTACCAGACAGGCGAAACAATTCCGGCAGAGTACATTTCCAGAATCGTGGATTCGAAGAACTACCTGTCGGCATACCTTCAAGTTCGCCAGCTGCATTTTGGATACCTCGATCTTGCATGGCACGACCGCACCTCTCCAGTGCACGAAGACATACACACTCTTGAGATGAACGCACTCTCAAAATACGAGACACTTCCTTTCGTGGAAGGGACCTGCATATCCACAGCATTCTCCCACATCTTCTCCGGGGGTTACGCGGCAGGTTATTACTCCTACAAATGGGCGGAAGTACTGGAAGCCGATGCCTTTTCAGCATTCGAAGAGAAAGGAATATTCAGCCGCGAAGTAGCCGATTCATTCATTGAGAATGTGCTCACCAAGGGCAGCACGGAAGACGAAGCAGTGCTATATAGACGCTTCCGCGGACATGACCCACAGCCGGAAGCCCTGCTCAGGAAATTAGGAATATCATCAAACAAATAGCGTATTACTATGTCAAAGAAGTCAACTGTTAAGACCAACTGGCCCAAGTACGTCCTCCAATGGGGAGTACTTGCCCTACTGATCTTCTTCTTGAGCGGGCTCGCTTCGCTCGTGTTTCCGAAGATGGACACCCCTGATCCAGAAAAGTACTGTCCTTTCGGCGGACTGGAAGCATTAGGGACCTATCTTGCCAACGATTCCCTGCCGTGCTCAATGACAAGCATGCAGATAGTAATGGGCATAGTGCTCGCAGCCGTGGTCGTGCTCGTAGGAAAACTCTTCTGCGGATATTTGTGCCCTGTAGGCACTGTGGAAGACCTCCTCAAGAAGCTTAGGCAGACTATCGGGCTCAGAGCCTTCAACATCAGAAGTACAAGCATTGCCGACAAAATCCTCAGGATAATCAAATATGTGCTCCTGTTTTTTACCTTCTATATGACTATGACAGCAAGTGAGCTGTTCTGCAAAAACTTCGATCCATACTATGCAACAGCCACTGGATTCAAGGGGGAGATAACGCTCTGGATGTCCATTGTCACTGTCTGCCTCGTGATAATCCCAGGACTTCTGGTAGACAGATTCTGGTGCAAGTACATCTGTCCGCTCGGAGCCATATCCAACTCCATCAAGTTCTGGATATGGATGGTGGTTCTCGTGGGACTTTGGTGGGGTCTGAACCTGCTCGGCGTACATATAGCATGGATCTGGCTACTCGGAGCCATGTGCCTACTCGGCTATCTTCTGGAGATCTTCTGTGGCAAGCAGAAAATACAGATTTTCGGTGTAGTTATCAACAAGAGCAAGTGCACAAGGAGCTGTCGTATATGCCAGAAGAACTGTCCATACAATATTGATGTACCTTCATACGATGGTAAGGTCAATGCCGTGGACTGCACATTGTGCGGTGAATGTGTGGCATCATGTCCCGTAAAGGCACTTTCGTTC
>ERZ808277.467-NODE-467-length-12517-cov-3.000802_pt1 | contig 12517 bp, 16 predicted proteins | sample MGYA00521240_ERZ808277 | MGnify/ENA primary metagenome ERZ808277 (study PRJEB31516, sample SAMN03275599) | gut metagenome | biome: mammalia-associated habitat; material: feces | host: Papio cynocephalus | place: Kenya | collected 2012-07-17 ... | reverse complement strand
TAGCGAATGGTTCTTTGAATGATACTGATGTTCCACTACCTTCAAAGTAGCCTATCTTGATTTGTTGTCCATTACAACTTAATGTTGCTTCATTTGTTGATTTGTTTACTTTAAAGTTATTGCTGAAATTATAAATACCAGTATATACACCGCCACTTGTTATTGCATTGTTACTGCCATTTACTGGAGCGGTATCGAAGGTTAAATTCTCTTGTGGTTGGAATTTAGTTAATGTCCAAGCTCTACTCGATATTGTGATTGCTATTTCCTTAATGAATATTGTTTTACTATTATCTTGTCCAATATGTGTATAGATTAAATATCCACCACTTGTTTGTACATCTTCTAGTCTATAAATCTCATTAGCGAATATAATGTAGTTTTGATTGCTTGCTTGTAATGTTGCTAATTGGTCTGCTGTTATTGTGCCACTTGTAGCACTTGAAGGATTTGTGAATAATACAGCTACTGCGGTATCACCAGTATCCCCTTTGTCGCCCTTAGGGCCTTGTATACCCTGTTCTCCTTGAGGTCCTTGTGGTCCAGTTGGTCCAGCAGGCCCTACAGGTCCTCTATCGCCTTGCTCACCTTTTGCACCATCTGCCCCTGTATCACCTTTTGGGCCAGTATCCCCTTTTTCTCCCTGTATTCCCTGTAGCCCTTGTGGTCCGACAGGTCCTTGAATACCTTGTTCACCTTGAATACCTTGTATGCCTTGCTCACCTTGTGGACCTTGTAAAGTACCTTGATTTATCCAACTTGATGTTAAACTATCAAATACATATACATTTCTTGGGGCTACAACACCAACAAAGTAAGCAGTACCAGCAGTAGCACTTGATGGTAAGTCTTGTGCAGTATTTACAGTGCCTATAATTGTAAAGGAATTTCCAGAATCCCCCTTATCCCCTTTTGGGCCTTGGGGTCCAGCAACACCTTGAACACCTTGTGCCCCTGTTAATCCTTGTGGTCCAGCGATGCCTTGTGGGCCAACATCACCTTTATCACCTTTATCGCCTTTATCTCCCTTGTCACCCTTGTCACCTTTAGCACCAGGTACACCTTGTGAACCAGTTTCACCTTTTAAACCTTGAATACCTTGTGGGCCTTGTAAGCCTTGTACACCTTGTGGACCAATAGGACCAGTTTCACCAGTAGGGCCAGGCATTCCAGTTAGCCCTTGCGGACCAGTTAGCCCTTGGGGACCAGTTGCACCAGTAGGGCCTTGTGGGCCAGTATCACCTTTATCCCCCTTAACACCAACTATTTGTCCTGCATCATTCCAGTATAAGTTATCATCTGTACCCATAATAACCCATAAGTGATTATATCCGTTATCATCTGGAATTAGATATGCTTGACTTCTAATATCTTCTGTTGGTACTGGTAATTGATTTGTATTGTCTAATTTTCCTACTATTTGGAATGATTGTCCAGCAGGGCCTTGTTCTCCAGCAGGGCCTTGTTCACCTTGTATGCCTTGTTCGCCCTTAGGACCAACTTCACCTTGAATACCTTGTAAACCCTGCAAACCTTGAATGCCTTGTATGCCTTGTAAGCCTTGCTCTCCGCGTTCACCTTTTTCCCCAGGTATTCCTTGTGGGCCAACAGGACCAGGCATAGGGAATTTACCGATATTAAACCAGTAATCTTCTGCACTTGTCTCATTTGCTCTTGTTAGTATATATAATTCATATGGTGTGTTTACACCTACTGCATAAGCATCTCCATATTCCCAGTCTGGGTGTGCTCTTTTATACTCTACTACTGTTGGTAAATCTTCTAGTCTATTAACTTGACCTACTACTTTAATACCAAATTCATCTAGTACACCACCTGATGTTATAATGTTTTCTATATCATCCTTATTCTTTAAGACTTGCTCTTGTAGGTTTCTATATTGCACTCCATCGATTGTAAGCATTGATTAATCTCCTTTTCTTCTATTTTGTTTTTGTTATCTTCCATCATATGTGCATAGTCTAGGAATTCTGTTGTCCAGTACATCTCTGTATTCTTCATTGCTACAACACCAAATACGATAGCAAATACTATTGTTACTACTGTTGCTATTAATAGTAAGTAATTGTAGGATACTACTGCTTCACCTATTGTGATTAATGATGCTGCAGTAGTTACTACTAGGGAAGTACCCTTTTTAAGATACATCTGACTCATATATTGAGCAGGACTTTTAGGTTTATAGTTCTTTGGTTTGTATCTCTCTAAAATCTTATTTGCTTCAATATAATTATCATTATCCTTTATATTTTGTCTGGCTTGTAGAATAAAGTTGCTTAATATCAATAAGTTCATTACTATAATTAGTACTCTCTCTATTATCCATAAAGTCCAGCCAGTTATTGTTGTAGGGAATGTATCCTTAAATGTTAAATGACTATTATCTAGCATTGGGAATACTATTATTGCTACTGTACTTAACATTGCAGTTAGTATATAATATATCCCATTTTTCATCTTCATTTTAATTTCACTTATATTAAACTCTTTATCTTCATTCATATATGCCTCTCTGACTTAATTACAGACGCGTGGTTCAACGTTTGTCTATCTCCCTATTAATTATGTATAGGTTGTTGTATTTACGCTCTAGTGGGCTTAAAATGAACTCATCTAGTGCAGTACCGAAAGCTAGCATAAATAGTAAAGGTATGATATTAGCCACACACACATATAACCCTATCATTACTATCCATATTGTACATCTTATTCTATGTTTAAATATCACATTTATTAGTGTGAATATCATTGCTAGGAATAAGCATAAGCCTAAGGATACCTTTTGAGTTGTGTGTATCTCTCCATTCATAAAGCCTAAAACAACATATACAAGAATAGGAACAAGAGTAATCACAATAGATAATGCTCTACATAAATCTCTTTTCTTCTTATATTTCTTAGTCATTGACTTACTCCTTTTTAACTTTATCTATTTTAGTGATGAGTTCATTCAAGTTCTTTCTTAGATTCGCATTGTCTTGTAGGACTGTTCTATATTGTGCTTTTAAGTCCTCAAATTGGTCTTGATTGTCTTTCATTACTGACTTGAGCACAGATACCATTTTAATAAATGATACTACAATACCGATTACTGTTACTAGCAAAGGTGCATAAGTCATAATTAAAGACTCTATTGTTGAAAATTCTATCATTTTAATCCTCCAGTTCTGTTAGATACCATAAAGGTAATTGTGGTTCTACTATTATTAGGAATAGTTTTTTAAACTTATTCATAAATTCTTCAGTGACATCTTTCTCTAATAGTGCCATAAGGTTTGCATAAGCATCCATTTTAGACTTCTTGTACTTAGTCACATTTTGGTCGTTAATCGTAGGTAATTCATCTAGCGTATCGGTACTAGGTGCTGTACTAGGATTAAATGAATGGTTATAAATTGCTTTATTGCCAGTCAATAGCTCATCTTCTGTAAGTGCTCTTAAGTCTGTTTGTATGCTCAATCTCTTTTCCCATGTAGGACCATATTGAAAGATTGTACTGAATAATTTTAATTTGAATTGACTCTCATCTGAATTAGCAACACTTGAATTTCCATATCTTGCAGATAATAGATAGAATAATGTTTGATTAGTAGTTTCCTTGAAATTAGGGTTAAGACCTATACTATTATATATTGCTGTATCATCCTTGAAATCATCAAATGTAGGGTAAATATCATTGAATGTTCTTGTTCTATAATTTCCATAAACACTATTCATCTTCTACCTCCATAGTTTGTTGTGGTTGTTCACCAGGCATACCTGATTGGTCTTGATTGTCTATCGCCTGTCCATCTCCATCAGTGTCCATATTTATCACTGTTTCTGATATTTCACACCAAATACCTAGACCCCAAATAGCATTAACCATATCACAGAATTTTTGTCTAATAGTTAAACCATCTTGCATTACAAGTCCTGCATTACCACTATTCATCTTTTGTTCAGCTTCCAACATATGTGATTTCTTTTGGAATAAACCACCATTATCTAAACCATATAGTGATAAACGATAGTTATCCATTGCTTGCATATATAGTAGGTATTCCTCAGATTTTAATGCAGTACCATTTGTTAAATCTTGAAACTCTACATTTCCTACAATAGGTATCCAAGGGTCACCAGTTAATGCTGCTTTTGTTATTGAACGACTTGCTAGTTTAACTTCTGATTGTTGGTCTTGGTCGTTTACTCTCATTCCTTTAATACCACTATTTGAAATAAGTGATGTTCTCGCAAATGGGAATGCTTCTGACATAGCATCTAACACTGGTTCTTGTAGTATTTGTCTACTTATATTTGTTTGAGAGATTTGTTTGCTATAATCTGATAGTAAAACACAACCATTTTCTATTGTATCCATATCGGCATCTAATATATCAATAACTACATCTCTTGTAAATGCTTCTATTGGTTTTGCTTCTGTTGAGCCATTGAATGGTAAGCCTGCTACTCTTGTAAATCTTCCATAAATATCTATTGTGCCTGCAAGTGCATATGGTAGGAAATAGAATTTGTCATCTAGTTTACTATAAAAGAACATTGCTTGACCTTTATAGTATAGTATTCTTTCTAGTAATTGCCCATCTAAGCCACTTGGAAGATTATACCAAACATATCTATTGATAGCATTTTGTTCATCTAGTATTCTTAATTGTTTCTTGATGCCTGATTTTAACATACATTTATCTGCACTATTTTCAGCCACCATATCTACTGTTTTACCATTGAAGATGGCCTTAGGATTAAAACCAGCAGATGTATATAAATTAATCAGGTCTTGTGTTACTAATGTTGGTACTTTATTTTCTGCCATTTATTCCCTCCTTAATTTTTAATAATAATTGTGGGTCTGTTATTTTGGTTCCACCAATAGAAATTGGTATATCTGATTGTTTTAAATCAGAATATTCTTGTTTATATTTAGTTTTTTCTAATTTAGATTTGGCAAACTCAGCTCTATATTTTTCAGAGAGAGCCTTTTGTTTTAATTTTAACACCTTTTGATTTTGAGCACGTATGTTGGCTTGTTGCATTTTTTCTTCTTCAAATTGTTGCATTTTTTTAATACCAGATACAATGCCCATAGTGGTATTAATCGCGTTTTGTATTGCTCCCATCTTATTTTATAAACACTCCTTTATATATTTCATTTGCTATTTGGTTTAAATAATTAGTATCATCTGCAATATCTTCTAGTCTAATCACTTGACCTTTAATATAACTATAATCATCTTGTAGGAAGTCGACTATCTTCCCTATTCTCATTACTGTCATTCCATTATATTTAATCTTGTCTTTAAGTGCTTGCTTTTCCTCATCTGTACAAGTGTAATACTCTAACATTGGGAATACTTTATTGTTGGCAGTAAATGCGGTGACCTTTGCTAGTGAGTCTGGCATTGCTTTAATATTTCCTAATTCATAACCGAACATATCTTTTTTATAGTCCAACGCTTCATTTTGTAGTGACCTATTCATTAGGTAATCGGCTAAACCACCTCCTGCACTTAGTGTTCCCATAAGACCACCTAAGCCAGCACCTAGTATATTCCCACTCAACAAGCCTGCTGAAAGGGCACTTGCACCAGCAGAAAAACTTGATTGAATCCTAGACATTCTATTGTTAAACTCCATATTTTGTATTTGTCTGTCAAATATGTTTTGATAGTTCTTGTTGTTAATTTGATATGATTTCCATTGGTCATTTATAATAGGTAATGAGAAGTCACCACCGCAAATTAAGCCTCTTGCATCATCAAACTCTTGTCCATATAATCTACTGAATGCTGGATTAACGTGAATATATGGTTTATATGGTAGATAAGTAAAGTCAACATCAAATCTTGTTACTCCACCATTCTTAGCAGCACTAAACTCAAATTGTCCATTGTAATTAGGGCTCACTAAACGATACATATCACACTCATTAGATACTTTATAATCACTAATAATGATATTATTCTGTATGCTCAATGTGTCTGTACTAGTATATCCGTTGAATATCACACCTACAACATTATCACCTTCTGTGATAGTACTATATAATAGATTGTTCCCATTAACATTCATTGTACCATCTTCTTGAATAATAGTCCTCACTGGACAATATGGTAATAATTGAATATCATATATTTTACTACCTTGTTGTGTACCACCATGCTGTTCGGCTATTGACATTGCTGTACTGAATGCTAATTGTTTACTTGCTTTACATAACACATCTGTACCATTATAAATAGTTAAGTCATCTGAGTAAGGGATAGCGAACATATCATATGGGTTGTCATCTAAATGATACCTACTAGCAGTAATGTTATATTTAGTTTGTAGGTTCGTTTGTTCCTCTAATGAGATACGATATAACTGTGCTTCATAATACATTTTAAAGGTGTCACTATCGTAACCAGAAGTTGTGTTACCCCTAGTTATTTTAGTGTTATTAACTATGTTATCTCTCATTGTATCAGGAAGATTACCAGAAGTTAAGTCTACTGTTTCAAACCCTTTGTTTATTACACTGATATTAACTTTATAGTATTTATATGTACTGCCACTGGTTGCTCTAATTATCTTGCCATTCATACCATAAAATTCATTAAACTCACTTTCACTTGCATATGTTCCATAAGACTTTGCTAGTGGTATTATTTGTGATAGATTTATTGCTTCCTTAAACTCTGATAAAGTTATTGCTGGTTTTGTTTGTCTTAACGTAGTAGAACTATATGCAGAGTTACCTGTGTAGTTGTCAGTACCTACAGTATATATTATAGAAGCATTACCTAAATTACTAGTTACTCCTACTTTTGTTATAAAGTTTAATTTAGTTGGTATACCTACATAATCTTGTGTAGTATATTTGTAGTAATCCCAAGTTTCTATATTGCTTGGTACTTCAATATCTACTGGGAAATTCCTTGTTGTTGTTCCACTTAATGTAGTAATTCCCTCACCATCACTTCTAGCATAATAGCCTACTATCCAAGCACAACCTGTTTCATCTTTAAGTAATGTTTCACTTGTTTTAATTTGATTAAAGCCCATTTCTTCATTATTAAAGATTGCTGGGTCTGAATTACTTACTGTTGCTTTTTCAATGAATGTAGGGGCATTTATGATTGAATTATAGTTATCTACAACTAAATCTCTTCTTAGTGTTAATAGGTATTGCCCATTTCTTTGTCTTTTGCTTTCTAGTATAAACCATCTACTCTCAATAGTGATACCATCTGATAGTATACAATAGTCAAATTTTCCATTGCTATTAACTATTTGTGTTGTGTCTACTCCATCATTTGGATTAAAGTTTACATTCCCTACAACATCAAAGTTATAGTATGGTGCTACTAAATACTCTGCTAATGTATCAAACTTCTTGACTATCCTATTGTAGTAGTTGTTATATTTTAGTAAATATAAATTCATTTGTCCTCCTTTACTGGAAAAGGGCTTCTGTCCTCCTTTACTGGAAAAGGGCTTCTTTATAGTGAAACCCTTTAGAATATCTATTATTCGGCACTAACTCTTAATGTAATTAATGGATAGTTATGTAAGTGGTCTAGGGGGTTATGTCCGAAGGTAGTGTAGTGTGTATCTGTCAATGAACGAGCATTGAAGAAGTTTGTCCCTGCTTGGAAACCTGACATATAAGGGAAGTCCCTTTTATGTATAATTTTACATACGATATTACTATCTTCTTTATAGAATGGTACTAAAACAGCAGTTTTTGAAGCTACTTTAATACCTGAAGGTATTAATTCACCTGCAAATAGGAACACTTTATCACCAGCTTTCTTTTCTCTACCTTTAATAGTGGCATTTGCAGTTAATGTAACAAAACCAGGTTTTAACATTCTAATAGTTAAGCCATCAGCAGTTGTATCTGCAGAAGCACTAAAAGTACCTACTTTACCGAAGTATTTTGATGGTAATGTTTTAGACACATCAATTAAGCCATCTTTGTGGAAGATTGTTGGTAAGTCTAATTTTGTGATTTTGTTTGCATATGCTGAGTTAAAGATAACTTCAAAGTCATCTTTACTATAACTTCTTAAGTTTTGGTAGTCATTGTAATCACTAGATTCATCACCTAATGCTGTAAATATGTCTGCCAATTTTGTTGCAATAGTTTGTGCTTGTAGTCTATTTTCAGCTTCTTTGTCATTCTCAACAGTTGGTAGTGATACAGTTTGTTCTTGTTCACCTTCATTAGTTTCATATGTACCTTTACATACTTTATTTAAACTACGGTCATAAACTCTCTTGGTATCTCCCATCCAACCTAACATTTGTGAATTGAAAGCTGAGAAAGCATTTTCATCCATCCAAGCTCTTTTTGTTAAGTAGTTATCAAGAGATAATCTAATTTGTTTAAATACATCAAGTGTAATTGCTTGACATTGTGGGGCCTCTGGTCTGTTAAGTTCTAATAGTTTAGTTGCCTCTGCATCAGCACCGAAGTCAAATACAGGAAGCGCATCTGTAGAATATTTAAGCAAAGTATCGCCCAGCATACTGCCTTCTACTCTGTTAATAAAATCTTCATTGAAATTTAAGTTGTCCGCAAAAACTTGTTGAGAAATTATCATGTTATAAATAGCCGAATATATCTCATTTGGCTTCAACGAACCATTGTAATTTACTGGATAAGCCATTTTCTTTTTTTAATCTCCTTATTATATTAATCTTCTTTGAAACTCATTGTCAAATACTACAGGATTACCATCTGCAATATCTACACATTCTTGTAAAACTGACGCCACTCTTTCTGCTTTCTTAAAGTCATCTACTTCTGGGCTACTAAGCTTGCCTGCTTTCATTACGAAGGGGTCAAGTTCGCCTTTTTCCATTAATGCTTTGCGGAGTTGTAGAGTATTGCTTACGTATTCTAAACCACATAGGTTACTATCTTCACCATATAGTTTTTTTCTTAAAGCCTCTATGTCAACTTCGGGTTCTTTTTCTACTTCTATATTTTGGCCGTTTACTAAAGAATTTAATAATTGCTTGTTCTCTTGTTGTAATTTGTCATAAGCTTCTTTACTAACACTATTTGCTTTCATCTCTTTTATAGCTTCGATGTAGTTGGCAGTGTTATCACCAACATTTTCTTGCTCCGATACGTGATTTTCTAGTTCTTCCATTTATCTCTCCTATTTAAATATTACTATTTATAATTTAATTTGTCAATGTTTTATACATAAATTTCCCTTTTAAAATTAATTTTTAACAACATAATATACACCAGAGCCATCGCCATAGCCATCGCCAGAGCCATCGCCATAGCCATAGCCAGAGCCAGAGCCAGAGCCAGAGCTTACAACCAAAAACCGCTCTATTAAATTTCCCATACATAAACCTCTTTAATATTTTCTTCAGCTGATTTTGTGCAAGGAATAATTTCTATCGCATCTAAAATTAAAATTTCTTTAACCGGTTGAGTAAATTTACAATCCTTTTCATATTTAACCCCATCATTTGCTAATTGGTTTAAACTTGCAGCCCCCGACCAATACCATAGTCTTCTTGTGTCGGTCAATGTAACCTCTCTACCATTTCTTTCTTTTAAATTTCCTGCAAAAACTCCACTGTTTTCGCCTCTAACAATAACATATTTTTCCATTTTTTTACTCCTTAATTCCTAAAATTTTAAAAACACTTTCTAATTCTTCTACTCGGCCGTCATAATAATCTTTATATGCCGATGCTAAAATGCTGTTATTTAATTTATACTTTTCATAATTTTCACGCATTTGTTTTCTTTTGTCAAGCAAAGTTCTATGTTTGTTTTTTTAAAATCCAAATTGTTACTCTATCTGTTCTCATTTTTTTCACTCCTAATATATATTTTTTGTGCTAATTTCTTCAACATGTCCGCTCTTCGTTTCGTTCACTTTTAATTCATACAAGCCGAAACTTCCATTAGTATCGCATCTTTCTTTATAATCATTAACCCAATCTTCAAAACAATAATCATTGTCTATATCAGAAGCATATGGCTCTTTTAAAGCCTTTTTTAAATTTCTTTTAAATGCTCTTCTGTTTAACCCTCTAATTCTTTGTTTTCTTTTTTTCATAAATACTCCTTTTATATGTAAAAAATCTTTGCATCCGACAATGCAAAGATTTTAAAAGAGAGACCTATGAAAAAGGTCAAATTTCTACTGGTTTTAAAGTCTTTAGCCTTGACTATATCTTTGACACTTGTCGGAGTGCTTATCTATTTTTTACATAGATATATTTAACATATAGATTTTTTATTTGTCAACAAAAATTTATAAATTTTAAAGAAGTTTTTTATCAATTCATAATTTCTTTAATTTTATTTTCAAAAATAAAATTTAATGTATAAATATCAATTATATCATCATCAGTATCTTTATTATAGGATGCATTTTTAATTAATTCAATATTCAATTCTTTTAAAATTTTTATTGTAGACTCATTTTGTAAATTATTTTTTTTAGTCATTTCCCTTTACCTCTTACTATGCTTAACAACCATATGAATAGGATATAAAACCCTATACTGGATGTAAACATTAGAATTGTATTTAATATCTTTAATATCATATTTTACCTCTCTTTATGGCTGATGATTTTCCTTAATAACCATATTAGTTGTAGGAAGGGTCTCTGTTTAGGTAACCTGGCTTTATCAATGCCGTTAAGGCAGAAGCTCTTCGCCTGATACCTGCTTTCAACTCAACTTGAATTAGAATATTAAACAGTGCCACAACCTACTAACCATTTATATTAACATTGCCTGTGGTTAAGGATGCTAATACCGAAATTATTTTGCTTTCAATTCTCTCATCCTGGCCTGAAAGCTTGCCATACTTATAATGTCACAATAATTATAACACATTGAGTCATAAATGTCAAATACCATTTGTACTAATTCAGGATTAAACACTTTATCATTGTGTCTTCTCATCGTGATTATTTTATCTTTACTGACTGTTTCTCCATTATATTTACGTATATATTTACTATCATATACACAAAACCAGTCACTCTTTTGTTTACTAAACATTATCAAGTTTGTAACTTTATGTATTTGAGTTTTCTTTGGTTTAATCATTGACAAGTCCCTTTCTACTTTTGCATAGTTAGGGTCATCATTGTAATCCATCATATTGGCATTGTATGACTTTGCTCTTTTGTCTTTGTAGGCTTCAGTAACTTCAACATTCCAAAACACCGTTCTTTTACGTGTTAATTTGACACGCTTATAGTTGTTTGGGTTAGGAATGTAGTTATACAGTTGCCCTGTCACATTTGCACACTCGCTAACATTGTTAGCAAGCAAGATATTATATACTGCATTATAGTCCAAGACTTCTTGGTCTCTTAATAAAGCCTCTTTATATATCCTATATTGCTTCACAGGGTCACCAACTGATTTCCTACCAACACCGTCATCTTGCATAAACTCATCCCATATTGTTACTATAAACCTCTTTTTCCCACCTTGATGGCAGTCTTTGAAGTAATTGCAATCATAAAGATTTACGCCTTTCCCAATACTTGCTGCACTAACAAGTGGATAAGCCTCATATAGTGGTTTACCATGATTAAATACTTTATTACCCTTAATAGTGATGTCCATATTGTATTTATTCATTAAATAAGGGTCTACTGCTTTATCTGGTTTCAGTAAGGCTTTAATAGAGTTGTCATTGATACGAAAATAGTAGGCTCTTACATTCTCTGCACCATACTTTCGTATGAGTTGGATGGCAATCTCCATACCAATTACTGTTTTTCCTATGCCACGCACAGATGTTATTACGAAGTCACTAAAACCATTATAACTGAATATCCAGTTTGTGTTAAGGTAAAGCCCAAGCATTGCCTTTTTTCTTCTTCTTTCTTTAATTGCCGACACAGTCTTACTATAATTACTCATACTATACACTCCCAAAGAATGTACTTGCTATAATCTTGGCGTTTTCTTTACCGACCATGCCTTGACTTTTAAGTTCTTGTTGTGCTTGTTTAACATCCCGCCAAAATTCACCTGTTTTACCAAGTCTTATTTGGTGAAGAGATACTCTTTCGCCATAAAGTTCTTCCATTCTCTGTTGCACAATGGCTGCTTGTTTAGTAGTCATCTCATATTTTTCTTGTTTTGCTACCAAGTCTTGTGTTATGTTAGCAACTTTCCTCTTTCCTGCTTCTATTTCAGCTAATCTATCATTTTCTAAGGCTGTATAAACTGCTTGAAATTCACTAAAGTTGTAAATTTCTTCCATTCCTACTGGTGATTTAACAGCCTTTTTATTATATCTCTCTACATATGTTTTATATAATTTATTCCAATTCCTCATATACCCTCTCTATACCATTTTCTAATGTTACTCTATATTTTTGTATTTGTTCTGCATCTTGTTTATATATATCACCCCATTGCCAAGCAAATCTAGGTTTAAGGTTATCTAATCTAGTTTTTCCTCTAATTACCGGATAATATATACCATCTTCAATAAACTCAT
>ERZ808277.466-NODE-466-length-12530-cov-37.355900_pt1 | contig 12530 bp, 16 predicted proteins | sample MGYA00521240_ERZ808277 | MGnify/ENA primary metagenome ERZ808277 (study PRJEB31516, sample SAMN03275599) | gut metagenome | biome: mammalia-associated habitat; material: feces | host: Papio cynocephalus | place: Kenya | collected 2012-07-17 ... | reverse complement strand
TGACAAATTCAAATATAAGATGTATAATATGTACATATAAAGGAGGTAACCAATGTATTATATAGTTCAAAACAAAAATAACAATATTTATATTTATGATGATAAAAAAATGACATTTACATCAAATAATACTGGTATATCAAGAGCAGTCAAATCAGTTCAACTATTTTTGAATAATACTATACTAGATATATTATTTGAATCAAATGATAAATCTATAGAAGAATATCATCATGGTAAGTATAAAATATTAGAAAAAACTAAAAATAAAAAAAATTTAGAAATTTTTTTTAAAATCAGTTGACAAAGTAAACATTATACAGTATAATACAAGTATAAAGAAACAAGATAACACTAATACAATAAAACAAAGCGAGGTAAAAACTATGAACCAGTTCTTAAAACAAGCAATGACACAAGTAACTAATAACCCATATGCAGGTCTTACTAAGATTAAAGCAGTAGACCTATTAGCAAACTTTAAAACTATTACAGTAATATCATTTGATAGAACACAAGATAGAAATGGTAACCCAAGTTATCGTTGTAAAATAGCTGAGGATACCAACGTATATTTCTATGCTACATCAGAACTTAAGTCTATGTTCACAATAGCACTTAAAGAAACCACAGTAGAAGCATTAAACCAAGAACTACCATTACAGTTTGATATAGAACCATCAACTGTAGAATATAATGGTCAGATTTATCCTGGTGTAAACTATAGTTTACACCAAGAACCAACAATAGCTTAACACACTGTCCATGTGTTATAATATACTCCTTGTTATGGGTGGTTTAAAACACCACCCATATATAAAAATATTATTAGGTGAGGTACAAAATTATGATTAAAACAATTAACATCACAAGAGCAACAGTAACAGTAGTAGACTTATCAACAAGTCAGTTATCAGATAATACAGTAGAATATAATGGTCTACTAACTGATAAGCAAGTATTAAATAAGGTTAAGAAACTTGATACAGATACAGTTAAGACTGTAACTGTTAAATCAATAGAACAGATAGGTAAGCAGTATGAATTATCTGATGAGGATTTCATCAAGTATGCAACAGTAATAGGTGAAACAAAACCTATGACACGTGTTAGAAATAAAACTGAATAAATAAGTAACAGTGTAGGCAGTGTTAAACACGTAAGACCTACACTAAAAATAAAATAACAACTGTAAACATTATACAATAAGAATGTGAGGTAAATATTATGTTATTGATAAATAAAAAATATATCATGTTTGATGATTTAAGTTATATGAACTTAATGGATGGAACTGTTGGTAATGCACCATTTGGGTTAGTGTGGTTCAGTCACAATGTAGAAAAAATAGACACTGATACATTAGTATTAATATCAAGTAGTAACTATAAAAGATTTCTACAAGATAGTGATATAGATAAACTATATCTAAGAGCATTAAGTCAAACTGCTTATGGAAAACGTGAGGTATAAAATTATGTATAAAACAAATAGATTAAAAGACTTGTGTAAACAAGCACAACTTAATAGAATAAATGCAGGAATAACACAAAAATCTGTAGCCTATGAATTAGGTTATAGTGTAGAAAATATATCTGCATTTGAAAATGGTAGGAATAATAATGCTGAGATTTTAAATTATTATGTAACTAAAGGATGGTGGAATAACAATGACTGAATATCAACGTTGGAAACAACAATATAATAAGCAACTTATTGCTAAATATACTAAACCAGTAACACAACCAAAACCAATACCTAATCCACAATCACAGTCAACACCAAGACCTAAACCAAAATCTAAAATACCACAATATAAACAAATATTAAATAAAACAGTGAATCAAGTAAATAAAATGAATAAACAACAGTTACAAGAATCAGTAAAAATATTAGCAAGGCAAGCTAATACTCGTCTTACCAAACTAGGTAAAGCAGGATATACAAGTGACTGGTATAATACATTACAGACTGTAAAACCAAGTGATAACTATAGTCAATTAAGAAAACAATATAGTAAGTTATCACAATTTTTACAGTCTGATATGTCTACTGTTAGTGGTGTAAAAAAACACACTATTAAGGTAGCACAAGTATTAGGTGTTGATACTAAATATTTAACTGATGATAATTTTAAAAAAATAGCATCAATACAAAGTAAATTAATTGAATTACAACATTTAGGTTCTTTACCTGCTGATTTAGATTCAGACCAAATAATGCAAGATATAGGTGATTACATAACATCAGATATGACTGTTGATTCTATAGTAGAACATATAGAGCAATTAGTTGAACAAAGATATTTAGAGGAACAAGAACGATTAAGTCATTGGAGTGTATAATTATGTTATTGGATGGTGTGTTAGTTGATGATATACGTGATACATTAAGACAAGATAAAACAATATTTGGAACAACCTTAAATAATGGTGTTGAATATTATAATGTATCATGTGCATTTGATATAGAAACATCATCATTTAAGATAAATGGTATTAAACAAGCTACTATGTATATATGGCAATTTGGTATTGGTAATCATATTATTATTGGTAGAACATGGGATGAATATAAACAACTGATAAAACAAATTAAAGCTATGTTTTATCTAAATGAAAAACGTATGTTAATAGTTTATGTTCATAATTTAAGTTATGAATTTCAGTTTATTAAACATCAATTTAAGTTTATTGATGTATTTAGTGTAGATATGCGTAAACCAGTTTATGCAAAAACTGATGATGGAATAGAATATAAATGTAGTTACTTATTAAGTGGTTATAGTTTATCTAAACTTGCTGATAACTTAATATCCCATGATGTTAAAAAATTAGTAGGTGACTTAGACTATAGTAAAATAAGAAATAGTAAAACACCATTATCAGAACAAGAATTACAGTATTGTATAAATGATATTAAGGTAGTTATCTCATATATTGACGAGCAAAAAGAACAATATGGTAATATTACAAAAATACCAATAACTAATACTGGTAGAGTAAGACAATATATACGTGATGTGTGTTATCCACGTGATAATACTAAGGAATATAAAAACTATAAAAAACTTATGTCAACATTAACATTAGAACCACAAGAATATACAATACTAAAACGTGCTTTCATGGGTGGTTTCACTCATGCCAATGCAGACTATATTGGTATGATTGCTGAGGATGTTGCAAGTTATGATTTTACATCAAGTTATCCTACCCAAATGATAGCACAACAATATCCAATGTCTAAGGGTGAATATGTTGGAAATGTTTCACGTGAAACATTAGAACAATTATGTAAATACTACTGTTGTGTATTTGATATTAAGATTACTAATTTAATATCAAAACAAGTAGAAAATATATTAAGTTATAGTAAATGTTGGGGGGTTAAGAATCCAGTAATAAATAATGGTAGATTATATAGTGCTGATGAATTATATACTACTATAACTGATGTTGATTATTATAGTCTTAAACAGTTCTATGATTTTGATATAGTTGGTATAGGAAACTTATACAAATACAAACGTGGTTATTTACCTAAACCTATTATAGAATCAATATTAAAATTTTACAATGATAAAACTAAATTAAAATCAGTTGTAGGACAAGAGGTTGAATATCAAAATAGTAAGGGAATGTTAAATGCGTGTTATGGTATGATAGTTACTGATATAGCAAGAGATACTATAACATTTGATGATGATTGGAAAACAGAACCAGTTAATCTAAATGATGTTATTAAACAATACAATAATACAAAGCGTAGGTTTTTATTTTATCCGTGGGGTATTTGGGTTACTGCCTATGCACGTAGAGCATTATATACTGGTATCATTGAATGTGGAAATGATTACATATATAGTGATACTGATAGTGTTAAGATAATCAATAAACAAAACCATGAACAATATTTTAATAATTATAATACAGATATTGTTAATAAATTATATCAAGCACTAGATTACTATAATTTATCACATGACTTAATAGAACCATGCGATATAAATGGAAATAAACATTTATTAGGTGTTTGGGATTATGAGGGAATATATAATAAGTTTAAAACATTAGGTGCTAAGAGATACTTGACATTTAAGGATAATAAGTATATACTAACAGTATCAGGTATCAATAAACAACTTGCTATTGATTATCTTAAAAATAATACTGATGATATATTTAATGCATTTAATAACCACATGATATTACCACAAGGTCATAGTGGTAAAAATACACATACCTATATTGATAATCCTATGGATGGTATTATCACTGATTATTTAGGAAACACTTGTGAATACCATGAACTAAGTGGAGTACACTTAGAAGAATCTGAATATAATATGGGTATTAGTAATACATTTAGTCAGTTCTTAAAAACTTATAAAAATATAACATTGAGAGGTAATTAACTATGAATATTTTAAACAGACCAAAATTTTATACACTAGATAATATCTTATCACATGACGCTCAATATAATATTATCATAGGTGAACGTTCAAATGGTAAAACTTATGCTTCATTAGAATATGCAATCAAAAACTATTGTCAAGGTAAAGGTCAAATGGCTTTAGTTCGTAGGTGGCAAGATGATTTTAGAGGTAAACGTGGAGCAGTTATGTTTAATTCACTTGTTGAAAATGGTATAATAAGTAAATATACAAATGGTAAATGGACTGATGTATATTATTATAGTGGTAGATGGTATCTATGCAAATATGATGATACTGATGATAATAAACGTGTATTAGATAATGAACCATTTGCTTATGCATTTGCTATTAGTGCTATGGAGCATGATAAATCAACATCATATCCTAATATAACTACTATAATATTTGATGAGTTCTTAAGTAGAGGTATGTATTTACCTGATGAATTTATATTATTTATGAATGTTATTAGTACAATAGTCAGACAACGTAACAATGTTAAGATATTCATGTTAGGTAACACTGTTAATCAATATTGTCCTTATTTTAAGGAAATGGGATTAACTAATATTAAGTCACAAAAAGTAGGTACTATTGATGTATATACTTATGGTGACAGTGAACTTAAAGTTGCAGTAGAATATAGTGATAGTCCAGTTAAGAAAAAAGACAGTGATTTCTATTTTGCATTTAACAATCCTAAACTATCTATGATTACTGGTGGTGCATGGGAACTTGCTATTTATCCTCATTGTCCTATAAAATACATACCACAAGATATTAGGTTTATATATTTTATAGTATTTGATGATGATATATTACAATGTGAAATTATTAAACATGATAATGATGTGTTTACATTTATACATAGAAAAACAACTGAATTAAAAAATGCAGACAGTGATTTAATATTTAGTCCAAACTATAGTAGTAAACCAAATTGGAGAAGAAAAATAAACAGACCAACACTAAAAATAGAACAAAAAATATGGTCTTATTTTAAGACAGACAAGGTATTTTATCAAGATAATGAAGTGGGTGAGATTGTTAGAAATTATATTATGTGGTGTGATAGTGATAGCATTAAAAATAAATAAATTAAAGGACAGCTATATTAGCTGTCCTTGTTTGTTATATTACAAGAATACCTTGTTTTAGTTTATTTAGTAGTTGTATGTTCATATTATAGTATCTATTGTTTTTATCTACTATAATATTATTTTTGTTTGCTAATTTAATTCGATTAGTTAATGATGAATCAATCTTAAGACTATTTAAAGCATCAACTATACTATTACTGTTTCCAATATATTTTAATGTTTCACGTGAAACATTGTCAGTTTCTACTACAACTACTGTGTGTCCTTGTGTTCTTGTACATAATATATCACCAACTACTAATTGTGATTTATCAGTTAATTTAAAACTATCAAATAAACCACTATTCATACAAGCACTTAGTTCATTTGCAGTATTAAAATTTGGTAATAGTTTACCAGTAGCATAAGCAATACACACACGTACCAGTGAACTACAGTCACATTCACATGGTACTATTATCTTGCTTGGGTCATAATTAAATGACACACAAGCATTAAGTAATGATAATCTATCAGTCATATCATATCCTATATTTTTATTATTGATTGCTTTAATCATAGCTTCTGCTATTAGTTTACGTTGTGATGAATTTTTTAATCTAATAACATTCCATTCTTTTTTATGATTATAGTAATCTTGTACTGATAGTTCTTTACCAGTTTGATTTCCTGCTACTTGTTTATAACCACCAGTTTCACCTATTCTTGCTGAACCTATTCTTATCATATTATTACACCATCCTTTAATTTTGTTTCAATTAAGTTACGTTCTATATTTGATGTTGATATTGTAACATGAACATCCTTGATTTTATTATAACCATTACAATTTTTTAATTTAACAGTTTTATTAGCAGGAAAACCATAAAAATTATTATAATTATCTGCACTATTAGTAACTGTTCTAGTAATGATTAAATAAGGTTTTTTATTGGCTAATGCACCAAAATTACCACCAAGAGAACCACCATGTTGAATAGTGTGACCTATATTAGCTCCTAAATTAGCAGTAGAACCAATTATAGTAGGTGCTAACATACCCTTACTTGCTACTGTTGCTACTACAGAACCTATTGTTGCTAAACTTGATGTTACTATTGATGAATAATTCGCACCAGTTATAGGAACTTGTTCAGCACAATTACCATTAAAACTATATAATGTTTGTGTTAAATAGTCTTTAGTTATGTTAATATTAGCAACACAATTACCAGTTAATATATCTACTCTATAAACAACATTGATATAACTATTAATAACATCATTAGTATTTAATTTACAAAAACCTATAAATGGTAAGTAAATTTGTACATCAGTAAAACCATTATAATCTCTAGCATCACCAAAATATTCAGTAACAGCAATAGTACCACAATCAATAGTTATATATTGATTATCACAATAATTACTAGAAATATTTGTGGTAACTTTACCTAATACAATATTTGTTGAACCATTTATTACTGGTGAAACATATATTCTATGTAAACTAATAATTGCTTCCATTGGGTCTTGTAATAATTGTGTTATAACATCAACAAAATTAGTAGACCAAATAAAATCATTAAAATTCTGTAATTGTGATTCTGTTGGAACATAAATTTTATTCATACCTATTGGTGATGAACTTGGTGGTATTACTATCGGTGTTTCACCACTTGGTTTAGGTATAGGCTCGTTTGGTACGTCTAAACCATCATCAATAGCTTCTTCGGTAGCATCTTTAACATTTTCTTGAACATTTTCATCATGTGCAGTACCCTCTTGTGCATCATTTTGACTATCTGTTGCTGTTTCAGCATCGGGTAATGGTATCTCTATCGGAATAGTTTCTATTTCTGTAACTGTTTCAGCATCAGGTTTAAAACCCGATATAGTATTAACTTGGTTACCCCATTGTGGATAAGTTACAGTAACACTATCATTAGCATTTGGATATGTAGCATCGGGGTCTAATGTAAAATCACCACTTGATGCACTACCAATATTACTTATAAATGGATTAGTATAAAAATATTTTAAATTTTCACTATCTGTAATACCACCTAATAATTGACCACTTGTATTTGTTTGTAATATTTCTTGACGATATTCACATCTTGAAACATCCATAGAACTAGCATTACCACGTAAAAATAATATCTCACGTTCTATAATTCTACTTAAATTACTATATGGAAATGATGTTCTACAATTACCATCACTATATGGAAAGTTTGTAGATATATTACTTGTACTTGTAACATCACAACCTACAAAATTTCTTAATATAGTCATAACAACAATAGCAAAACCTGAACCTTCAGAAATACCAATAAAAACAGCATCATACTTACTAGGATTAATAAAATTATCTCCTATTATACCTACTTCTTTTGATTTTGCTATTATATTACCACTTGTTAAAACAAAACCATTATCTGCCCATGCTTTAAATATTGTTTGTTTTTCCATTCTAGTTTTAATAAAATTATAACTTTCAGCATCAAATGATGATTGTGGTATAACACTATCAACTTGATATAAATTATTTGATTGAACATTGATTTGACCATATGTTATCTCACCAGTAGCATATACACCCATATCAACTAATATATTTTTAGCATCATTTATATCTTTAGTTGTTAAATAAGTTTTATTAGTATCACTATCTAATACACCATAAATACCATAAGTAATAGGATGTGATTCAGTCCATTTTTGATAAAATTCATCAACTTTATCGGGTGGTAATTTTGCTAATGCTTTATTTATACTATATTTATATCCCTTATCTAATATTGTTACACCAGTTGCTACTAATACAGTACATAATAAAGCAGGTAATGATGCTTTTATTACACCACCTATTGCTTTTAATACTACACTACCAGTTGATGTAGTAGTTACTTCCATTGCTACTGCACTTGATGCGTAAGAAACCTCACTACCTACAACAGCACTACTACCAGTAGTTCCTACAGCAGTAATACCATTTGGAAATTGAATTATTTTTCCTGCTTTAACTGCTGTTGAAAATGCTTCATAACTTTCATATACTAATGCTGATGTACCATCAACTATAGTTGTTAATGCACCTAAATTTTGTGGAAAATTAACTATTGCCATAATTATGCCCCCGCTGTTACTAAAATATAATTTGCTTGTTCATTGAAACCTTTATTAAAATTTAATACTGTATTATAAGATTTATTTTCACATACAAATGAACCATCATTTATATATTTATCAGCATTATTATTAGTTTCACTTTTATCTATTATTACATCCAAATTTAATATATCATTTTTATAAGACATTAAAACATCAATATCCAAAAATATTCTAAATAAATTATTTCTAACTACTGTAATATCTTTAATAAAATAATATCGTTTAAATAATGGTATATAACAATAGTTATATTGTGTTAAATTATTTGCCTCAATTAGTATTATTGGATTTATAACACTTGTTTCATCTTTAAGTGTTCCATTTAATACTATTTCATTTAATAGTGTTTTATTTATTTTATTCGTTTCATCAGAACTATTATATAATCTTATTTCCATATTATCACCATACCTACAAGTTATAAATAAGTGGGGTAACCAAATATATAATTATAGTCACCCCACAAATATTATTAGGCTACGAAAAATACCACAAAGTTTTCATTTAAGTCGTTATAATATCCTGCATCAAACTTATAGAAGTTTGTGTAAAACTCAGCTTTTGGATTATAGTTAGTAGTTACACGTCTATCTAAGTTAGTAACACCTAAAGCATCACGGTCAAACATGACACCTAACACACCAGTTACAGTTACCTCATTATTACTTGATGTATTAACATGAATCTTACTAATTTCACTAAAGCTATAGTCAGTACCACTACCTTGCCAATATGGAACTGTTTCAGCATTTGGTAATGCAACAAGTGTATTGTGGTATGTATCAGACTGTAAATAAGCATCAGCAGATTTAGCAAAATCTGATAACAGAACTACGTGTAACAAGTCATTACTTGTAAAACGCTCCTTACCACCTACATTAAATAATGTAGACATTTTAGCAAGTCTATCCTTGTAGACACCCATAGTATAAGCACTGAATCTTATAAATTCAGGGTCAGTTAGTGCTTCATCAGCAGTAACTTGTTTAGTAAACTTATCATTATATAGCTTTAATAAGTTTACTGCACGAATACCAGACTTAGTATTAAGTTCAACACTATCATATTCATTGTGAACTGTTTCAGCAATCATATTATTGATTGTACGCATAACAAGTGCATCAATCTTAACAGTCATAGCTTTATCTACACTATTATATAACATAGAGATAAATCCATTTAACTGTGCTACAGAACTGAATGACTGTTTAACTTGCATTTCAGTAAATGACATTGGTATTTCAAATGTTACTTTACTGTTAAAGAACTTAGCAGATACAGTTGGTTTATAGAATATGTTAGGGTCATAAGATGTTCCATTTTCAAGTTCCCATGATTCATTTTCACTAGCAGTAGGTAAATCAGCCTGTATTTTTTCAAGTACAGAACCAAACTCCCAACTATCCATCAATACTGATGGAGCAGAACCAATATAAGGTCTATTGACAAAAATTACTCTGCCAATATGATTAACAAGTGACTTTACATATCTATCTATTGCATTTGCATTGAATACTGATGTACCAATATCTACAATATTAGATAAGTCCTCATTGACTACTGCACTCTCACCTAAGATTTCTTGTGTAGTAGTATTGACAAGTTCATAAATCTGTTTTACTTCCATAATTTACCTCTTTCTAAGCATTTGCTTCTAATTTAATTGTATTAGTATCACTAACTAACAAATGATTTGTAGTGTCACCAAAATATAACTTATAATCAGTACCATCAACTATAGCATATACATATATATTTGCTAATTCTTTACCATCAATTACTAAATTACTTAGTAGTAATGGTTTCCTATAGTTTGATTCAATAGATTCATATAGATTATCTATTGTGACCTCAGTTGTAGTTATATTTTTATTCTGTAGGTCAATAATCTTATATCCACCACGCATTTTATTTTTCCTCACTTTCTAATATATTAACAATGTCAGTGTTTTATCTATATCACTGAATACTTGTTCAAAATAATTCCACATCCACAAATCACGTTCTTGTACTATCATGCTTTGTGTTGATGTTACACCTAAGTTTCCACCTTTAGTCAATGTACGTTGTTCAGTATGTGTCATATCTGTAGTTGATTTATTAGTATTATTGTTGTCTGATGAACTATTATTAGTTGTTGTTAGATTATTTGTTGTAGTATTATCTGTACTTGTATTTTTATCATTTACTGCACCTGAGCTATTAAAACCATAAACACTATCATTATTAGTTCCATTGTTTGATATTGTACCAGTATCTTTTGTAGTAACTGAATCTATTGTTTTATTTGTTCCAGTTGAATCAAATGTACCCTTATCAGTAATAGTTATTGTTTCTGATTCATCCCCATCATAGTTATGTATTGGGTTATAATCAAAATTAAGTGTTTCATATAGTTTATTCCAGTTCTTGATATTTTTTTGATATAATATAGTAATAATTTCATCCAATTTATTGTTATCTATAAGATAACTAACTAATGGTGTTATATATTTATTACCACTATGACCTATATAATCATAATCTAAATCCAATGGTGTAACATCTTGTTTCCATGGAACATCTAAATTATTTAATTTTGTAAATATACATCCATCAGTTATCCAGTTCGGAAACGTTTCTATCACTGTCTGCATTATCATTATCCTCACTTATACTTACTTGTTCTAGTTCAAGTTCTATTTTATTATCTTCCCATGCTGATGATAATTCTACTGATATATTAGTATCAAACATATTGTTTACCTTATCTAAAGCTAATTTACGTTGATTTAACATATCATCAACCAGTGGTAATAACATATCATCATTTAGTTGTGATTCATTTGAATTAAGTGATTCACGTTTCATGTTATAATTAGCATTTAGTCCTAAATCATTAAACCAACTTGCTTTTATATACTGATGATATTCAATCAAATTAGTTATTGTTTGACTTGTAGTACCAGTACCAAATACTTGTGCTTTAATACTATCATCATTTATTAAACTATTGTCAGCTATAACACCTAATTTACCATCAGTTATATCTTTGATATATTGTTCTGCACTTGCTTTAGTTCTATCATCACTAGCAGATATAAGTGATATAATACGACTATTTATATCAGCAATATTCATAGATATATCATTTTCTACTAATTGTGTTGCATATTTCCTAAACATTGGTAACAATCCAAAATACATAGAATCATTTGGAATAATAATTATATCCTTATCTATAGTATAATTTTTAGATAAATTCAAAGCAGGATTAGCAACAGTATAAATAGTTGGCATATAGTAAACATTTGGTTCACCACCAAATCCACCAATGAAAGCATACAATTTATCTTGATACTTAGCAATACCACATGAACCATGTGTTTGTAAAAATAATTCTAAGTTTCTTTGTGGTATTGTATCAGGTAAATTTATATATTTGAACATAGATTGTGTTCTTGCCAACATATATGTAATATAATTATCTACACATGATTGCTTATCAGTAAAATTATATACAGTTGATTCAAAAAAATTATATTCTTTATTTATCATCCTCATCACCTAAATTATGTTTAAGTTCATTAACTGTAGTTTGTAATACTAACATAGCTTTAGTATTGTTATTTATAGTTTCAGATAATTTGTTAATCGTATCATTAGTTTTTTCTTGCTGTTTATAAATGTAATAAAATAAAACGATTGTTGTAAATATTGGAAAACCAACTGAACTGATTAAGGTTGATATTGTATTTACATCCATAATTATTTACCTCTCTTTCTAACTAAAATATATCATAGATTATTTTATTATGCAAATAATTTTAGTGTTAAGATTGTACATAATATAC
>ERZ808277.464-NODE-464-length-12566-cov-2.799856_pt1 | contig 12566 bp, 20 predicted proteins | sample MGYA00521240_ERZ808277 | MGnify/ENA primary metagenome ERZ808277 (study PRJEB31516, sample SAMN03275599) | gut metagenome | biome: mammalia-associated habitat; material: feces | host: Papio cynocephalus | place: Kenya | collected 2012-07-17 ... | reverse complement strand
TTTTCCTCCAACAGTAAGGTAATGATTTGAAGCGTTTTCCCCAGCCCCATATCAAGGAACAGTCCGCACTTTGGGGTATTAATAATCTTCTCAATGGCGGTTTTCTGATAGCCGTGCGGGTTAAATTTCATCTCTCATCACCGCCAAAACAGCGTCAATCTTCTCTTTGTTATCTGCAATGAATACGCCAAAGCCCAAATCTATGAGCTTTTTCATCGCCGCCATCTGCAAGGGTCTCGGTGTACAGCCAGTCGATTTCAACTCAAAAAACACAATTTTACCGCCCGGCAAAAGCACCATTCTGTCAGGCAAACCGTTCATTGATGTTGAGTTTATTTTGATGCACAGCCCTTTTTCTTCCTTGACCCTCTTTACCAAATGCTTTTCTACCTGATTTTCTCTCATTTTTTGTCTGCCTCCTAAAATTCGCTTTAGAAAGTCAACAGGGTTAGCAGGCAGTTTGTAATATTGTTGACCTTGTTGACTTAATGCCTACGTAGATTATCTAAATAGGCATTTAGGTATTTAGTACTACTGCCTAAATGCCTAATTTTATAAACTCTATATAAAAGTTGGTCAACAAGGTCAACAAATTATATAAACACCTGCTAAAGCCATATTTATAATGTTGACTTTGTTTTCTGAAAACCCTTTTGATTGCCGTAATTTCCAAAACGACCTCGATATTTCTCCCAACCTTCCGTTTGGGATATAATATCGTTAATTTCCATGGCTTGGCGGCGTTGAAAATCCTTCTTTTCGCCGCCCAAAAGTTCACACCAAACCTCCAAAGCGCATACCTTGGTTCGCTCTGCCGTGCCGACAACTTCCGCTCCGAAATCGCCGCCGCCGTAATCGCCCTTGTAATATGATCTGCGGGCAAATAAGTCCATTTCCGCCCAATTCTCGGTTATCGGCAGCTCCAGAAAGCGGCGGACCTCACCTGCCAGAGGGCTTTCGTCAAGGTGCTTTTCCTGTTCGGCTTCCGCCAGCTTTTCCAGATGTTCATCGTCGATATACGCCTTTTCGCCGCTTCGGAACATCTGCACCGCTTCCGCCCAAACCTGCCCAACTTCCTCCTTGTCAAGCTCCCGCCACATATCCTTGGTTGCCTTTTTGGGGTCGACATCCACAGGCCAAAAGCGGCGGTTCCCCGTCGTGTCCCGCAGGAACTCGTATCGGTTGGTTGTGCCGATGAAAACGCACTGCCTAGGGTAAATCTCCACACGGCGGCCGTAAGACGGTCTGTATGCGTCCTCCGCCTTGGACATAAAGTGCTTAATACTTTCTATCTCGTTCTTCTTCATCGCCGCCAGCTCCCCGATTTCGATTATCCAAAAACCTTGAATCTGCTCATAGGCGTCTTTGCCGACAACGGTTGTTAAGGTATCGGAAAACCATTCGCCGCCCAGTCTTGAGATAATCTGGCTTTTGCCGCAGCCCTGCGGACCCACCAGAACCGTTACGGTGTCAACTTTAACACCGGGATGGAAAATCCTCGCCACGGCGGAAACCAGAGTTTTGCGGCTGACAGTTCTGGTGTATTCGTTGTCCTCGGCGCCCAGATAGTCAACAAACAAAGTTTCCGCTCTGGGCACGCCGTCCCACTTCAAGCCGTTCAGATAATCCCGCACAGGGTGAAATTTGTTGGCTTGACATACCAGCGACCAGCCGTCGTCAATGGCGGTCTTTTTGTTTATGCCGTAGCCCCGTTCCATGTAGTGCCTAAGCCCCGCATCGTCGGAATCCCGCCACTCTCTCGTTTCTTTATCACTGCACCACGGCAAAGCGCCGAAAACGGTATAACGCTTGCTGAAATCGTTCAGGGCGACCTTGCCCTTAAGGCGCTTGTCGTGCTCCAAAATCAGCTTGCAGTTGTTGATTGTCCCCGCATAGCCGTGCTTGGTTTCCTCAAGCTGCTCTATCCAGTCGTCATTTTCTTCCTCCGTCTCGGCCTTGACATCTTCCAAATCGTCTCCGAAATCGGCATTTATGGACTGCTGCCGCTCTCGGAAAATTGTCATTTTGACGTCCTTATCCCCGCCCGCAAACTCCTCCATGGCGAGGAATGAGGGCAGGCGGTTGACAGGGGTCTGCGGTTCGCTGTCCTCGTCCAAACCGCCGAATTTATGAACCCGCACCAAATCAAAGGCATTGCAGAGCATACCGCTGATGGGGTCCGTTGCGTGGTTGCTGTAAAGAAAATTTCCGTTGTCGTAAACCACAGCCCCGGCGGAGCTGCTGCCTGCGGCGTATGTATAGCGGTTACTGCCGCAGGGCGTATACACTCCGGGCAAAAACTTCTCCATAGCCGCTTCAACGGTGTATGTCCTGCAAAAAGCTCCAATAACGCCGTTTTTGGTTGTTGGGTCCTCCTGCTTTTGCAGTTTCCTGTTCAGCAGCTTAACGGTTCTGGAGGACACGGGCCAAGTGCTGACATCGTGCCAATCGTCATACTGCTTTAATACGGTTTCCGGCTCAAGCGGCAGTTCGCCGCCTGTTTCAAGCACATACTCGCCGTCGACGGAAGTGCTCGGCCAGTACATCAGCCTGTGTGCCTGATAGGTTGTATCGTCAAACATATCAATGCCGATCTGTTTGGCAATCATTCTTGCGATTGCCTCGTAGGCGTCGGGCTTAACGGGTTTTGACAGAGGAATAATCAGTCTGTATCTCGGCTTGTCGGCTTTGTGCTTGTGCGTTGAATATATGCAGTATGCACAGCTTAAGTACAAATCCGCACGGTCTATAAAATCCTCTGCGGCAAAATCGGCGTCCAGAGTAATCAGCGTTCTGTATTTCACCGTGTCCGCCTTGCGGCGGCCGCCCTTAAGGTAACCGCCGACAAAGCCGCCCACATCCTTAATATTATCCTGCTGTTTTTTGCCCATATTGGCAAACTGCCCCTGGGTTTCGGGCGTTCTCGTTGTGGTTTTCAGCCGTTCGACCAGCTCCGCCCATTCCATTTCAGTGTTTCGCCAATTTGTGCTGAACCGATTTAAGCCTGTTGCTATTTTAATCTTCATAGGCTCAATCCTTTCTGTAATACGGGCATTCGTAGCCGTCGGCATTCAGCCGCAAGCCCCTTGCCCACGGTATCTCTTTACCCATTATCTCAGTTACCTCCTCCAAAGAGCCGAAGTCCTTCGGAGCGTCGATAATCACTTCGTCGTGTACGTGAAATTCTATTTCGTAGCCTGCTTTTTCCAGTCTTTTAATGGCTTCCGCCAGGCAGTCTCTTGCAATCGCCTGAACTATGTTTTCGGTCAGCTTGCCGCGGAAGGTTTCCAGCTTTGTCCAACCGCCGTTGGTCTGGCTGACGCCCATATAGGTCAGAGCTTCTCTGCCGAATTTGTTAATTTCAAGGCGGGGTTTAACGTAGGCAATCTGCCGTCCCGACGGCAGTCCCGCAAAGAGTATGCCCGCCCATTTGTTAAAGGTGATACCGTGGGCGATACGGCTCGGACTGCCCTTTACAGCCTCCACAGCCGCTTTTTCCATTGTGTACCATAGTTTGGTTATCTTCCTGTTGGCAAGCCGCCAGGCGTCAACCAGCGGCTGTAATTCGCCCTCTTCCAGACCCATCTCCAAAGCGCCCATGGACTTTAAGGCGCCGACCGAACCGCCGTAGCCCAAAGCCAGTTCGGCAATCTTGCCCTTTTGCCGCAAATGACCGTTTATGCCGTGTTTTTTAACAGGCACCTTAAACATCTGTTCCGCCGAAGCGCAGTAGATATCGCCGCCCTTGGCAAAAACCTCCTGCCGCCACTTTTCATCGGCAAGCCACGCCACCACACGTGCCTCAATCGCCGAAAAGTCGCTGACTATAAAGCGGTGTTCGGACTTCGGAATTAATGCGGTTCTGATCAGCTCCGACAGCACCTGCGGCACATTGTCAAAAACCAGCTCAAACATATCATAGTTATCGTTTTTAAGTGAGTTTCGGGCAAAGTCCAAATCTGGCAGATGGTTCTGCGGCAGGTTCTGAGGCTGTACAATCCTGCCCGCCCATCTTCCCGTTCTGCTTGCCCCGTAAAACTGCGTGATACCCCGCAGTCGTCCGTCAGGGCAGGCGCTGTTACGCATTGCCTCGTATTTCTTAACAGAGGACTTGGCAACAGCGGAACGCAGTTCCAGAACTCTCTTTACCTTGGGGTTTTCCGTTTCAGCCATCAAGGCTTTGACAGCTTTTTTGTCCAGGCTTTCGCACTCCCGCCCCGTTTCCGTTTCCACCCAGCCTTTGAGCTGTGCCACGGAGTTGACGTTGGCAAGCCCTGTCAGCCTTGTCATTTCGGCTAAATTCTTTTCCTGAAATCTTGTGTTAAATTCAATAGCCTTTTCTACCAACTGCAAATCAACGCCGACACCCCGTTCGTTAATTCTTTGGTCGATTTCCCAAAGCTCCTGTTCACTCTGCGGCAGGGAAAAACAGCGCAGTTTATTCTTAATTGCCTGCTCAACGGCAACGTCCTGTCTGTTATATTCGATAAAATCCGCCCACTTGTCGGGTGCGTGCCCGGGCAGGTTTCTGGTTCTGCCGCCGTTGGTCTTGGTCGGTTTGCAGGGCTTGCAGAAATAGTTAATCAGATTAACGCCCCGCCTGTCCTTTTGCTCCGCCAAGCCCAAAGCCTCGGCAACGCTTTTTAAAGATCTTGGCAGTCCCAATTCCGCAGCCAAAACCTGCGAACACCGCCACTGCTCAACAGGCAGTTCTCGGTTCAGATAATGCTGTAAACAGGTGCGTTCAAAGTTGGCGTTGTAGGCAGTCTTGATTACGCTCTCATCAACCAAAGCCGCAAGCACCTTATCGGGTAAGCTCTCTTTTGTTAAATCGATAACGTCGGTTTCTTCATCATCAAAAGCGTAGGCAAAAAGAAGTATGGTAAAGTCAGGGGCACACGCATAAGCGTGCACCCCCTGTTTAATCAAATCGACACTGCTGTATGTTTCAATATCAATCGACATTTCTTTCATAGCTTTGTACCTTAAAACAAATCTTCCATGTTTTCTTCGTTATCTTCAGCAAGGAATTCCGCAAAATCGTCTTCCGCTTTGGCTCTGCCGCCGCCCAGCGGGTCGCCGTCCTTGGTTTTCATCAGATTATTAAGTCCGCAGGCGATACCTCGGTTGCCGTTGCTGTTAAAGGCATAAAAGCTGATTGAAGCCAAGCCGTAACAGCCGCTGTACAAATCTGTTTCGTCCAGAATTTCATCCCCGTTTTTGTAAATCAAGCCGGGCTTGGTTTTGGCGTTGGCATTGATGAAATAACAGCCCGCATAGTTTTCATCGTCGGCTCTGTCAACATCTCCGTCGCGTACGGGCAGTTTGAGATTGGCGGGGATTTTGCCGCCGAATTTGCCGACACCTGCATTTTTAGCGTTTTCCACAGCCTGTTTAATGCATTTCAGAGTTGATGTGTCGGTCTTGGGAATAATCAGGCTGACAGAATATTTCGGCTCACTGCCGTTAATGCTCTGCGGCTCAAAGGCGTGCAGATAACTGAACCTTACTTCGTTTGTAATAACCTGTGTGTCGTTTTTAATCTTCGCCATATGTTTAAACCTCCGTTAAATATCTTAAATATCAAAATCTTCTTTTGTTTTGGCTATGCCGTTAAGTTCAGGCCGCTTGTCCGATTCGGGAACCAAAGTCGGTGCTCCCGGCGGCTTAACCACAAACTCGCCGCACCAAGCCGCAAAATCCTTTTTGCCCAAATATTTTTCCATTGCGGTTATGGTGAGCAGCTTTCTGGGGCGGAAGCTGTCCTCACTGCAACCTTTGCTGAGCAGTTTCAAAGTAATATCTTCCTCGCTTGCGTTCCACTTGCGGTTACTCCTGCCCTCAACCAGCTTGTATCCGGGGAATTTTTCGTTGAAATTTACCGCTCTGTCCAAGGCGTAGTCCGCTATAAGCTTCGCCCACTTCGCCAAATCGGCGGCACGGTCGATAATATCCGCAATTTCCTCAAGGCTCAGCTTGTTGGGCTGTGCAAAGTCGTATCGTGCAATTTCCAGCTGTCTGTCGGCATAGGCTCGGCAGATTGCTCTGGCACTGCAGAAAGCACTGTCGCAATGCTCCCCGCAGTGGTATTCCTCACAGCCCGCATACGCCTTTTGAGCGATACCTTTAATGCCCTCGCCCCAGGTCAACAGCTCGGCTACAGATATTTCCTCACTGCTGATATTATCCATCCTCGGCTGATAAATCGTCATACGGATTTTTTCAATGTCGTATAAATAGTCATAGGCGCTGAACGCCCCCAAAGCGTAAAGCCTTAACTGCGGATTGCTTTCTGCGTCAACCTTGACCCCTTTGCCGTATTTCAAATCAATGATTTCCAAAACGCCGTCGGCGGCGATTAAACAGTCCCCTGTGCCGAACCCCTCAGGCACCCAAGCGGAAAAGTCCAGTCTTTTTTCCAGCTCGATTACTGCGTCTTCGCAAACAGCTTTTGCGGCGTTGTATCTTTCAATTACAAAATCCCTGTAACCGTCTGCGTAATCCTCCATACTCGGATCCGTTTCAAGTCCGCTGACGGCTTTGTTGTACTTGTACCTTGTCAGCTCCTTAATGGCAAAGCGGATTTTCGCTTCGCCCAAAGCGTGGGCGTTAGTGCCTTCCGTGGCATAGTCGCTGCTTTCGTTGGGGCATTGCTCCTCCAAAAGTACGCTTCCGGGGCAGTTAATCCACTTCTTCGCCCCGGAAGCGCTCAGTTTCGCATGTGCGGTCATACTACACCTCCGTGCTTGCGGCGGCAACGGCGTTAATAAACGCCTCGTATTGCTCCTGCGGCAGAGCGGAAACCTTTTCCGCTCCGAATTTGGTCAGCATTGCCTTAGCCTTGTCTATGCCGTATCTGTTGCCGTATTCGCTGATAGCCTTGCGAACGTCCGTTACGTCAAACTTAATTTCATCAGCGGCAGGCTCTTCAACAGGTAATTCAGCGGCTTTAGTCGCCTTGATTTCGGGCTGTGCTTTTTCAACTTGCGTGGGATTATGCGCAAGGCTTTCCGCAAGTGTCTTGATGGCGGAAACCAATTCCGCCGCTTCCAGTTTAATAATTATGCTGTTCATTGTTCTCATCGCCTCCCAATAAATGTCTCCAACCCATGGCTCCGCAGATTTCTTCTGCCAAACCGTTTGAATTATATAAGCAATTTTCAATAATGTTCATGATAATTTGAATTCTTGAACTGCAATCAAGCAAGGTTCTATATTCGATTAAATCAATTTCAATAGCGTTTTGCACTTGACATCCTCCTTAATCATGTTTTATAATCAAGGCATAAATAACTTGACTATATTATTTATGCCTGAGCCTTGTCCTCTGTTGCCGCAGAGCAAGGCTCTTTTTCAATCCATAAAATCCGTTTCTTTTTGCCTGCTGGTTTTTTTTCGGAAGGCTGTCGAACCAGCCGTGCAAAAACCATTCCTGACATTCTGCCGTGTTGAACTGCGTGCCGTATTTACCGCTTACTGTGTATGGCATGCCTGCTTTGATTTGCTCGTCCACTTCAGCGTAATCCCGAAAACCAAATTCCGCCATAAACTGTTCTGCGTTCAAAATTGCCATATCAAATCAACCCCGCCCATCTCATCGCCGCTGCCATAATGAAACCCATTAAGCCCATGCCGCCGAAAAAGCAGCAAATATTCGCCATATCGGCAAGGCGTTTGTCCTTTGCATTTTCTCTGCGGATTTCTCTGAGCCGCACCGCATATTCGGCAGCGTTTTTTCGTTGCTGTTCCGCCGCAAAAACAAACTCAGGGGCCTGTAATTCGGGAATTTCTTCAATTCTTACCATTTTGCTTTTCCTCCTTTACCGATAGAAGATAAATATTCTTCCTGTTTCGCTTTCAATTCAAAAAGAATATCCCTGCGACACACATCATCAGAATCAGAGCATAACCAAATAATAGCGGCTATTTCTTCAATCGGGCATCCCATTTCGTTTGCGTAGAATAATTTTTCATACTGGCTTGCTGTACCGCAGGTAAACCAGTTGTTTTCACAACAAAGCGCTCTTAATTCTTCGGTTGTTGTTACCGTGTACTCTTTCATTGTTTTTCCTCCTTAGTATTTATATAATTTTTTGTTTTGCTTCATCAGAGAAGCCAAGGCATTTTGCAAGTTGCCTTATTTCGCCCAATTTAAAATCATCAGGGTTTTGCATTTTCTTTGAAAATGTCGACGGGTCAATTAAAAGCAGCTTCGCAACATCCTTTTGGTGTAAAACACCTTTATCCGCCATGGCTTTTTTCAATTCTTTTACAAAAGCGTCATTGCTTTTAACCATTTACTCTCCACCTCCTCACTCCTTGTTATCGTTTTTCTAATTTGTTATAATCACCCTAAAAGGAGGTGATTAATCATGACAAATAAAACAGTCTGTCCGCTTAGTTGTGCAACAGGTAAATACAGCATATGCCACTCTTTGTGCAAGTTTTTAAACGATAACGGCGAATGTATGTTGGTTCTTGTGCTGGAAAAACAGCTTAAAAATTAAACCCGCTGTTGTCCTAAAAGGATTTGCGTAAGGTCAAGCACTTTCACTGCTTCGAACTGCGTAAGTCCTTTTTCTTTCATTAAAGAGATAAGTTTTTCGGAAAAATCTATAATTTTGTCTTTTTCCTCGCCACTTAACTCTATGTTGTTGCACGCCACCCAAGCGTTTATCATGTTCTCTTTCATCTTCCCGCCTCCTTAATCTTTTGCTCAAAAATCTTTGCCAGTTTCGCCAAATCAACTTGTCCAAACGAATATGTGTTGACGACTGATTGTTTTTCGAGATCAGCAATTCGTTGCTCAAGTTGTTTTATTTTTTTTCTGGAAACAAACATTTTTTACCACCTCTGCGACTAAACGCCTCTTTTATTTTTTTAGCAATTTCATCCCCGAATTGTTCAGCACTAAGTTGATTATTTACATCTTGCCGCTTTTGTAGTTCCCTCTCAAAGGCGGCAGTTTCTTTCCTATATTTCATTAAAGCAATGTGTTTTTTTTTGTTTCTTCATCAATGTAAGTGCATAACAGCGATTTTGCCTGAGTTCCTTTTGCGTTCAGAAACTGTTCAATTTCATTATCAGCAATCCTTAAATCGCTTAGCTCTTGCGCAATGCTGTTGAACGCAATAGAAAGACTGTTGCAAATATCTTTTTTGCAAATTTCGTCAAAATCTTTATCTATGATTTTTTTCATTCTTCCCTATTCCCTCCTTTCCTCATGCACTCCTTTTGATTTTGGGTATTGGGTTAGGGTGTTGGTACTTCTTCCGCACTTACAATTAAATCGTAATCAAGCGGCAAAAAAATAATCCTGTCGTATGGAATTTTATACACTTCCTCAATTTTTCTTAAAATTGAAACATCAGGATAGGATTTGCCACGCTCATAATTACTAAGCGTATCCGCCGAAACTCCGATAAGGGCGGCGGCTTCCTTTTGTGTCAATCCCCTGGCTTCCCTTGCTACTTTCAATGTTACTTTTGACTGTTTCAGCAACAAACTTATACCCCCTTTCGCAATATAAATCAACGATTAAATCGTAACCTTGTAACTATATACTACTACAATTAAATCGTAATGTCAACGGTTTTTTCGTAATTTTTTAAAAATATATTGATTTTTTTACGGTTTTATTGTATTATAATAGTATCAGATAGAAACGAGGGATTTTTATGAGTGACTTGGGCAACAAAGATATTATGGCAAAGAATATAAAGCACTACCTGGAAACCAACAATATAACAAGGTCGGAACTGTGTGCGGCATTAAATATAAAGTATTCCACTATGTCCGAATGGATTAATGGCAAAGCTTATCCTCGCATAGATAAAATTGAATTAATGGCTAATTATTTTGGTATTAATAAATCGGACTTAATAGAAGATAAAAGCGAAACAACTACGGAAGAAACCTTTAAGCGTAAAGGCGTTAAAATCCCTGTACTCGGTGAAGTAGCCGCAGGCGTACCCATTGAAGCAATAGAAGATATAATTGATTATGAAGAAATCACAGAGGAAATGGCACAAACAGGCGAATTTTTCGGCTTAAAAATAAAAGGCGATAGTATGTACCCCCGAATTTGTGATGGAGATGTTGTTATTGTACGCCAGCAAAATTCATGCGATACTGGAGATGTTGTTGTTGTTCTTGTCAACGGAGAAGCCGCAACTGTAAAAAAAATTCGCAAACAAAAAGACGGTATTATGCTGATACCTTTTAACACATCCTTTGAGCCTATGTTTTTCAGCAATGAAGAAATACAGGACTTGCCTGTAAATGTTATAGGCAAGGTAATTGAATTAAGAGGAAAATTTTAACAATAAAAAAGCCGTCGAATACTACAAAATGACAGGCGAAGTTGCGTAAACAAAATGGTAGTATGTAATTAAGAGGTGATCACGTGGCAAACGAAGTAAAATTATTTGAAAATCAAAATATCCGTACAGCTTGGGACAACGAAAAGGAAGAATGGTATTTTTCCGTTGTTGATGTGGTAAAAGTATTAACTGAACAACCGGATACACGCCATGCGGCAAAGTATTGGAGCGTTCTAAAGACACGCCTAAAAAAAGAGGGCAGCGAGTTGACTACAATTTGTAGTCAACTGAAAATGAAGTCTGCTGACGGGAAACATTACAAAACCGACGCAGCCGATACTGAACAGCTTTTACGCATTATCCAGTCTATCCCATCTCCAAAGGCAGAACCCTTTAAAATGTGGCTAGCACAAGTCGGCAAAGAACGCATAGAGGAAACCATCGACCCCGAAAAAGCTATTGACAGAGCAATCGAAACTTACCTGAAAAAAGGCTATTCGGAAGATTGGATAAACCAAAGAATTATGTCTATCCGTGTGCGTAAAGAGCTTACTGACGAATGGCAAGCCCGCGGTGTGAAAAAAGGCGTAGAGTTTGCCATTTTAACCGATGCCATGACAAAAGCATGGTCAGGCATGACAACCAAACAGTATAAAAATTTAAAAAATCTTAAAAAAGAAAATCTCCGAGATAATATGAGTACGACCGAATTGGTTTTGAACATGCTGGCGGAAACATCGACAAAAGATATTTCCAAAGCTGAACAGCCTTCAACTTTAGCAGAAAACAAAGATGTTGCCCGAAGAGGCGGCAACGTTGCCCAAGTGGCAAGGGAAACTTTGGAAACACAAACAGGCAAGTCCGCCATAACCAAACAAAACGCCCTTGATTTTGCCAAGGCGATCGCCAAAGCGGAAGAAAAGAATTAAAAGAAAAAATCCCCATTCTGCGCCAACAGAATGAGGACTTAACATAAAGAGTGCATATTGTGATATACACACAAACTTCAATTACAGTATATCATAAAGCACTCTTAATTTTCAATACCTAAAATTAGATTGAAAGGAGTGCTTTTTATTATGGCAAAAGCTAAAAAACTTCCATCAGGGCGTTGGCGCGCCAGAGCGCTGGACTATATTGACGAAAACAAAAAATATCACTACAAATCGTTTACCGCAGATACAAAGAAGCAAGCTGAATATATGGCTGTTGAATTTGAAATGAACCGCAAAAACCGAAACAAGCCATCTTACAAAACAGTAGGTGATTGTGTGGACGATTATATAAACAATCGTCGTAATTCCCTATCCCCGTCAACAATAGCTGAATACTGCGCAATGCGGAAACGCTGCGTTCCTCAGCTTATGGATACAGTCGTTAGCAAAATCAGTGATGAATTTTTGCAAAAGCATATTGACGGGTATGCGGCAACGCACTCACCCAAATCTACTTTTAATTTATGGGCTTTGGTATACTCAGCTTTAACAAAATATGATAAAAGTCTATCATACGATGTAACGCTGCCGGAAAAACAAAAGCCACAGTTAAGAATACCAAGCGAAGAAGAGTTTCAAGCAATAGTAACAGCTGCGCAAGGAACCGAATTGGAAATACCTATCCTTTTGGCCGCTTGCGGTGGATTGCGTCGCTCAGAGATCTGTGCACTCAGCTATGCTGATTTAGACTTTAGTACGCACACAGTTACTATAAATAAAGCATTAGTACTTGATACAAACAAAACATATGTTTTAAAGCAGCCTAAAACACAGGCGGGCTACAGAACTGTTTTTCTGCCTCCTGCAATATTTGATATTGCCCAACAGCGGAAATCTGAAGGTCTGAGCTTAATCAATATATCCCCCAATGACTTGACAAGACACTTTCAATCTTTATTAAAAAACTGTGGTGTTCCCCCGCTCAGATTTCATGATCTAAGACATTACACAGCAAGCATAATGAAACTTTTAAATGTTCCGGACACCTATGCCGCCGCAATGCTGGGGCATTCCACTCCGGAAATGACAAGAAGAGTATATCAGCATATCATAGATAAAGAAAAATATAAAAAGCAAAGCGAATTACAAACATATTTTGCCACAAAATTGCCACAAGTAAACAAATAGCCTGCTAAGGGCATTAATGCAAAGGGTTCAAGTCCCGTTTCTCGCACCAGAGAAAACACCTGTTATTTAACGCAAACGCTTATTTAACAGGTGTTTTACTTTACATATACCGAATTAAATT
>ERZ808277.462-NODE-462-length-12576-cov-2.845220_pt1 | contig 12576 bp, 19 predicted proteins | sample MGYA00521240_ERZ808277 | MGnify/ENA primary metagenome ERZ808277 (study PRJEB31516, sample SAMN03275599) | gut metagenome | biome: mammalia-associated habitat; material: feces | host: Papio cynocephalus | place: Kenya | collected 2012-07-17 ... | reverse complement strand
CACCCGATGAACAGTTCGTGGTTTGGTGTTATACCGACTACGAAGCCGACTTCTTGAAAAAATATATTCCCGATGCTACCGAAGTCCGTGGAAGTCATAAGTCCGAGTTCAAAGAACAGGCGGCAATTGATTTCGTGAGCGGCACAATTCGAGTGCTGATAAGCAAACCCCGAATCTTCGGAATGGGTCTGAACTTTCAGAATTGCCACAACACGGTTTTTTGCGGTGTTGACTTTAGCTTTGAAAGTTATTATCAAACAGTCCGCCGATTCTACCGTTTCGGGCAGAAATCAGCCGTAAACGTCTATATTGTCATCGGCAGCACCGAACAGCGTATTTTGTCTGCTGTCCGTGAAAAAGAGAAAATGCAGCAGGAAATGAAAATGGGTATCAGAAATCAGATACGGGAATATCAGAACGCCGAACTCAAACAGCGTGACTTTCGCCTTGATCTCAATACCCCGAAAATTGAAATACCCGACTGGATAAAAGGAGCGTGATAAATTGAACAACTACATTACCGATAAAATGGCTCTCTACAACGGCGATAGCTGTGAGCTTATAAAGCAGCTGCCCGATAACAGCGTTGACTTGCAGATTTTCTCACCGCCGTTCGCAAACCTCTATATTTACAGCGACAATCTCGCCGATATGGGAAACTGCAAGGACAGCGAGGAATTCTTTGAACAGTTTGACTTCCTTATTCCCGAGCTGTTCCGCATACTCCGCAACGGCAGGATATGTGCCGTGCATTGTTCGGATATTCCTGTTTTTAAATTTCAGGCCAATTATACAGGACTGTATGATTTTAGTGGAGATATCATAAAGCATTTTGAAAAATTCGGATTTAAGTATCATTCTCGCATCACGATTTGGAAAGACCCTGTAATTGAAATGCAGAGGACTAAGGCACACGGACTGCTTTGGAAACAGCTTCGCAAGGACAGCACATATTCACGTGTAGGAATGCCCGACTATATGCTGATTTTCCGCAAGTGGGGCGATGATGAAGTTCCCGTGACCCACACAAAGGAAGATTTTCCTGTTGAAAAGTGGCAGAAAGTAGCTTCTCCTTGTTGGGATTATGAACCTACACCGATTTGGTGGGATATTCAGCAGACGAACGTTCTCAACGCCAAAATCGCACGTTCCGATATGGACGAAAAGCATATATGTCCTTTACAGCTTGATGTTATCGAGCGTATCGTTGAGCTTTATTCCAACGAGGGCGAAACCATATTCACTCCGTTTATGGGTATCGGCAGCGAAGCTTATCAGGCTCTTAAAATGGGAAGAAAAGCTATCGGCTTTGAACTCAAAGAAGAATACTTCAATCAGTCTGTCGAGAACTGCAAGCAGGCGGCAGACGATTCACAGATCACATTTTTTGATAATTAAAAGGAGAAGATTATTATGGAAAAAATCACACTTAACGGAGTAGATTATGTCCCTGCTGACAGCGTTAAGGCTATGGCAGAACCGGTTGACGGAATGCGTTTTTGCATTATCCGCACTTATTCGGCAGGCGTACACGCAGGTTACGTCAAGCAGCAGAACGGCAAAGAGGTCACTCTTGTTAATGCTCGCCGCCTGTGGAAGTGGGCAGGAGCTTTTACGCTTTCGGAAATGGCTGTAAATGGCGTTTCAAAGCCGAGCGAATGCAGATTTGCGACAACTGTTCCCGAAATCACTCTCACGGAAGCAATTGAGATTATCCCTTGCACCGAAAAGGCAAGAAAAATTATTTTGGGGGTTAAAGACTATGAGTGCTAACAGCAACAGCAACGGCTACGGCGACGGCAACGGCTACGGCAACGGCGACGGCGACGGCTACGGCAGCGGCGACGGCAACGGCGACGGCAACGGCTACGGCAACGGCGACGGCGACGGAGAGGGATAACCATTAAAATTCACAACTAAAGGAGTTAAAACTATGGCAAACAATGAAATTTTCACAGCAGATGAACAGGCAAAGATTGACGATGTTCTTTCAATGGTTTTCGCAAAGATTTTCGGCGAACTCGAAAGAGAAAAGGAGGATTCCACCCCGAAATCTTCCGCAGATAGCGGCAATGAGCCTATAACGGCAGACGATAATGATTTTATCGTCTATATGAAAAAGGACGGCACTTTATTCATAGACGGAACGCCTATCCAAGTAATGTCAGCCATTAACTGTATAATAAGCCAGCTTTCCGATAATGCAGATATCCCGTCTGAATATATCGTTGAGATGATAGCAACTGCCGATAAATTAGCAAAGTGAGGTAGCTTATGGAATTTACAGCAAACCGTAAAGAGCTTAAAACCGCTCTTGAAAAAGTAAATCCTGCTTGCAGGAAATCAAGCATCGCTGTCACTAACTGCACAAAGCTCACGCTTTCAAACTCCGTGCTTACACTCGCAGGCTATGACCTTGAAACGGGTATCACAACTTCGATACCCGTTGAAGAGCCGTCTTCAATGATCGACGGTTCGACTGACGGTGAAATCCTTGTCGAGTGCGCAAAATTTCTCGAAATTATCTCAAAGCAGACGAACGATGAAGTCAGCATTACCGTTGACGATGTTTCAAGCGTAATGACTATAAAATGCGGCCGTTCAAAGTGTCGCATCGGAGTTCTGAAAGCCAATGATTACCCTGCAATTCCGCAGTTTGAAAGCGGCAACAGTATTACGATCAAAGCCGATATTCTCGCAGATATGATAAGGCAGACGATATTTGCCGTTTCGACAGGCGAAACTCGCCCGATTTTGACAGGTGAATGTTTCACGGTGGAAAATAACAAGCTCGAAGTCGCCGCTATTGACGGCTTCCGTCTTGCGGTCAGAACCGAAAACGTCACCACTGATTACAACGGCAAGTTCGTTGTAAAAGCAGATGCCCTGCGTTCGCTGTTAAGACTTTTAAAATCAGATGCCGAGATTAACGTTATTCCGTGTAAAAAGCACGTTATCTTCAATTTCGGTGAAACGAAGCTTTTCTCCCGACTTCTCGAGGGCGATTTCCATAACTATAAGGGTTCTATCCCGACAAGCAATTCAACAACAGTTACCGTGAACGTGAAATCCGTCAGCGAAGCACTTGAACGATTCTCACTTCTTACAAGCGACAAGGCTAAAGCGCCGCTCGTTTGTGATTTCCACGATGACGGCATATATATGAGCCTTAAAAGCTCACTCGGCGAAATGCAGGACGTAATCAGCGATGTTGATGTGATCGGCAATAATGTAAGGATAGGCTTCACCTGCAAGTTCCTGCTCGAAGCTCTTAAAGCTACCGAAACAGATAAGGTCAAGCTGCTCCTTAACGGCAGCGCATCGCCGATGACAATAAAACCGATGGACGGAGATGCCTTTACTCTCCTCGTCCTGCCTATGAGATTAAAAGATTAACAGGAGGTACAGCAATGGTACTCAATAAAATAATGCTTTTGGGAAGGCTCACAGCCGACCCCGAATTAAGACAGACCCCGAACGGCAAAAGCGTTACAAAAATTACACTCGCTGTTCCAAGAAAAAAATACGGCGACGGAGAAGAAAAAACCGACTTTATAAGCGTTCAGTTATGGAATAAGCAGGCTGAATTCGTTGCTCGCTATTTTGGAAAAGGCTCGGCGGCTTTTGTCGCAGGAACATTGCAGAATAACAATTATACCGACAAAAACGGCGTTAAACGTTATGATTTTTTTGTTCTTGCAGACGAAGTCCAGTTTGGCGAACCGCCTAAAGCCAATGCCAATTCAGCCGCCGCCCGTGGCGAACCCGTTCAGGCTACTCCATATCAGCCGAACACAGCGGCATCGCAGACTTTTGACAGCCTTGACGGATTTGAAGAGATCGGCGGTGGCGAGGAACCTCCTTTCTGATTGGGAGGTCTGAAAAATGGCGGAGTTTGAGCGTGATTTCAAGGGCGTTTGGATTGAGAAGTCCGTGTGGCTCGATAAACGATTGAACGCTCTTGATAAAGTGATTTTGGCGGAGATTGACAGCTTGGATAATGGCGAAAGAGGGTGCTATGCAAGCAACAAACACATCGCAAACTTTTGCCAATGTAGCGAAACGAAAGTTTCGACAGCCATATCCAAACTTATTGATCTCGGGTATCTGTATGTAAAGCACTTTGACGGTAGACAACGAGAATTGAAAAGCTGCCTTTCAAAATCTGAAAGGCAGACTTACAAAAACTGCGAGCCTGCCTTTAAAAATCTGAAAGAAAGTAATATAGAGAATAATACAGATATTAATACAATTAATAATAATATATCTGTCGAATTTGAAACTCTGTGGAAAATGTACCCTCGAAAAGTCGGAAAAGAAGCAGCTTTAAGAGCCTATAAAAAAGCTCGGAGCGACAAAAAAGACCCGACTACCTTTGAACAGGTCAAACAGGGCATCGAAAGCTATATCAGGCAGATCGAAGCCAAGCGCACCGATACGCAGTATATCAAACACGGTTCTTCTTGGTTCAACAGCCGAGCTTGGAAAGATGATTATGATTTTTCACCTGCCAAGCAGTTTTCCAACAGTTCGCAGCTTGTGACAATCAACGGCAAAGAATACGAATTACGGGGCGGCAAGTATTACACTCCGGGCGGTTGTGGAATTGCTATTGACCCGTATGCAAAAAGTGACCTTGACGATTTGTTTTAAATATGAGGTGATAAATGAGCGAAAACGAAAGCATAATGTCCGTTGTCGATCACATTGCCGATAAAATTCCGACACACACGGAAGATACATACATCGGCAGCGATGGACTTCTTTACTGCTCAAAATGCAATGGTAAGCGGCAGTCCCGAGTGATCTTCCTCGGGAAAGAACGCATAATGCCGTGTGCTTGCCAATGCGTGATAGAGCGTATCGAAAACGAGAAGCGGCAAAACGAAGCTGTGGAGCGTGGTAGGCTCGTTCAGGTGTTGCGTCAGGAAGCTTTTCCAAGCCCAAATATGCAGAACTGGACGTTTGCCAACGATGATGGAGCAAACACCGCAATTTCAAATGTTGCGAAAAAATACGCCGAAAATTTTGCCGAATTCAGAAAAAGAGGAAAAGGACTTCTTCTTTTCGGAAACGTCGGAACAGGCAAAAGCTTCATAGCCGCCTGCATTGCGAACGCCGTCATCGATAAGGCAATACCCGTCCTTATGTCAAGCTTTCCTCGAATAGCAAACACCGTTCAGGGAATGGCTTCGGACAGGCAGGCGTATTATGACAGCTTTCAGCGATACCCGTTGCTTGTTCTCGATGATCTCGCCGCCGAGCGTAAAACGGAGTATATGCAGGAAATTGTATATAACGTAATTAACGCTCGCTGCGAATCGGGACTTCCGATGATAGTTACAACGAACCTTACGGCGGAAGACATCAAAAATCCAACGGACGAAACAAATAAGCGGATATTCAGCCGTTTGTTGGATTGTTGCCACCCGATAGAAGTCAAAGGCAATAACCGCCGCAAACGGCATTGTATAGACGATTTTGAAAGCACAAAAAAATTGCTCGGTTTATGACAGAGCTTAAACGAAAGGAGCGAGAACGACAATGACAGAACGTGAAGAACTTATCGAGTTGCTTTTGCAGAGTGAACTTGAAGCTGAAAAGCACGGCATTTTCAATTGTCACCGAAGCAAACTGAAAGCGGAAATTGTTGCCGACTTTCTACTCGAAAACGGCGTTATCGTGCCGCCTGTTAAGGTTGGCGATATTGTTTACACAAATGTTTCTTGGCAGGGATGGTATTTAAGAGAAAAAGATAAGCCATACAAAGCAAAGGTTGTTTATATAGCCATAAACGGCAGCAAAAACTATGTGAATGTTGTCTATGAAAAGAACGACAATATGTTGACCTTTACTTTTGATGAAATCGGCGACAGGATATTTTTGACCCGTGAAGAAGCTGAAAAGGCTCTTGCAGAAGGTAGGGACAAGAAATGACTCCAAGCGAAGCAATAAAAGCAGTAAAGGGCAGTAATTTAAGCTCGGAAGCAGCGGAATATGTCATATCCGCAATCGAAAAAGATATTCCAAAGATACCGATCGATAATAAAGGAGAGTACGGTTTCTGCTCTAACTGCAATACGATTATAGGAAGTCCTTACGCATCGCACAGATGCGACCACTGCGGTCAGCGAATTGATTGGAGATAAGCAATGACACCACTTGAAAAAGTAAAGGCAAAGGAAAGAAGTAAATCTATGTCCTGCCGAAATTGCAAGAAGTCCGAAAGAGTGAACGGTGTGTTGTATTGTCAGATTTCGGGAAAGATAATTCTTCCGAGGTTCGAGGATATAAGCTGTTGCCGTGGAAAATGGTTAAAAAGGAGCGTGAAGAAAAACGACATATAACGAACTTTTGGAAAGAGTCCCCGATATAATGCTTTTTTTAAGCGGCAGGGGGAGTCTTGATTATGAAGAAAGGGCGGTGAACCACTTGACTAAAGAAGACATAATAAAAGCTCTCGAATGCTGTACAGCGGACTTTTGCGTTGGCTGTCCGCTTGACGATAAAGAACCCGATAGCTGCATAAACGAACTTAACTCCGAGATTATCAGCTTTATCGAACAGCAGGAAAGTAGTATCGAGCATCTGAAGAAACTGCTCGAGATCGCAGATAAGGAAACACAGGCGGCACATAAAGGCAATATCGCATACGTCATCGAATGCGAAGAAAACAGAAAAAAGTCCCTTAAAAAGCTCGGTGAGGATATAAAGATTGAGTTTCATAAAAACTTTGACGAGCTTATCCCCTCAATAATGTCTGACATCATCGACGAGCTTGTCAATAAGGCTGTCAGATGAAAGGAGATACCCGAATGAACTGGACAGAAGAACAGTACGCAGAATACGCAAGGAAACACCCGCAGAACGCACGGAAGCTTCCACCTGCAAGCAATGCTCTTAAAGTCGCAGAAGCCGTCAGAGAGCCGATTATGACCGCTACAAACGATGCTAACGGACTTATCGCAGAGTTCACTGTTTCGCTTGCCCCTGTTACAAAGAAAAACCATAGCCGAATCGTTACATACGGCAAGCGTTGTCCCACCTGCAATAAAGGCAGCATAACAAGACTTCTTCCAAGCAAGCCTTACGAACAGTACGAAGCGAAGATAGCGAGATACCTCAACGCCGCAAGAAAGGATATCGGCGGAACGATCACTTGCCCCATAAACCTTAAATGTATCTTTTACTGCGACATCCGCCGCCAGTCCGACCTTGCAGGACATCTCCAGTCCATACAGGACTTGCTTGTCAAATATAAGGTGATTGAGGACGATTGCAGGGATATAGTTGCAAGCACGGACGGAAGTGCCGTGCTTTACGACAAGCAGAACCCGAGAACGGAGATCACGATAACCAAAAAGGAACATTACGAACAATGGGCGGAAAAGCGAAAGGAGCGTAAAGGTGAAAGTATTGAGCCTGTTTGACGGAATGGCTTGTGGAATGTTGGCTTTGCAGAAAGCAGGAATTTCAGTCGAAAGCTACGATGCCTACGAGATCGACAAATACGCCATTCAGACCGCAACGCACAACTTTCCGCAGATAAGCGAACACGGCGATGTGTTCCAAGCTGACTTCACACAGTATAAAGGCGTTGACCTTATCGTCGGCGGAAGTCCCTGCACATATTGGAGCATCGCCCAAAAGAACAACCGTGAAACAGAAGCTTCGGGAATGGGTTGGGAACTGTTTAGTCAGTACGTCCGAGCGGTCAAAGAAGCTGCCCCCCGATTTTTTATCTACGAAAACAATAAATCAATGAGTGATGCTATCCGCAAAAGCATCACTCAGACGTTCGGGTTCGAGCCTATCTGCATCAATTCAGCGCTTGTATCGGCTCAGAACAGACAGCGTTTGTACTGGGTGGGAAAACGCACCGCCGACGGCACATATCGCAAAGTCCCGGTAGAACAGCCGCAGGATAAAGGCGTATTGCTTAAAGATATCCTTGACGGCATTACCGACAGAGAAAAAGGACGTGCAGTTATCGGAAGCACAGGAAGAACAACAACCCGAGAGTATTTTGATAAAAGTCAAGGCAATATGTCCTATGAACCTGTCGGCATCGCACAAAGAGGACGATACGCCGAAAGCGGAAGTCGTTCTTCCAAGTGCGGTGGAGGTACAGAGCAATACTTTGAAGTGAGAACCGACGGCAAAAGTAACTGCATCTCAACTGTTCAAAAGGATTCTATGGTAGCCGAGCCTGTTTGCGTTCAGGAACAGCTTAACGGCAGAAAAGCAAATTGTGACGGCAGTTACGATAGAAGATACGAAGCTCGGAGCGATGATAAATCAGGGACATTAACAACAAACAATCGCCAAAATTCCATAGCCGAACCCGTCCGTGTGGGTGCAATGCCCCGTCCGAACTGTGAACTCTCAACCTCGCAGGGGTTCAGAGTGTACAGCATAGAGGGAAAGTCAGCAGGCGTTAAGGCTGTCAGCGGCGGCGCAGGCGGTAAAACAGGCTTATATGCAATCCCCATAAATACCACAAACGGCGAAAAATCACAATGCCTGCGAGCAACCTGCTATAAAGACGGCATAAGAAATCTTATCGGCAATGAAGTTGATAAGCGTACAGCGGTTGCTGTTCCGATAGAGTTCGATAGTGGCATTCCGACGAAAGCAATAAGCTGTGCAGACGGCAAAACCTACACAGTATATGAAGTCAAAAGCGGCTTGATAACCATAAAAAGCAAACAGTACCCGATAAAGCTCGCCGACGGCTATTACATAATTCGCAAGCTGACCGTATCGGAGTGCAAAAGGCTTCAAACTGTCCCCGAATGGTACGAATTTCCTGTAAACGACACGCAAGCCTATAAAATGTTGGGAAACGGTTGGACTATTGATGTAATTGTGCATCTTTTAAAGGCTGTCCTCACATCCGAAAGCACGGAACTTGAATCGGAATTTTATATCGATGCAGACGGTCAGCTTTCGTGGCTGTAAGCCTAAAAATAATCTTTGAAAGGATAGATAAAATGAATAAATCAGAATTAAAAGCAGGATATCTCGTCAAGCTGCGGGATAGACGGCAGTTTATAATAACAGAAGATGAGTTGAACCCGATTATAGTGATCGGTATAAATTCAGCCGGATTTTTGCTGAAAGATTACAACGATGACCTTCATCATAAAAGCAACTGTAACTATGATATCGTTGAAGTATGCGATGAAGCCAATTCATACGGACGCAGAATACTTTGGAAACGTCCCGAGCTGAAGGAGCTTTACATACCGTTCAATATCAGCATTAATGACTTTGCGGCGGATGTTTACAGAAACGCCGTCGTCCACGGTTGGTACGAAGAAGATACAATGCACTCTTTCGGCGATACTATCGCCCTTTGCCACAGTGAACTTTCCGAAGCTCTCGAAGAATACCGCAACGATAAGCCACTTGTGTATTTCTACAACGACGACGAAGAGATCGAAACCGATATGAACCTCTATGACGGTCAGAAGCTCGAAGGCATCGCAACCGAGATGATAGATTGCATACTCCGTATTCTTGATTGGTGCAGCTACAACAACGTCAACATTGAATGGCTTCTTGCGGCAAAGCACAAGTACAATACCACCCGACCGTATAAGCACGGCGGCAAGAAAATGTGAGGGAGAACAATGCTTGTGGATTTTGATAAGGTATTCAACAATCCAAATAAGAAGCCACTTCCAAAGAAATATCCCTGTGACAAATGCGAAGAAAAGAAATTTTCGGTAGACAACCCCTATTATATTTCTTCCAAATGCGCAGAGTGTGTAAAAAATTATGAGGAGAGAAGCAAAGATGCTTAAAATATTCAAGCTTATCGCAAAGAAATTCGCCACAAAGAAACCCTGTAACTGGTGCAAGGAAGGGGTCCGATTAACATACGAAACTCATAACGAAGAATACGGAACTTTTGAATTTGGTATAAACCGTGTAGAAGAAGCTATTGTAGTTGCTCATTATGCGAATAATGTTACAGATTATGCATTAGCCTACCCCGTGAACTACTGCCCGTTCTGCGGAAGAAAGTTTGACAAAGGAGCAAATAAAAATGATTAAACTTCTGATTTGCTCTTTTGCTGGGTGGGTAATCGGGAATTGTCTGCTTGGTATGGTCGGCAGTATCGCCGAATGTATAGGCAGTTCAGATCCCAACACAAAAATGAAATGAGGTAAGAGAAGTGAAAGAACAGTTTAAAAGCCGTGTCTATACGGACAGACCTGCGTATGCAGATTTTGAAGCACCTGCAAAGTTTGAAGCTATAAAGAGCATTATCGCGAAAAGACTGCTCGAACACCCGAACGCTGTTTGCTCATATTCGGGCGGCAGTGACAGCGATATAATGCTCCACCTCATCGAACAGGTAAGGGCAACATTTGACCTTCCACCCGTACATTACGCCTTCTTCAATACAGGTCTTGAAATGAAAGCCATAAAACAGCACGTCAAGGATATGGAAAAGCTCTACGGTGTGACGATCACCGAGTACAGACCCAAGAAGAATATCGTTCTTGCTACAAGGGAATACGGACTTCCATTTGTCAGCAAAATAATGTCAGCAGGATTGGAAGGAGTTCAGAAGAAAAACATTCCGCTCACGATCGCAGACGAATATGCCGAAGCCGAAGATAAAATCGCTAAAAGAGCAGAACTCAAAGAGCGTTATCCCGGCTGCGAAACGACTATAAATTTCCTTTGCTGCTGCAATTCCAAAGGCGAACCCCGACCCGATATTCAGCTCGTTATCAACTCATCGGACTATATGCTCGACTTCATAAAAGAAAACCCCATTCCGTTCAAGGTCAGCAACCGATGCTGTGAAGTCTGTAAAAAAGCGACTGCACATAGCGTTCAAAAGAACTATGAAATGGTGATAACAGGCGAACGCCGTGACGAAGGCGGAATGCGTTCAGTTCCCCGAAAGGATAGCACTACAATGTGCTTTTCCGAAACAGCGGACGGCAAGTTCAGACTTCGCCCTCTCTACTACGTTTCCAACTCCGACAAGCAATGGTATAAGGAACGCTATAATATACGCTATTCCGATGCCTACGAGGTTTACGGACTGACAAGAACAGGCTGCTGCGGCTGTTCGATATCTTCCAAAGCCATTGAGGACTTGGAGAAGATAAGACCGTTTGAACCGAATCTTGTGAAAGCGGCGTGGAACGTATTCGGAGAGAGCTATCTTTATCGTCAGAAGTATAACGAGTATAAAGCCAAAAGACGGGAGCTTGATAAAATTGACCCCGATCAAATTACCTTTGACGATTTATTTTGAGGAGGAAAAGAAAATGGAAACTGAAAAAAAGGCTGTACTTATCAGCATTAAGCCTAAATGGTGCGAGCTCATAGCGGACGGCAAAAAGACTGTTGAAGTCCGCAAGACAAAGCCAAAGTTGAAACCGCCGTTTAAGTGCTATATCTATTGCACAAAATCCACACAGTCAGATCAGCTTTGGGTACTTAGCGAGAATGAAAGGAAAGAAAATTTTGGCTTATCGGCTATCTGTGCTAATCTAAATGCAACGTCGGGAATATGCCTTGGGGACGGTAAAGTCATAGGCGAATTTGTATGCGACAAAATTGAATATTTTAACTCTGCCGCAAGTGAATTTGCCTATTCCGTCGCTCCGTCCGACATTCCTTGCACGCTACCGATGAGCGAAGAAAAGGCGTTAGAAACTTGCTATAAACAAGGTTGTTTAAGCACCGACGATGTCATTTCTTACTTTGGCGACGAAGATTACAAAGTGTATTTTTGGCACATTTCCGACCTCAAGATTTACGACTGGGCAAAGGCGATTTGTCAGTTTAATTATCCTCATTACAAAAACTGTTATATGTCGTGTTGCGAATGCAAATATGGCGAATATGCGCCCGAGACTGACGAGTACCTCTGTATTCGCGAGGTAAATCGTCCGCCAAAAAATTGGTGCTATGTTGAGGAGGTTAAAAGCTTATGAGATGTGACTGCTGCCCTTTGGGGAGTGACGAGGACGTTTGCCCCGAAGCCGAAAATGAATACGGCATCGAACACAAAGATGGCGTTCTCGGCTGTAAGCACCCTCGAAACTGGGTGGAAAAGCGGGATAATGAATACGCCGAACACCTTGGCAATATGGGTACGGATATGGGAATTGAAATGATGTTTTCCAAAGATGATTTTGAAGAAGTAATCGACCTTTGCAAACATACTATCGGACTTGACCGCTCAAAACCCTATCATCGTCACGGCAATGCTTTTTATAAGCCATATCGGAATTATTTTGCCGCCCCAATCAAGGGCGATAGGCTTTTGGATAGGCTTTCGGGACTTGTCATCGAAAGAAAAGAAACAGAGCGGAGTGTTCTCTACCGCTTAACTCCCGACGGCTTGAAATGGCTCGGCAGACAATTAAAGATAACGATAAAGGAGTATGATTAAAATGCGTGAAATATTATTCCGTGGGAAACTTACCGAAAAATTTGCAGATGCACCTAAAATGCGTTTTGATCTTTTGAAAAGCGGAATTGTAAGAGACGGATTTGTATATGGGTCTTTGGTGGTTGACGGCAAAAAGTGCTTTATC
>ERZ808277.461-NODE-461-length-12588-cov-6.085375_pt1 | contig 12588 bp, 7 predicted proteins | sample MGYA00521240_ERZ808277 | MGnify/ENA primary metagenome ERZ808277 (study PRJEB31516, sample SAMN03275599) | gut metagenome | biome: mammalia-associated habitat; material: feces | host: Papio cynocephalus | place: Kenya | collected 2012-07-17 ... | reverse complement strand
GTGAAGGAAAGCTGCCAAATGGAAGCGATCGCAAGCAGAATGGCGACAAGCCTTATCCAACCTTTACTTTGCATAATTTTACCTTTATTTTATTGTTTTAATTTTTTCGCATAAAAATAGGGGTACAAATTTAGCATTTTTTTCTTAGAAAGAAATTATCTGCCAAGTATTTCTTATTTTTGCAGACGCATTCACCGAGATTTTTCAGAATGAGAAACAAAATATTCATCGGCATATTCACTCTGCTCACGCTTTCAGCGCTCAGCGTCGAGACCTCCGCCCAGGTCTCTCCGACCCAGCTCATGATCAAGGCGGACTCGTGCAGGATGGCCTACAATTTCGCGGAAGCGGTCAAATACGGCGAATACGCCGTGGCTGCTTTGGACTCCACATCATCGGCAAAAGCGGAGGAGAGGCTGCTTCTGTCCCGCAACGGGCTTAACATGATGGGCTTCTGCAGCCAACCTACAGTGGTGGCCAAACAGACTTTCCCGCTCAAGGATTTCTTCCTGTTCTACCCGCTTAAGGATTTCAGTTGGAGAAAGACTCCCAACCAACTCGACTCGCTGGGCGGGGATGACCTGTCGCGCGCCATCTATATTCCTGACGGCACAAGGGACATCTACTACTCGGCAAAGGACGAGGAAGGAATCAGGAATATCTATGCGACACATCTGGCAGACTCGCTTTGGTCCGCACCAGCCCTCATCAATGAACAGATGACAAGCTCTTCGGACGAGATATACCCGATGCTTTCGCCTGACGGACAATCACTTTACTTCGCTTCCAAAGGGCTTTACGGCATGGGAGGCTACGACCTCTACGTCTCTAACTGGAACAGCGAGACGAATGATTGGGAAATGCCAGTGAATATGGGATTTCCGTACTCCTCGCCATACGACGACTTCCTCTTCGTCAACACGGATGACGGAAAATATTCCATCTTCGCCTCCAACCGAGAATGCAGCCGCGACAGTGTCACGATCTATGTTCTTGAATATGACAGCATGCCTGTCCGCAAGGCGGTCACCGATGTGAGCGAGCTGAGAACTTTGGCGGCTCTCAATCCCGCAGGAGACCCTTCCAGAATTGACAACAACGCCGCCGTGCCTGATGACGGGCAGCAGGGAGAAGGGACTAAACGTTATATGGACAAGATGCGAGAGGTCAGGGCTCTGCGGGATTCCGTATCAAGGTTCAACCGGAATCTGGACAGGCTGCGTTCGGGTCTTGCGACCGCGTCAGATGATGGCAAGGCAAGGCTGACAGCCGAGATTTCCGACAAGGAACAGATGCTCCCGACGCTGAACAGCGCCCTCAACGCCGCTGTGAAGGAACTGCAAGGCATCGAGATGGATTTTCTGGCCAACGGCATCGTGATCGACACGAGGAAACTTCAGGCGGAGGCCGACAAGGAGATTGTCGGAGCTGCTTCAGGCTATGCCTTCTCCAAGAACAGCTACGGTCCGGCCTTGCGTCTGGACATTCGCAAGCCGAAGCCGACTTTCGATTACTCGTTCATGATCCTGCCGGAAGGGCGTTTCGCCGAAAGCAACACACTGCCGGACGGACTTGTTTACCAAATAAGGATATTCACACTCACCAGAAAGGCTTCCGTCGCTGACCTGAACGGCCTCAGCCCAGCCTTCGAGAGAATGACCACATCCGGCAGACATGCCTACTCTGTCGGATTGTTCAAGACCTACAAGGATGCCCTCTCGAACCTCAACAAGGTGAAGAACAGAGGATTCCGTGACGCACAGATAGACGCGTTCCTGAACGGGAAAATCATCGGCGTGTCCAAGGCTCGGGATCTTGAGTCGAAACACAGATCCATGATGATGGTCAAAATCTACCCTGAGGACGGCCAGTCTCTGTCCGAGCAGGTTATCTCCGCCATCCACGAGCACTCAGACAAGGACCTGATAAAGAGCGTGGAGGCCGGAGCCGTGGTGTTCACGGTAGGCCCGTTCGACGACAAGTCTCAGGTCGATGCCCTTGTGGCCGCCCTGAAGACCGCCGGCGCCGAGAACATCTCCATCACCGAATCCGCCTCGGAATAGTCCGGTCACTTGCGTTTCCGGAATTCAAGGAAAAACGCTATCTTCGTGAGGATCAGAAAGAATGACACGGCCGATAATGACGATTGCTACTATTGGCCAGAAAGAAATATCAAGATGAAGAAAGTCGGAAAAGTGCTTGTTGTGGATGACAATGCGGGGATCCGGTCCGCGTTGAAGATTCTGTTGCCAATGAGGTTCGAGGCGGTGGAGATCCTGCCGTCACCTGCGCAGCTTATCAGCACAGTCAATACCTTCCAGCCAGACGTGATCCTGTTGGACATGAATTTCAACACAGACATCAACACAGGAAACGAAGGACTGTTCTGGCTCAGCGAGTTACGCAACAACAACCCGAACCAGAAGGTGGTGCTGTTCACGGCCTACGCTGACATCTCGCTGGCGGTCGAGGGGATGAAAAGAGGGGCGTTCGACTTCATCGTGAAGCCGTGGGAGAACGATAAACTGCTCGCCACGCTGGAAAGGGCGGTGGCGGAAAACCGGAAAGACAATCAGCAGTCCAATGAATATGCCACCGGGCCGACCGGGATGTACTGGGGCACATCCCAGGCTATGTCGGAGATCAAAAAGACGATCGAGAAGATAGGTCCTACGGATGCGACGGTGCTGATCACGGGCGAGAACGGAACCGGCAAGGACCTTCTGGCCAGAGAGATACACAATCACTCCGAGAGACGGAACGGCCCAATGGTCAGTGTCGATGCCGGAGCGATTCCGGAGACCCTTTTCGAGAGCGAGCTCTTCGGCCACGTCAAGGGGGCGTTCACGGACGCCTACTCTGACAAGGCCGGAAAAATCGAGCTGGCCGAGGGCGGAACCCTGTTCCTGGACGAGATCGGGAATATTCCTTTACACCTTCAGGCAAAGCTTCTGAGGGTTCTCCAGAACAGGACAATCACCCGTGTCGGTGACACCAAACCACGGAACGTGAACATCCGCCTTGTCTGCGCCACGAACATGGATCTGCGTCAGAAGGTGCAGGAAGGCACTTTCCGGGAGGACCTCTTCTACAGAATCAACACGATGAACATCCATCTGCCGGCTCTGAGAGAGCGCCCGGAAGACATCGTGCCCCTCGCGGAGATATTCATAAAAAGGTTCGATGAGAAGTACCATCGCGAGGTGGAAGGAATCGCTCCGGAAGACAAGGCCGCTCTGAAGGAATGTCACTGGAGCGGGAATATTCGTGAGCTACAGAACTGCATCGAGAAGGCGGTGATTCTTGCCGAAGGCAAAGATCTGACAGATAAGGAATTGCAGCTGCCGTCCGAGGCTTTGGTAGAAGGAATCGAGCCGTCGGTGGCCACATTGGAGGAGGTCGAGGAAAAGGCGATCCGGGCCGCCGTGGAGAAATATTCAGGGAATATGTCCCTGGTGGCCAAGGCATTGAATGTCAGCCGCCCGACCCTCTACAGCAAACTCAAGAAATACGGAATTTAGGAATATGATGCCGTGGCCTCAGATTGCGATTCCAATCGGCGTTGTGGCGCTGGTGGCTCTGGTCGCGGTGCTTCTCACGAGGCATCGCATCCTTAAGAAAGTCACCTATATGCTTGACGCACTGGAAGATAAGGAAACCAATTTCAGATTCGACGAGGGCGGCTTGGGCAGCCGGAAGATCAACCGGACCCTTAACCGAATCCGGACCATCTTCCAGAAAGAGACAGCCGACATCCGGGAGCAGGAGGAATATTACGGACAGATGCTTGACAAGGCAAAGACCGGGATTCTCGTGCTGGAGTCCGGAACGGATTCCGTGCTCTACACCAACAAGCAGGCTCTGCTTCTGCTGGGAGTTTCTTCTTTGAGCACGCTTCGCCAGCTTGACATCGTAAGCCCTTCGTTAAGAAGCTCATTTGAGAAAGTGGAGGAAGGACTTGACCAAAAAGCGTCAATATATTCGGAAAGCTCTCAGACCAACATCTCTCTTTCCGCCACTTCCGCCCACATCGGGCGTAAGGACGTGAAGATCATCGCGGTGAACGACATCTCGGAGACCATCGAGGAAAACGAATCGGAGTCATGGACCAGGCTCATCAGGGTCCTTACCCACGAGATCATGAACACCGTCACCCCGATCGCGTCCCTTTCCGAGGCTCTTTCCGAATATGCCGGGACGATAACTCCGCCTTCAGACGGCCCAGACCTCAAGGCGGGTCTGGAGACAATCGCCAGCTCGTCCCGTGGCCTGATAAAGTTCGTCAATTCGTACAGGGATCTGACACACGTTGCCGTGCCGGTAAGGAAGGCTTTCTTCGCTCGGGATCTTGCCGCCAAGGTGATTGACCTCAGCCAGCCGGTGCTGACCGCAGCCGGAGCCGTGGCTAAGTTCGTGGAGAAAACCGAGGATGTTCTGCTGTACGCTGACGAAAGCCAGATCTCTCAGATTCTCATCAATCTAGTCAAGAACGCCGCCCAGGCCGGAGCCCGGCACATCGAGATCTCCGCTGAGATTGACAAACGGGACAACGTCATCATCAATGTCAGCAATGACGGACCTCCTATCAGCCCGGCAAGTCAGGAGGAGATCTTCATTCCGTTCTTCACCACAAAACCAGACGGCAGCGGCATCGGCCTCAGTCTTTCCCGTCAGATCATGAGGATGCACGGCGGCACCCTCCGCCTCACCCGCTCGGACTCCGAAGCGACTGTCTTCACGCTCATATTCAAGTAAAAAGAAACTGTTCTCAGAGTTTGCCGAAGAGCCGAAGCACCCTCCCAGCCTGACGGCTGGGTCCCTCACGCTTATGGCCGAGGGTGGCAAAGGAGGCTGTAAAATGGATCATATTCATTATCAGAAATATAACCATTTCCCTTTAGCAGTTTCTCTCTAAAGAAGAGACGTCTATTCGCTTGGTATCAATAAGTTATACGCCACTCATTGATTCTGAATGCGTGGCAGGTAATCAACTGGTTACCAGACAATAAAGCAAGTTCGTGGTGCTTGAAACGGCACCACGAACTTGTTCATTTTACTGTTTAACAAACAGTTAACTGCCACGACCGTCAAGTCTTATCCCTGAGCTCGTCGAAGGGCCGGGTCACAGGCTCTACGACCGGGAAGATACAGCAGCGCTATTCGCTCTTGAGTGAATCGACAGGGTTCATGCGGGCGATTCTCAGGGAGCCGATGGCGATTGTGGCCACGATTATGGCGAGGACAATGATGTCGGCGGCGATGAAGAACAGAGGGCTCAAGGCAATCTTGACAGGGAATTGCTGTAGCCAGTAATGAGCCACAAGCCAGGCACCGGCGTTGCCGATGATCACTGCGATGACCGCCATCTTCAGGACATCCATCACAAGCATCGACACGATTTCGGAGGACTGAGCTCCGTTGACCTTACGGACAGCGATCTCTGCGCTGCGGCGGTAGTTCTCGTCACGGACGTAGGAGATAAGGCCGATGATGGCGATCAGAAGGGCGAACAAGGAGCCGAGCTCGTAGGTTCGCTTCATCTGCTTTGTGGAATCGTACATACTCATAAGCGTCTCTGAATATGCCTTCACCTCAGCGTCGCTGTCCGGAGCGACCTCCTTGATTGCTCTCTCGACCTTGCGCATGGTCTCCGGAGTGACTTCGTTCAGCTTGACAACCAAAGTCTTCATCAATCCGGACCAATCATATTCACCCTTCTCCTTGTCGGCCTCCGTGTAGAAGTCACGATTCCAGCAGAAGCGGACACTTGGACGCTCGTCCATGTCGGTGACATCTCCGATTACATAGTCCTCATAGACTCCGCAGATGGTGACCTGATTGTGCTCGGAAATGTTGACAATCTTGCCCACAGCACCGTCCGACCAATCCGCGAACGCGGCCATCTTGGTCACGAACGACTTGCTGACAGCCACATCGTTCGGCCCCTTCGGGACAGAGCCCTCGACAAGACGGAAGCCCATCATGTCAAAGAAACCTTCCGAGGCACCATATTCATCGGCGATGTTGAAAAGCTCGCGGTCGTCTCCAGGCAGGCTCACGTTGTTGCCGGAAGCCCTGTAGAAAGGCAGGGTGTATGTCAGTTCGGCGGCCTCAACCTCAGGAAGCGTGCGAACAGCACTAGCTATGGCGTTCATCCTAGTCTGGTCGTAGGATGAGAATGTCTCATAGACCAGATTTTTGTAATCGTAGCCCGGATCAGTGTTCAGAACCTTGCGGTACTGGAAGCTTACGATCAGCACGAGGGACACCAGCACGGCATTGATGGCGAACTGGAATGCCAGCAGGGAGATCTTCCAGCGACGTTTGCTCTCCTTGTAGCCTCTGAAGGCGCTGGAGATTGGAATCCTGTTGAACATCTGGGCCGGGATGATGGCGGAGACAAGGAACACAAGGATGACAATTCCAACGATGATCCAGATGGAGAGCGGAGTGATCAGATCCTGCACAGGGACTCCGAGCAGGGATTCCACAGCGCCTCTGAACGCCAGAACAAGCAACGCTGCCACGACAAGGGAAAGTCCCAGATTGCCGGCTGTTTCCTTTAGGAGAATCTTGTTGATGTCCCATGCCTCGGCTCCGTAGCATTTGCGGACTCCGACTTCACGGGCTCTGCGGATGACATCTGAGATGGCCACTAGGACGTAGTTCATTATGGAGACGAGAAGAAGCAGGATGGCGACAATCGAGAGGATGAAGACCAGATTCCTGACCTCAGGCTGAGAACTGTGTTCCTTGGCCAATGGGGCGAGGAAGTACCACATCGTGGTGCCGTTCTTTTCCAGTTCATCCAATGGTTGATGCGCTTTCTGCATCTCGTGGATCGCATCCTTAAGGGACGCAGGATCAACGCCTTCGGCCAGTTTCACAAATCCGATGTAGCGGTCGTTGCCGAGCCAATTGTTAAGGCTCCAGGAACTCATCGTCTCAATGGACAGGATGACATCTGGATGGATGGAGCCATTCTTCGGGAAATCTTCATAGACTCCGCAGATGGTCAGTTTCAGATTAGGGACCTCTTCGTTGGCAATCTGCTTGTCAATGGCCTCATTGATTCCGCCTAACTTCTCGGCGAATGTCCTTGAAATAGCGACAAAGCCGCTCCATGACTTAAGCGCCTTCTCCGGATCTCCAGCGAGGAATGGCCTGTCGAATATCTTGAAGAAGCAGGAGTCGGTGATGATGTGCTTGGCTTCCACCTTGCTTCCTTCCTCATCAATGATGAAATTCTGATTGTTAAATACGCCAGAGAATCTTGTTGCCTCAAGAACACCTGGAACCTCGGCCTTGAATCCCGGAGCCACAGCCCCGCTGACCTGCCCGAAATCCTTGTCTTCGCCTTGGCGAGCTACACCCGTGCGGATCTTGTAGATTCTGTCAACATCCTGATAGGCATTGTCATACGACAGTTCAAAGCACACTTTCGCAATCAAGATGATGGCAATCGCCATTCCCACTCCCAAGGACAGAACCTTGATTATCAAATCACTTACTCTTCTCATACTTACCCCCCCCTATGGAGGTTAATTATTTCTTAATATTTTTATTACCACAGGTCACTTCGACAAGCTCAGTGACCGACACATAATATCTCGGCTTGTGGCCCCTGAGCCTGCCGAAGGGCCGAACCATGGTTGGTGAGCTTGTCGAACCACAGTGACCGAAGTGTTACTCCTTTTTCAGTTCGATGGCCGGGTTGGTGCGGGCGGCGCGGATGGCCTGCCAGAGGACGGCCAGGACGGCAATCACAGCGGTGAACAGGCCGGCAAGGGCGAAAATCCACCAGTGGAGACCGATGCGGTAGGAATAGCCGTTCAGCCAGGTGTGCATCAGGTACCAGGCCACAGGCACAGCGATGACGAACGCCACACCGATCATCTTCATGAACTCGGCCACCAAGCCCCACAGAACCGTGTTGTAATCAGCGCCATAGACCTTCTTCAGGGAGACGGTCCTGCGCTCCTGCTGCATATAGTACGAACTCATCGCCACAAGGCCGAGAGCCGAAACCAGCAACGAAAGGATTGTGAATATGACCATGATCTCCAGCACCCTTCTCTCGGAAGCAAACACAGTCTTGATGTCATCCTCAACATAGGAAGCATCGAAAATCTTGTCAGGATACATCTCATCGATGACAGCCTTTACCCTTGCGAACGCCTCTTTGTGATCCGGCGTGGTCTTCACAAGAATAGTCCACGGCCACTTTTGGGCAGGATATTCATCATACTGGTAGATCAACGCAGGATGCTGTTCCTCCAGCAACGGCTTGAGCTTGAAATCATAGTAGATTCCGCCGATCTGCATCGTGCTGTTGGACTTGGACGTGAACTCCGTGGCGTTTTCGTCTATTTCGAGAACCCCATAGGCATATTCATTAAGCCAATAGCAGTCCGGGGTGTGGTTGTCCTGTTTCTTTCTGATGCCAAGAATATTGAAATAGGCGCTGTCGCCCTGAACCATCTGGAACGAGGCCTCTCTTCCGCTTTCGGTGGACATCGTCCAATTGTTGGTTCCGAACATCGGGTAGCCATTGCCAAGACCGACAGCCTCAACACAGCTTTCCGCATTAAGTTTGTTGATGAGCGGGGTCAAATCGCCCGCCCGGCCATATTCATTGCTTATAGTGATCTGATCCTCGGTGTTATAGCCCACCGGAGCGGTGATCATCGAGCGGATCTGCAAGTACATCGTGAAAGCCGTCACGAGCATCACCACAGTGATGACATTCTGGATGACAATGATGACCTTGCTGTAAAGGGTCTTGGTCTTGAGCCTGAGCGTTCCTCGGACAATCTCGATCGGCTCTGCCTTCTGGATGATGAGGGCAGGCACGATGCCGGCAACGACACCGACCAAAACAGTGAACAGGACGCAGACAAGCACGCTCACCACAGAGACCGCCTTGAAGATCGAGATGTCATAGTTCAGCACCTTGGAAGCCGCTGGGGAAATGGCCTCGCCAAGCAGGATGGCGATGACCATAGCGGCCGCGCAGATGATGGTGCTCTCGACAATCATCTTCATGAATATGCCGCCTTTCGTCGCCCCGATGAGCCTTCTGGTGGCCATCTCCTTGGCACGGAAGCCGGAAAGCGCCGTGGTCATGTTCACATAGTTCAGAATCGCGAACAGAAGCAGCAGGAAGCACATTCCGGCAAGCAGCATCACGGTCGTCTTGTTGCCAAGACGCAGACTGTCATTATAGTCCTCATTGCCGTCAGACAGGAAATAGACATTACGTAAAGGAATGATTCTCACATCATTATCACCTCCACCGTAGTCTGACATATATCTCCAGAAATTCTCCCGGCACCATTTAAGAATATCATCGTGTCTGGCCGGAAGATCGGCATTCGGATAAGCCATCACAAAGCAAGTGGAAGATCCGGCGTTGGACATCCGCTCGTCGTTCGCCTTATTGGTGATCGTCATGATCTCTCCGCGGAGGAATATGTCGCACGGCCTGATGATGGAGTTCTCAATGTCCTTGAACACACCTGAGACTGTCAGGTTGCTTACCGTCGAGTCAGCGCCGTCGAAACGGATCTCACGTCCAACCGGATCCCTGTCTCCAAACTGAGCCTTGGCGAAAGACTCACTGATCAAGATACCGCTTATCGAGGCCTTCCACTCTCTATAGTCACCTTCCACAAGAGGGAAACTGAACATATCGAAAAACGATGAGTCAGCGTAAGATGTCCTGGCGTTCACGGTGTTGCCATCGATCTTGTACTCCTGCAATCCGTTGCTGGAATATGAAGCCGCCTTCTCAATCTCCGGAAAGTTAGCCTTCATGTGGCGGGACAACCAGTAAGCGGACGAAAGGGTCTCTTTCTGAGCGATGACATAGATCCTGTCGGCGTTCTTTTGGAACGAGTCTGTGTTCAGCTGGCTGGTTACATACACAGCCAGAAGCAGGACAAACGCCATCGAGAGACTGAGTCCCAGCAGGTTTACAGCGCTGTAAAGTTTGTTGCGCTTCAAGAAGTTAATGAAACTGTTCATATTCCGTTCACGGCCTCGTGGAGGCCAACCGTTTGTAATTCAATATATTCATAAATCTTAAACGTGAGGGCCGGTGCTTATGGGTATGTAATTACACTATCTACTGTCAAGTCCGTAGAGGCGATTCGTCAGCTACCGCCTTGTAATTGCCGGCCCTCACGAAAAAGATTTATTGCTAAAGCTCGTTCTTGACGTCGGAGACAATCTGGCCATCGAAGAGGTCGATTGTGCGCTGGGCAATTGCTGCGTCTCTCTGGGAGTGGGTCACCATCACGATTGTCGTACCCTCCTTGTTGAGCTCACTGAGGAGATCCATAACCTCCTTACCGTTCTTGGAGTCCAGATTACCTGTAGGCTCATCGGCGAGGATCAGCTTCGGACCGGCGACTACGGCACGGGCGATGGCAACTCTCTGCTGCTGACCACCGGAAAGCTGCTGAGGGAAGTGCTGCGCCCTGTGGCTGATAGCCATTCTCTTCATGATCTCAGTGACTTTCTGCTTGCGCTCGGCCGCGGAGATGTTCAGGTAACGGAGTGGGAGTTCGATGTTCTCGTAGACGTTCAGCTCATCGATCAGGTTGAAGCTCTGGAACACGAATCCGATGTTGCCCTTGCGGAACTTTGTGCGCTCCTTCTCCTTGAGCTGGCTTACTTCCGTTCCGAGAAGTTCGTAGGAGCCTCCGGTAGGGTTGTCAAGAAGGCCTAGGATGTTCAGCAGAGTTGACTTGCCGCAACCAGAAGGACCCATAATGGCGACGAATTCACCATCAGCGATTTCGAATGAAACCCCATTGAGGGCTGTTGTCTCGATTTCTTCAGTTCTGAAGACCTTTGAGAGATTTGTAACTTTAATCATGGCTTTAAGATTTTTTATTTGTTATTGTTTATATTCTTGTATTATTATTTGCTTTGGCGGCCCTTCGACCCTTCGACAAGCTCAGGGACCGCAAGCTCAGGGACCGCAGTGAAAGTTTTAAGCAAATTATGAATTCCGGTGGTTGCTGAGCCTGCCGAAGCATCTGTCGTTTCAACGTTCCGGTCATTTCGACAAGCTCAATGACCGATCAGAAGACAAGCACATCGCTGTCACCGTAGTTGTCGTAGGAAGAGGTGATGACCTTCTCGCCAGGTTCCAGGCCTTCGAGAACCTCGTAGAACTGAGGGTTCTGGCGACCGATACGGATCTCGCGCTTGACAGCCTTGCCGCCATCCTTGGTGACAACATAGATCCATTTGCCACCGGTCTTCTGGTAGAATGTTCCGCGAGGGATGAGGACAGCCTGCTCCGGCTGACCGAGCTGAAGGTTCAGGTAATATGTCTGGCCGGTCCTGATGTTGTCTGGCTGCTGGCCCTCGAACTTAAAGTCCGCCTGGAACTTGCCGTCACGCACCTCTGGATAGACCTTACGCACCTGTGCGTCATATTTCTCGCTCTGACGCTCGAATGTGGCGTCAAGCCCTGGAACCACGCGGTCGATGTAGTGCTCATCTATCTTAGCCTCAATCTTGTAGCTTCCTTCGGAGTTGATCTGGCCGATCTTTGTGCCGGCCCCGATGTACTGACCAAGGTTGGCGTCCAGAAGTCCGAGGACTCCATCGATCGGAGCCTTGATCGTCAGGCTTTCCTTACGACGACGGATCAGCTGCATGTTCATCTTCATGTTGTCCAGACTTTCGCGGAGACTCAGAAGCTGGGTAGAGCGGTAGAGACTGTCCTGCTCCATACTTTTGAGGGTAAGGTCAAGGTTCTGCTGTGAGAGTTCGTAATCTTCCTCGGCCTTGAGGTAATCCTCTTTGGAGATTAGTTTCTCTTTGTAGAGCTGCTGATTCTGCTCGAACGCTCTCCTGTTGCGCTTCGCCTCAGAGGCGTAACGTAGCCTGTTCTGCTCGTGGGAAAGTTTCTGCTGCTCCATCGAGATCATCGTGTTACGCAGGATGTTCTCCTTTTCGGCAAGCTCAGCCTCAGCGTTAAGTATCTGAAGGTCAAGATTGTCGTTTGAGAGTACCAGAATCGGCTCGCCGGCCTTCACGGTGGATCCTTCCTCCACGATGATCTTCTGGACGGTGCCGCCTTCAAGCGGGCTGATCTGGATTGTGACCATCGGTTGCACCTGACCGCTTACACGAATATAGTCGTTGAACTGTCCGTCAGCGACTTCGCTGACCGTGATCGTGTCCTTGTCAACCCTGAGGGTCTTGGAATTGTCTCTGAACACAAGGTAGAGCACGAACACTACCACGATGGCTCCAAGCCAGTAAGGCATCGCCTTTTTTGTGAAGGCTGATCTCCAGCCTTTTTTCTTTTCGATTATCTTGTCCATAATGTTTGTTGTTATCTTTTTGTTACTTGTTTATTATTTTCTATGCTTTGGCGGCACTTCGACCCTTCGACCCTTCGACAAGCTCAGGGACCGCAAGCTCCGTGACCACGTTAAAATATTCATTGATTGATGTAATCCACTCCGTTGTAGTAGTTGACCACGCTGCGCTTTATGAAGTAGGTCAGCAGCGAGTTGAGCCGTTGGGCGTTCGCCTCAAGGTAGTTGTTCGAGGCGGTCTGGA
>ERZ808277.458-NODE-458-length-12599-cov-3.244499_pt1 | contig 12599 bp, 7 predicted proteins | sample MGYA00521240_ERZ808277 | MGnify/ENA primary metagenome ERZ808277 (study PRJEB31516, sample SAMN03275599) | gut metagenome | biome: mammalia-associated habitat; material: feces | host: Papio cynocephalus | place: Kenya | collected 2012-07-17 ... | reverse complement strand
TTCTTGATTATCCACTTTATCATGTCGGATTATATTTTCCAAAGGAGCCTTGATAAGTGTCAGCGGAGTACGTATCTCATGAGCCACATTTGTAAAGAAATGAATCTTGCTCTCATAGAGTTCTTGCTCCTTCTCATGCTCAAACTTTTCCATGGCTTTTTTACGCTTGAGTTCAGTTTTTTTGCGAAGCATCTTTACCAATTGCCAAATCATGACACATGCGATAAGCAAATAAACGAGCATAGCCCAAATCGATAACAAAAAATGCGGACGTACCGTCACTGCCAATTCATATTGGTCCTTACCCCACCGGCCTCCTTCATCTTTGATTCGAACACACAGTTTATACTTACCAGTTGGCATATTACTGTAAGCTATGATACGATCGGAACGCATTGGCTGCCATTCATTGTCATAGCCAACAAGTTTATATTCCATCTCAACCCCTTGCGTATTGCTGTAATCAAGTGGAACAACATGAAGTGAAAATGAATTTTGAGAATGAGCCAAACTGATTTCACGTGTGAACACTATATTACGCACCAAAGGTGTATTGACACTATAGTTATTGACCATTTCATTTCCAATGCTCAACTGCGTAGCGACCAATTTCGGTAAATTTCTAACTTTGCAGAGTTGACTTGGCATAAAGCGTAGAAGTCCACACAAGCTACCCAGATAAATACTTCCATCATCAGCAACAAGTGACGAAAGCATGTTAAATTGATTATCCATCATTAAACTTGCATTGGAAAAACTTCGTAACATCTTGCTCGAAGGATTATAGCACAAAAGCCCACTATAAGTGGTAAACCAAAACATCCCCTGATGATCTTCTACCACTTGAAACACCGTAGATTCGAGATGGTTGTTACCAATGACAAAAGGTTCAATGTCCCTTTTTAACGGATTATATCGGCAAACTCCTCCATCATGAGTTGGAAACCACATCCGATGTTCAGAATCCTCATAAGCAGCCAATACTATATTGGAAGAAATACGGCTTCTCTTGCCTTTAGCAAAATGACACCAGCGGTGCTGTGATTTTACATACGCATACACTCCATCCGTCTGAGTAACAGCCCAAATATTACCATAAGCATCTATACGAACATCGTTGATAAGAATACGAGGCACCTCTTTAATATAGATAAATCCATCCGTTTTTCCATCATAACGACAAAGTCCTCGAACAGTCGCCAAATAAATTTCCCCATTCGGAGACTTGTCTATGCCAAAAATTGAATTATCCTGCAAATCCCCAGGCTTGAAACCTTGCGTATAAGATTTTATCACGCAATGTGAATTTACATCCATAATTTTAAGTCCATAAGAGAATGTTCCTACCCATAGTCTATCGCCATCCACCAAAAGGCCATGAACATTTGGGAAAGCTGCACTTTCAGCTATCCGCTCAAATTCACCAGTTACAGGATTTAGACATGACAATCCAGCATCCTCTGTAGCGACCCATACATTCCCCTTTTTATCCTGAACCATACTACTCACACGACGACCTGGCAGTGCCTTTCCACTCGCATCCTGCGGAACAAAGCGCTCAAAAAAACGGCTTGTATCTGGCAAATAGTTGATGCCACCGAAATAACTTCCAATCCACATACCTCCCTCTCTGTCTTGGAAAAGACTATAGAGAGGATTGTCCGATAAAGAAAACGGATTGGCAGGATTATACATAAAATGCTGAAGGGAAAAAGTCTTTACATCATAAATATAAAGTCCCATCTCTGTGGCTGCCCATATCTCATCCCCCTTGCGAATAAGCTGACGTACAAAAATGTCTTTTCCATTATAGTTGCTCACAATCTCTGATAGCGCATTATGTTGAGTGTCAATCTCAACAAGACCATGATGAGCAGAACCGACAAAAAGCCTACCTGGGCTAAGTTCCACAATAGTTGACACGATATCATGTTCTAAAGGACGAGTTCCATCGCTAAGCGTAAATGGAAAAATCTTACGTAAATTTGCGTCAGCATAATAGAGTCCACTTCCCCACAACCCCATCCAGATACGACCATCAGAAGTAACAGCAAGACCTTCTATATTCGGCAAGCCTTTCAACCGATGGTTTATTAATTTCTTTGTCTGCATATTATAGACAAAGAGACCTTGTTCTTGGGATGATACATATATCATATCACCATTGCCAACAATCGCATTAATTTTATTATTCACAGCCAAGCCATCGGTTGTCTTCGCATCAAAACGGCTAAAAGAATCAGCAATAGGGTCGTATATCCACACACCTATATCTGTTCCTACCCAAATGTTCCCGTTCGAATCTTCATAAAGTTGAGTTATGACCTCACTACCAAGGCTAAATGAATTACCATCGGCATGATATACCTTAAACATCGTTCCATCAAAGCGATTAAGTCCATATTTAGTTCCCACCCAAATGAACCCAGTTCTATCTTGAAGAATCGTATAGACAGTGCTTTGCGAAAGCCCAGATTCTACTCCATAATGCTTAAACATATAGCTAGCCTGACTTGGCACAGTGACAAGCAAGGCTAACAATAATAATACAAGAGATGTTATCGTATTCCTTTTCATAAATGGTCTTTTCGGTAAATATTCCTCAAAGATACAATATTTATAAATACTACGCTGATCTTTGAGTCTTTTTTTTATTTAATTCACAATTCGGGTCTCATACTTGCCCCCCTTGAAAACGAAACATATCACGCAAAAAGTAGCTACATCAGAAAAGACTGGAGGCTAACGTTTCAAGAAGTTGACTGTACGCTCAGGAGAATATAATTCCCAAAGTGATGCCACAGTCCATCCTGGTGCAAAATAATTGTTGTAGAATCCCTTTCCGTTACGTCCATAGTCCCAAGTGGTATGCTGAACTACCTCTGGATAAAATCCAGGATGATGTATCAAATAATGATGTTTCTTAGTAGGCATCAGCTGACAAAGAGACGAGCGCATCACATCGTAAAGCTGTGCGAAACGTCGCTCACCTACCTCCGTAGAAAGCCATTTCAGTATATGAGGCAGTTCGAATACAAAGACATCTATGTGATTGTTCTCTACCGAAACATTACCCCATCCGCGCGACTTAAACCCTACATCGCCCAACATTTGACCGCTAGCAAAAGGCACGTCCCATGTATAATACCATGAAACTGCAAAATAAGCAGCTTTCTGGCATAAGTCTATATAGCGAATACGTTCCTTACCCTTTGTAACCATAGCCAAATAATAAGTAGCAGTCACTGTTGTGATAGCTGCTTCTTTATCCTCACAGTTAGCATCGAGCGTAGAAGAGAAATAGTCGCTCTTGGAGATGATGTTCTTCTCTATATAATCTATCGTATGCTTCGCTGCCTCCAGATACCGTTTGTCGCCAAAATATTTCCATCCCATGACCAAGGTTGAAGTGGCAGAAGATGTACTTCCACCAGTTGCATCCACATCCTCACCATTATCTCTAAATTTACGTGCAAAACTTCCATCCTGCTTTTGCAACGTCAAGAAATTATCGAGTACACGCTTTATTTTCTGTTCCCACTCCTTATGCTGACGCTTCTGACCACGTTCATATTTCAACCAAAGAAGAATTGCATAGATAGCCTCACTCTGTTGGCGAATAGAATGTACAACTTCTTGTGATTTTGGCATGCCTCGGCTTAAATCTACTTCATCATAGAAATAACCTGTTGATGTAAAACCATTTTTCAGATAGCTATCGATGATGCTATTTCCCATGTTTACCAACTCGATGTCACCATGTGATTCTCCCCATTCTATCTCGTTGAAAGCATTAAGAATCACACGACCACAAAAGCCCAGTTGAGCGGCACTAGCAGGTTTACAATCATCAATAAGTATGCTATGCCCTGAATTATATTTCAAGATATATTTATCTACAAACGAGCCTCGGAAATAATCACACAGTTGAGTTTTCACTTCTTCGGCCGAATAGGCATTTGAAAGAGGCTGCGGATTCATGACATCAAAACTATACTTCCACATACGGGTCACGAAGTCTCCATAAGAGTCGGCATTATCATAGTGAATGCGCCAAATAAGTACTTTTTCTTCTCCAGCATTTAAACGAGCATAAGCAGTCACAGGAGAAGCAAGTTGCAACTTACGTATATAGCGACGTGGAGACTCTTCGTACGGATAGCCAAAAGTAAGCGAAGTTTCATCCTTGGAATTATCAAATCCAAGATAGCCAACTGATGTTTCACCTCCCAAAATAACATCTCCTTCCAATAGTTGGGTTTGAGTGTCGCTAGAGCCTGATGGTACATGCAGGATGCTTACCGCTCTTTTGGATTCTGCATGATATACACTAGTCAATGGCGTTGACAGACGATCATCACGGAAATTCCAACTCTTGCTTGTTTTAAAAGAAGGTGCTTCCTTTGGAGAACGCTGGTTACGATGATACCAAAATCCTGGCATATAATACTCATTGCCATCAGCCACGAGTCCTGTATTCAGCTTGCAACCTAGATTGAAATAAGCAGCCGACTCTGCCTTTACATGAATTGTAACAATGTCGTCATTGCCATCTTTTGTTATTTGGCGAGTGACTTTCACAGGTAAATCTGAATTTCCCACATAGGCATCACCTTTCAGCTGCAAAGGATAGACTTCTGCCGTATTCCCTGGTTTGATTAATTTAAGAGTTGCTTCTATTTTCTGCGCTTGCGAAAACAGAGCGAACATGTTTAAAAAAAACAAAGAGGCAAGCTGCGTAACTTTTGCCTTCCCGATAAGATGAAAATTTGTTTGTTTCATATTCTTCTTATTCATACTTATTGATAAAACTTTATAATAACGATTTCGTCATTTAAATGCAAAATTAAAAATAATAGAATAAAAGCACTGACAGACACGAGCCATAAGATGAAATGATTAGACCATAGGATAACAATATTATACTTTTGGTCCAATATTAGCACAATTGGTTCATTATTTTCATTTTTCCTCTTTTTCACAAACAAGATTAAAAAAATAGGAATAATAGCTCATTTCTTACTAATTATGAATGGTTGAACCATTTGAGTCTCAAATTGGCTCAATAGTTTCTATCACTATTTCCAAATAGCATTACCTTTGCAATGGAAAATATAATCTCAGTGTTGATTTAGGTTTAAGAATATGTTTAGGTTTAGTTGTCTTCAATAGCTATTAGGATTTAAGGGTAAAAAACATTTAGAGAGTGATAACAAAAAGACAAGAGCCTCAATTACGATTCAAAATGTAATTGAGACTCTGTCATTTTTTTGAATAAAAATCAAGTAAAAGTCTTCCATGAGTAGATATCCACTACTCTTCGATTTTCCAATCCTCTATATTTTCCTTGGTAGAGTCGAAATTGATGCTCACCTTTGTTATTGGCTTACCGCATAGGGCGAAGCGCTGGGCATAGTTTTTGAGATTGATTTGCTGCAAGGCTGTTTGAGCATTCTTATTCAACTTCAGTTCGATGATGTAGAGGCGAGTATGTGTCAGCATCACGATATCCACCCTTCCGTTTGGCGTATGAACCTCCACATCCACCACATATCCCGTAAGGAGCGAGAAGATAATGAAGAGCATCTGCTGGTAATGTCCCTCATAGTTGGTGACATTGCAGTAAGGCACGGTGCCAAGGAAGGTTAACGAAAGGTATCTTTCCAATTGCTCCTTCTCCATGTGCTTTCCACCGCTCATGTCGAAGTGAAGCACAGGATATTCCGTCCATTCTTTTTCCAACTTTTCCATGGCAAGTCCTTTGAATAAGTCTTTCTTGCCCTCAAAGTAACTTTGCATCGTAGATACTAACAAGGACTTGCCGAAACGGCGTGGTCGTCCCAAGAAGAAATTATAAACTTTAACCTATAGCAACTGTGATGTTGCTAACTATGCAAGAAAATGGCGAAGCCTGCTATCATGGATAGCCCGCTTCACCATTTCTTTTAGTAACTAATCTTCACACCCACATAGTAGCTACGTGGAAGGGAAGGACCATAGATGTAATTGGAATCTCGGTTCCATCCCTTGTCGAAGTCCTTCTGATAAGCATTGGTGATGTTCTGGACACCACCATTCACCTGCAGGGTGAGATACTTGTAGATAGGGAAATCGTACGACAACTTCATGTTTACTTCCATGAACTTAGGCGTGTTCACTGCCACAGGCTCCTCTACACCAGAACCAGCGGAGTGACCTACGAGCATACTGCCGGTATAGTTGCCCGTAACCGAAGCCGTGAAACGCTTCACCGGGGTGAAGGATGCAGTGAAATAACCATAAGTGTTAGGCGTACGCATCATCTTCTTATACTTCTGCTCCGGCACCTCGTCGTTCCATGCGATAGCCTCGTCATAGTGGCTCTGCTGGAGGGTGAGTCCTGCCTGGAGAGAGAACCAACGGGTGAACATTGCCTTACCTTCGATGTTCAAGCCGAGCACCTTGGCACCATAGGCGTTGTAACGCTCCTGCACGGTGTTGCCTTGTGCATCGGGCTGGTCGAGCTGACGGAGAGCGAAGACATTGTTGAGGTCGGTATAGAATCCCTCTATCAAGAGATTGGTCTGCACATTGCCAAACTTGTGATACAAATCGGCAGACACGCTGAAGCTATTGGAACGCTCCTCCTTCAAGTTATCCGCCAATACCGTAACCAATCGCTCGCCACCTACTACACCAACGTGCAAATCCTCATCGAAAGCCTGTGGAGCACGGAAGCCTCCTGCATAGGTAATGCGAAGGTTCACATTCTCCGTAGGATTGAAGCGAAGGTTGGCACGAGGACTAAAGATGACATGATCCACCAAGTTGTGCTTATCCAATCGACCGCCCAAGAGGAAGCTCCACTGCTTGTTCTTCCACTCGTTCTGGAAGAAGAAACTTCCGATGCGAACATCTTGCTTGAAGTTTCGGTCGTAACCCAGGATGACATCCTTCAAACCATCAAAGTTGTACTCTGCTCCAAGGGTCAGGTCGGATGGCATGAAGAGCAACTTATCGAACGAATGGACATACTGTGTTCCTGCCACATAAGTAAAGTCGTGGGTCGTACCGTATGCTTTCTCGGCAGTCTCCTTGTCTTCTTCCGTTCCCTCGCCGATACCACCATAGTAACTCTTGCGAGCCGTGGTCTGGAAAGAGAAATAAGCCGAAAGGCGATTCTTCTCATCGGGAGAATAGAAGTTGTAAGTGAGTCCACCACCCTGAATGTTATGCTCCACCTGCTCTGCAATGTTTGCCTCGTGAGGCGCTTGGTCGAGTTTGTTACCACCACGGCGGAACTCATGGATGCCGTGATACTGAAGGCTCAACTTAGAGTAAGGACTGAGACGGAGGTAAGAATTGAGACCGAACGTCTGATTGTTCAACTCTGGCAACTCGGTGTATCCATCGCCATCATAATCATACCCCTGGCGAGTGCGAGTCTGCCCATAAGCATACACGCCCGCCTTGTTATCATCTGTAACCAAGGAGACATTGCCCGTCGTCACATTATCAAACGAGTTGGAACCACCCTGCGACATGAATGTATGTCCGAAAGAAGCCGAATTGCGGATTGGCTCCTTGGTGATGATGTTGATGGTTCCGCCGATGGCTGATGCACCGAAGAGGGCTGAGCCTCCACCACGAACCACCTCCACACGGTCTATCATATTGGCAGGAATCTGCTCCAGACCATATACGCCGTTCAGGGAAGAGAACACCGGGCGAGAATCCACCAATATCTGGGAGTAGTGACCATCGAGACCATTGATGCGCACCTGGGTAAAGCCACAGTTCTGGCAGTTGTCCTCAGTACGCACACCAGGCTGGAAGTTGAGTCCTTGCGCCAAGCAAGTGGATTGTGTGATGTCAAAAAGTTTACCGCCAATCACATTCACCAAGTTTGGAGCCAATCTTCGTTGAGTCTCGTTTCGGTTGGCGGAAACGACTACCTCGTCGAGACTCAAATCGTTTGGGTTGAGACTGAAATTCAGCTCCTTGGTTGCATTCTTTCTGATGGTTACACTCTTCGACTGAGAAGTGTAGCCCATATACTTCGCCTCGATGATGAACGAACCTTCCGGCAAGTTCTTCAGGAAGAAGTGACCCGTCATATCAGTGGTCGTGGCGATGGTAGTTCCCTTCACCTGTATGATGACATAAGGCACATGCTCGCCCGTCTTGGCATCCACCACATGGCCATACACATTGGCATCCGTACTCTTGGCGATTTCCTCTGCATCCATTTCGTTATTCACAGGGGTTACGTCATTTTTCATAGGGCTTACTACCCCATCGTTGTTATCCTTTACAATACTATTATTCTTAATTTCGGCTGCTTGAGCCGCAAATGAGACTGTCAATGCGCCAGAAAGGAGCATCAACTGAAGATTCTTTGATTTCATTTTGCTTATTATCCTTTTTAAAAGTACACTTTATTCCTTAATCTTGATGCTTACAGCCTTGAGCTGCTGCCAACCCGCCTTGTCGGTTACACGTATCATGAAGTGATAATCGCCAGGATCAATGTCCTTAGGAATGGCAATATCAACCTTTGCATCATACGATTTCAAGCCCGATGGAATGGTCTGGTCTTGATTATACACCCAAGGATTCACAGGCGACTTCTTCTCGTCGAGCGGACAGTCGCCGGCAGAAGTGGAATGGGTATGATGGTCGAAGTTGTTGTGTATCTCGATATTGAAATTGCCGAGTTCTACATTATCCGTAAAAGTATAGCGGAAAGCGATGGTCTCGCCACGCTTGTATTGCTGGCAGTCAATAGGGTTTGGTAACTCACCGTCCACAATCTCTGGCTTCTCTTGGTCGTTGACCTTGGTGTTATCGTCGTCATCGCTTGAGCAAGAGGTCATGCTAACAGCTATGCCCATTGCTGTCGCAACGAAAAACATATATAATAAATAAAGTGTACTTCTTTTCATCGTTCTAATTTTATCTGATACCTAAATCCTTATTCCTTGGTAATCTGAATGCCCTCGGCCTCTTCGGTAGTAGCGTTGCCGTTGGCATCGGTCACCGTGAAGTGGATATGATATTCACCCTCTGGAGCATCGGCTGGTATCTCTGGGTGCTCATGGAAGAGGACGGAAGTTTGACCGAGATACTTCTCGTCAGTATAAGTATAAACCTTCTCATACTTAGCTGCGGTATTATGGAACTCCACCTCTATCTTAGCTATCTTGTGAGGAGCCTCAATCTGTGCCTCCAAGTGCATCTTCTTGCCTATCACGGCCTTGTGACTATTATCTTCGCCCACTTCCTTGAAAGTGATGGCAGGAGCAGTCTTGTCAAGTGCCTTGACAGTAAGGTCGGAAGTAAAGGTAGTGCTCTGACCCAACTTATCGGTTACGACAAAGGTAACTTTGTAAGCACCTGCGGCAGCATCGGCAGGAATGTCAAGATGCTCGTGGAAAGTGGTATTCTTCACACCGACGTACTTGCCTTCGGTATAAGATTTCTGAACGATGGTTGTCTTGCCATCAGCTGTGGCGATGGTTACGTCGATGCGAGCTATCAAGCCTTCTGCCTCCAAGTCACCCTCCAAGTGAAGGTCCTTACCTGCAGTGGCTTCCTTAGAGTTCTCCTCACCCACCTCTGCAAGGGCAGCTACAGGCTTGGCTACAGATGGCTGTGGATCATCGTCGCTGTCGCAAGATGTAAATACCAAACTAAAAACACAAAACAGCACAGAAGCTGCTAAAAACAATATCTTTTTCATTGTTGTCAAATTCTTTTATAAATGCATTCACTGAAGCGATTTTATGCTCACTGAAATGCGTTGCTTTAAAATAATATAACTTCATCAAAACTGATAGGTAGCCCCTTTTCGCTTGGACATCATCCCTCCCAAGAGAACCCCTATTATTCAAGGGAAGGAATCAGAAGCTACAGAAAACCATCGCCGAGAAATTTCTTCCTGGCTCAGGCACTCCTATCAGTCTGTAATAACTGGTGTGGTCGTAGTAGCGCTTGCCCAACAAGTTTTCTCCTCGCAGAGTAAGCTCCAACTGATTACCGCCAATTTTGAACTTTTTCCCGATGCTGGCGTTCAAGAGTTGATGTCCCTTGGTCTTCTCCTCTGGCGGAACGATTCTATCTTGCGTTCCCACCACCTGCCATTCCAAAGCCACGAAACCCGATTTAGCTGGGTCTTGCGCTGGCAAGAGATAGCGAAGTTCGGCACGAGCCGACCATGGTGTGGAGAATGGAAGTCCATAACCTTTCTTCTCTCCGCTGAGCTGACGGGCATAAAGATATTCGCCATCAGCATCCAAGCGCAAACAAGGAAGAATCTTCCACGACACACTTGCCTCGAAGCCCCATCTCAGCACCTTAGCCTGTGTATAATAGTAGAGTTGCAAGCCCTCCTTATACTGAGGCGTAGGGTTAAGATAGATATAGTTGGGAAAATAATTGAGATAAGGCGTCAGTTGCACCGAAAGCACACCCCTTTCATAGACGATGCCCGCATCCACCTGATAGCTTTCCTCAGGCTTCAGACTCGTGTTTCCTTTCTCATATCTGAAGAGATTGTAATTCACTCCATCCATTCCCAACTCCTTGGCAATCGGCATACGGAAGCTCTTGCCCACATTGAGTTTGAGCACCCAGTCGCCCAACATTCGGTTTACGCCCACCGACCAAGTGAGGCTGTTGAAGCTACGACTCAGATTGGCAGAACGCTCCATGTAAGCGGAATCACCTTGTTGCACGATGCCGTCCGTGGCAGAAGCGGTGGTCGAAGCCCTCAGCGGTGTCTTGTACCAATCGTGATAGCTGTGAATCCTCACGTTTCCACGGTCGAATCTCGCCCCAGCGGTCAAGCTGAGTTTATCGCTCAACTCCCACTTGTCCATGGCAAAGACACCAAACGCCAACTGCTCAAAGTCGGGCAAAATGAATCCCCACCCTCCTCGGCGATTACGCTGGTACTCGACGTTGGCTCCTGCTTGAAGCGCATGCTTTCCCATCTGCTGCGTCGCCTTTACATGGGCAGAAAACGTTTGCTTCGTAAAGCTTCTCTCCAAGGTATTCGGCGGTATCGGCATATAGCCATGAGATACGGGTTCGGAAAGTTCTCGCTGTCGGTTGTTCTGATAGGCGAAGTTGCCTTCCAGCATACCATCCGTCCAACTCCAGTCGGTATGATTGGATACCAAGAGATGGTTGACGGTATGATAAGGCAAGTCGATGTCGCGACGCGAACTATCATAGTCGATGTCCGACAATCTCACCTCCAGTCCGTGGGCATTGGCAAAGAAACCAGCTTTCGTATTCACATCGGCAATACGAAAAGAGGTATTCCACCCATCCCCGGCATAACCGAGCATCAGGTTTCCATCCAGTTCTCGACCCGCCGTGTTGCGAAGGCGCTGGTCCTTGAGTTTGATCCAGTAGGAGTAATACTCGATGCTGTCGGTAGGGACTTTGCTGTCGGCATAATCCACCCATGTGGCATTTACCTTGTACCAAAACTTACCGTTCCTGCCCATCAGGCGAACCGAAGAGCCTATCGACTCATTGTTGGTTCTGCCGAAGAGATTCACCTGTCCGGCAAACTTCTTCATCGGGATGGTGTTACTCCTCAGGTTGATGATGCCACCAATGGCATCAGAACCATAAGTGAGCGAAGCAGGACCCTTGACGACCTCAGCTTGGTCGATGGCATACTGGTCTATCTCCAGACCATGGTCATCGCCCCATTGCTGTCCCTCGTGCTTGATGCCATTCTCAGCCACCAATACCCGATTGAATCCCAAGCCACGAATCACCGGCTTCGACTCTCCCGAACCTACGCTCATCGCCTGTACACCAGGCAATCTACTCAGCGTCTGCATCAGCGAGCCGCTGAAATTTTCTTCTATGAATTGTTTGTTTGCCCTCACCACATTGAGGGCTGACTTCATCTGTACTTCTTTGTTGGAGCTTCCGCTTACTACAACTTCATTTAGGGACACACCGTCCCTCATCATCCGCTTGATACTGTCTGCCTGAGTGAAGGAGATAGGCTCAGCACTTGACGTAAGCGCATGACATAAGTTGATGAAAAGAGGAAGCGCAAAAAATGCTAACTTCTTATTTCTCATCATAAATCTTTGATTTTGGTTTGATTAACCATCAAAAAACTAAAAAGACAGAAGTACAGGTGGAGCACGTGTGGAATGAATGTCGCCTTGGCGAGTCTTGACAAATGGACAAGACACAACGAAAGCGACGTGAACCATAGCAACGAATACGGCTATGTGAACGATGGTAGGCACCACGTATGGCAAACTATGCAGATGGCAGAGCACGCACTCGTGCATGAAATTCTGCTCGGCGGTAAGATGCCCATCGTGGTGGATGTGATGCGCACAGTCGTAACAATAGGACATAGCGACACTGCCCTCCGCCTCCGAGTGGTGGTGGAAGGTAATGGCGAGCATCATTGGCAGATACACCAACATCAGCAGCCACGCAAACCTCATTCTTCTATTGTCAAGATGACGCATATGTGCAAAAGTAACACTATTTTTCGATACCACCAACAAGATGAAAAGAAATGACACTATTTTTAGCAAAAATAAAGATTCCGAAATATTCGTTTAAACATACCC
>ERZ808277.457-NODE-457-length-12600-cov-2.466800_pt1 | contig 12600 bp, 11 predicted proteins | sample MGYA00521240_ERZ808277 | MGnify/ENA primary metagenome ERZ808277 (study PRJEB31516, sample SAMN03275599) | gut metagenome | biome: mammalia-associated habitat; material: feces | host: Papio cynocephalus | place: Kenya | collected 2012-07-17 ... | reverse complement strand
ATATGCTTTTTCAATAGATACTTTTTTAGTACCAATTTCCATTAGTTTTGCAACATCATTTATACTATATATTTGTTTTAATATTGAAATAACAAATAATTTTGCTATATGTTCTTTATTGTATTTTTTATTTACTGTTGGACTCATTATTGAGTTTTTAACGTAATTGTTAATCATTGTTTTAGTAAGTATATGCCCTTCTTTTTCTGCATCTGTATAATTTAATAAATAATTATCTAAATAGCAAATAACTTGATCTATATACAAAGCTATATTAGGTAATTCATTCCATCTTGGTATATGGAAATCTGCTATTGCTTTATTTTCATATTTTATTTCTTTTTCCATAATTACACCCCACGCGTATAATATCATATAAGAAACAACTAGTCAACATATTGACTGGTCATACTAATTGTGATATAGTTTTAAATACTATATAATATATCAATAAAAACTATGGAGGTGTTAATGTGAAAAGAACGAAATTAGCTGATAGAATTTTGCCAACTTATTCAAAAGGAGAAGAAATTTTTAATATGACTTCACATATTGTAGGAGGTGCTTTAGGAATCGTAGCACTTGTTTTGTGTATTATATTTTCTGCAATTCATGGTAATAGTTATGCAGTTGTTAGCAGTGCAATATATGGTTCATGCATGATATTACTATATACAATGTCTAGTATTTACCATGGTTTGAGTCCTGTAAAACATACTAAAGCAAAAAAAGTTTTCCAAATATTAGATCATTGTTCTATTTTTTTATTGATAGCTGGTTCGTATACTCCTTTTGCTCTATGTACTATTAGGGAATATGATACCGCTACTGGTTGGTGGATTTTTGGAGTTATTTGGCTAGTAACTGCTTTAGGCATAACTTTAAATTCAATTGATATAAAAAAGTTTAAATTATTCTCTATGTTATGTTATTTATTAATGGGATGGTGCATTATTGTAAAAATCCATTTATTGCCTGAACTATTAGGTCTTCCAGGATTTATTCTTTTACTTTCAGGTGGAATTTCTTATACTATTGGAGCCATATTGTATGGTATTGGAAAAAAACATAAATATATACATTCCGTATTCCATTTATTTATATTACTAGGAAGTTTGTTACATTTTTTCTGTATATTATTTTACGTTATATAAATAACTTAATTTCATTAGATACATTTTTCATTTTTTTATTTTTTCAAGAAAAATCCTCTACAATATGTAGAGGATAAGTAAAACTATTTAACAAAAATGTAATTTATTTATTCAACTATTTTAAATGTGACGGAACTATCTTCCAGTCTTCTGCATATTCCTTAATAGTACGATCTATTGAAAATACTGCAGAAGAAAAGATATTTATAAGTTGTTTTTTAGCAAAGTTATCAGGAGTATTAAAATACTCATAATATGCTTTCATTTTAATATTCATATAGCTTTCGAAATCTTTTAATACATAAAATTCATCGGCTGTAGAATCTCCAACTTGATACAATAAAGAATTATATAATTCGTGTGCATTAAATTGATTTAACATATCTACTGCTCTTTTCAAATTATAATTATTTGAATATATCGCAAGTGGATTATATCCATCTTTTCTAGCTGACACTAATTCTTTATATTCTGCACCAAACAAAAAGTTATTTTCATAACCAGCTTCTTTAAATATTTCAATATTAGCTCCATCATTTGTTCCAAGTGTAACTGCACCGTTCATCATAAACTTCATATTACCAGTTCCTGATGCTTCTTTTCCAGCAGTAGATATTTGTTCTGATATATCGGCTGCTGGGTAAAGTACTTCACCATAGCTTGTATTAAAATTAGATATAAAAACAAATTGTAAATATTGATTTACCTCTGGATCATTATTTATAAGATCTTGCAAATCTTTTGCAACTTTTATAACTAATTTAGCTAATCTATAACCTGGAGCAGCTTTTCCGCCCATAATAGATACAACTGGTTTAATTCTAGATTTATCAATTCTATTTTCTTTTATTTGCATATAATACGTATATATACTAAAAAGATTTAATAATTGACGTTTATATAAGTGAATGCGTTTTACTTGGATATCAAACAATGCATTAGGATTAAGTTTTATTCCTTCATGTTTATAAATATAATCAACGCATTTTAACTTTGCATTATATTTTATATTCATAAATTCTGGAATTATTCTTGGCTCATTTGCTTTTGGCATTAATTCAGAAATTTTCTCAAAATTCATAATCCAATCATCAGAACCTAGATTTCTTGTTATGAAATCTGCTAATTTTTTATTAGAAAGAAGCAACCATCGACGATGAGTTACACCATTTGTGTGATTAGTAAATCTTTCTGGATATAGTTCATACCATTGTTTTAATGTTTCATTTTTTAAAATATAAGTATGAATTTTAGCAACACCATTAACTTGATTTGAATTTTCTACTGCAATATTTGCCATGTGTATTACATTATCTAAAATAAATTGATATTTAGAAATTGTGTTCCAATCTCTTCCATTTGCAATTTTTTCAATAAACTTTCTGTTTAAAAAATCAATTGTATTAAATAAATCTGGTAATACAGCTTTTAATAGACTACCGTTTACTTTTTCAAGTGCTTCGGATAATACAGTATGATTTGTATATTTAAAAGTTTTTCTTACAACTTCTAAAGATTCTTCATGCGAAAGTTTTTCTTGTTCTCTTAGATATTTGTATAACACAGGTATTGCCATTACAGGATGAGTATCATTTAATTGTACTGCATAATATTTATCAAATTCTCTAATATCACGATTATAGCGTTTGCAAGTATTAATCATATCCATTATTGATGCATATACTAATAAATATTCTTGTTTTATTCGCAAGATTTTACCATCATCATAAGTATCATCTGGATATAAATTTTTGGTAATTTCTCCATTTGGTTCTGATTGCCATACTCTAAGAGTATTAATATTCTTAGTATGATATCCAAAAATAGGAATGTCATATGGCACAGCCCAAACTAATTCATCCGCAAATTTTACTAAAATTTTTTCATCTTCTCTACGTACACTCCATGGTTCTTCACCATTTTCAAGCCAAGTATCTGGCAATTCGGTTTGCATATCTTTATCAAATGCTTGCTTAAAAAAGCCATCGCGATGTCTTAGACCATAGCCTTTCATTGGTAAATCATGTGTTGCAGCAGCATCTATAAAACAAGCAGCTAGTCTACCTAAACCACCATTTCCAAGATTTTGCTCTGGAATATCATCGAATTTATTTGAATTAAATCCATGTTCTCCAAGATATTTAACAACAGCATTATAAATACCTAAAGCAAGCAAATTATTGGAGATTGCACGTCCCAATAACCATTCCATTGAAATGTAAGAAACTTGTTTTCCTTGTTCATATAATTTTTGTGTATTTTTCCAGTTATCATCATTTAAATCAAGTACTATTTTACCTACTATATTGTTAATTTCTGAAGGCGTACAGTTTCTTAGGTCTTTTCCTTGAGTTGATAAACTAAACAATTCATCATATTTTTTAATGAAGTCAGTATTTAACATATAACTACACTCTCCTTAAAAATAATATATGATTTGTTAAATAGCTTTAATTAATATACTTTAATATAAAGTTTATTAAATTGGAAAAATAAATTACAGAATAAGTATACCATTACTTTACACATTATTCAACAAAAAACGACATAACAAGCAATAAATTTGATTTTTTTATTTATTGTTTTACTTCTTGTATACGTAAAAATCTTCTGTTTTTCTAAAAAAATAATACTAATTAAAAGTTGTAATAACCTTCAATTAGTATTGTTCTTTTATTCTTCCCAATTGTGATATATTTCTGAAACGTCATCTAAATCTTCTAATCTGTCTATTAATCTTTGCATTTTTTCTGAACTTTTTTCGTCTAATGAAACATATGTTGTAGGAACCATTTGTACTGATGCTTCTAAGAATTCTATCCCTTCTTTTTCAAGTGCTTCTCTTACTTCTGAAAAACTAGCTGGTTCTACTGTTATCTCATAGCACTCTTCTTCTGATTCAAAATCTTCTGCTCCTGCTTCTAATGCAAGCATCATTAATTCTTCTTCTGTAAATTTTGAACCTTCTTTTTCTATAACTATCACACCTTTTTTATTAAAAAGATATGATACGCAACCTGTAGTTCCTAGATTTCCTCCTGCCTTGTCAAATACATGTCTAACATCTGCAGCAGTTCTATTTCTGTTATCTGTTGCAGCTTGAACTATTACTGCTACACCATTTGGGCCATACCCTTCATATACTACTTCTTCGTAATTTTCACTATTTGCACTTCCTGCTGCTTTTTTAATTGCATTGTTAATTGTATCATTTGGCATATTAGCTGCCTTGCATTTTGCTATTACATCTTTTAATTTGGAATTTCCAGCTGGATCTGGCCCACCTTGTTTTACTGCTATTAATAATTCTCTTCCCAATTTAGTAAATATTTTTCCGTCTTGCAGCATCTGCTTTACCTTTTTTTGCTGCTATATTATGCCATTTGCTATGTCCTGACATGGTTAATTCCTCCTTTTTATATTTTTAAAATTCTTTTTTATTGTAACATATTTCTGGGTATTTGTGTAGTATTTTTTCTAAATATATTTATAACTCTTGTTTTTTACAGTTTTTATTAGCATTTTTTCTCAATTTCTTTATATCTCTTTATTTTCATAGTAGAACTTTTTTCAAATTCGCCTTCTTTTATTTCTAAACTTTTTACTGCCTTATATGATTCTAATTTTTTGTTTTCAATTTTTATTTTTTCCCATATAATATTATAAATTTCATCTTTAGTTTTTTCGCCATGTATTTCTTTTATTTTGTCATAATCTGGAATTACTCTTGCAGTAATAATTAATTCTTTATTTTCTTTTTTACTGTCTTTTTCAGTTTTTTTACCATACACCATAGACTCTCTTATTTCATCAACTTTATCTAGCAACATTTCTATTTCTTCTGGATATATATTTTTACCATTTTGAGTAACTATTACATTTTTACTACGCCCTGTTATATATACGTATCCCTCTTTATCAATGTATCCTAAGTCACCTGAATGAAAATATCCATCACTATCTATTACTTTTTTAGTTTCTTCTTCATTCTCATAATACCCAATCATCAAAGTTGGTGATTTAATTAATATTTCTCCTTCTCCGTTTTCATTTGGATTATCTATTTTTATATCAGCTTGAACTATTGGCTTTCCTACTGAACCAATACATGTTTTATACTCTGGTGTTAGTGCAGATATAGGAGCAGTTTCTGTTAACCCATATCCTTGCAAGAAAGTTATTCCAATTCCTTCTAGCCATTCTCCTACGGTCTTATCTATTGGAGCTGCTGCTGAAACTACTATCCTTAGTTTTCCTCCCAATCCATCGTATATATCTTTGAACACGTTCTTTTTTATATCTACTCCTGCTAATTTTAGTGTATTGGTTACTTGTATCATAGATTTTACTATTTTTTCTTTTTTATTTTTTACTATTTTTTCATTTATTTTTTTATATAAATTTTCAACTAGCAATGGAACTGTCAATATTGCTGTTGGATTAGCCTCTTGTAAATTTGGAACTATGTATCTTAATCCTTCGCATACAGCAACAGATGCCCCTTGGCATAGTGGATATAAAAATCCTATTGTTGACTCATAGCAATGGTGTAATGGCAACACTGAAAACATTCTATCTGTAGGATAAAACCTTACATATGCTGTTACTGCATTTATATTTTCAGCTAAATTTCTGTTATTTAGCATAACCCCTTTTGCATTTGATGTAGTGCCAGATGTAAAGAATAATATTTTGAATTCTTCTGGATCTATTTCTATATTTTCGAAACTATTATCTCCTGAAGCAACTATTTTCTTTCCTTCTTTTATCAAATAATTTAATCCTACATCTTTTCCGTTTAAGGGATTATCTGATTTCATTTCTATATAATATTCAACTTCTGGTATTTTTTCTTTTATTACTTTAATGTCATTCGCCTTTTTAGAAGAATATATTATTGCAGATGCTTTTGATCTTCTTACAATATTTTCTAATTCATTTATTGGTAATTCTCTATCTGTTGGAACTGCCATTCCGACACCACAAAGCATAGCCATATATGATACATACCATCCATATTGCGTTTCCCCAATAATTATAACTCTTTTATCTTTTAAGTTTAACTTTTCTATTAATGCTGTTCCTAATCCCCAAACATCTTCTTGAAACTCTTTGTATGTTATTATTTTATATGGTTCTTTATGTGATGGTTTTTCTAGAATACAATCTTCTTTTGGATATTTTTTTGCATTTTCCATAAATGCTTCTTTTATTGTTTTATAATGTGTTCTATCTTCGTATGGTGTGTTTCTTTTTTGTTTTGTATTCTTTTTTTGCAATTTTTCATAATCAATATCTTCTAAATTTTCTACTACATTGACATTCATCTTTCTAAAATTTATTTTTGGCATTTTAAAGTCTCTTATATTCATATTCATTCTCCACTTTCTATAATTTTTTTACAATTCTATCATACTTTTAAAATTATTGCCAATTTTATACCAATTAGTCAGTTAACTAATCAAACATCAATTTATATGTTTTTAATATCCATTTTTCTAAATACTATAAAAGCCGGTGTTATAATTAGAATGAAATATATTAAACACACTATTGCTGAAAACCATACATTTATACCACTCACCTCTGGAATTTTTCCATATAAAAATTGTGCAAGATTCCAATTTGGAGTAATAAAATATTTCAATATTTTAACATTAAAATAAGCAGCAAATGAATTAATTAGTCCTGATAATACATATAGTGGTACTGTCCATATTATTGCTGCAGATGTACTAGCAAATAATGAACTTAATGTAAACGCTAAGCTTCCTATTATTATATATATTGGTAATTTTCCTAATCCAGTTAAAAGAACATTTTTTAATATACTCATTTCTACTATTTTCCCAGCATTGTGATCATATTCAACAGCTGGTATACTTAGAGAACCAAATCCAAAGAATATTCCTCCTACAATAAATTGTAATATAACTGTTGTTATAGCCACTGCTAAAGTGAAAATAAGTACTGTTATAAATTTGGCAAGTAATATTTTTGTTCTTTTATATGGTCTTATTAATAATAATTTTATTGTTCCTTTATTAAATTCATCACTCACTATAGCCCCTGCAACTAAAACAATTGCTAATACTATAAATATTTCATATTCTGAAAAAACTTTTAACAATAATGCTCTTGCATTTGACTTACTTAATATATCTCTCCCATTTTCTATTGCATATTTACTTTTTTCCATATCTTCTTTTGCAGTTTGATATTGAATCTCTGCATCATGTGTTTTGTTTCTATCTTTTTCTAATTGATTAACTGTAGATTTGCTTTGAATATATTTATTTAATGCATTATTTTTATAATTATCTCCATATTCTATATTGTAATCCAACCTCATTTGAAGTGCTTCTATTTGTAAGTCTAATTCATTAGTTTGTTGCCCTTCTGTAGCTGTTTTTGTTTTTTTACCTGCTTCTAATTCTTCTTTTACAAATTCTTTCCAATCACCTAAATTTAACCTTTTTTCAAATTTTTCATATTCTGATTTTGCAAATTCTAATAATTCATCATCTTTTGTTTTATATGTATATTCATTTATTGGTGTAAAATAATCCTTTCCTCTTTCTTCAACAATTGCATATTGCCATGAATTTTTATCATATTTTTTCAATAAATTATATGTATCAATTTCTGATTTATCATCTATATACATATCTACTTCTTTTGAATTATTAGGATTCAGTGTTTTTATGTCATTTTCTATCATTTCAATATATTTTTCATTATATTCTTCATTTTCTGATTCTTTATAGATATATTTATATCCAGCATTTGTAATTATTAAGAATAATACCAATATTATTATCATCACACGGAAATTTTTCTTTTTCAATACTTTTATTATTTCATTTTTTACTAAGTTATTCAATTACATTCCCTCCCATTTTCTTTAGAAAAACATCTTCTAAACTTATTATATTTTCTTTAACTATATATATTTTTTTATCAGATTTTACTAATTTTTCGATAATCTCAGGTATCTCTTCTTTGTCTGCATTAATTTTAAATTGTTTATCATCTATTTTTTCTATTGGCTTTTCTAATATTTCATCTATTTTTTCTAAATTATTAATTTCTATTATATATGACTTTTCTACTTGCTTTACTTCATTTATACTACTTGTTTCTATTATTTGACCATTTTTTATCATTGTGACTTTATTGCAAAAGCTCTCAAGCTCTGCTAAATTATGACTAGAAATAACTACTGCCATTTTTTCTTTTTCAGCAAGTTCTTTTATTAAATCTCTTAACTCTTTTATTCCTTCTGGATCTAATCCGTTTGTTGGCTCATCTAAGATTAACAAGTTAGGTCTATGTAAAATAGCTTGTGCAATTCCAAGCCTTTGTTTCATTCCTAATGAATATTTTGATACTTTATCATTTATTCTTTGTTCTAATTTTGCAAGTTTCACTACTTCATCAATTCTTTTATTATCTATCTCTTTATACATATTTTTTATTAGTTTAAGATTTTCATATCCTGTTAAATACATGTACAAATCTGGATTTTCTACAATTGCTCCTACTCTTTTTATTGCTTTCTCAAAATTTTCTTTTATGTCAAATCCATTTATTTTTACACTCCCACTATCTATCCCTTGTAACCCTAAAATTAGTTTTATTGTTGTTGTTTTTCCTGCACCATTTGGTCCTATAAAGCCTAATATATCTCCTTTTTTTACTTCTAATGATACATTTTTTAGTATTTGCTTTTTACCAAAACTCTTGCATAAATTTTCGCATTTTAAAATTAAATCACTCATTTTTTATACTATTCCTTTCTATACTTTTTATACTTTTTATATTTTTTATTGTCTTTCACTCAAATTTTTCTTTACTCTGCACGGATTTCCAAAAGCAATAACATTTGATGGTATATCTTTAGTAACAACACTTCCTGCTCCTATAGTTACATTATCTCCTATTGTAACGCCTGGTAGTACGACTGTATTTCCACCAATCCATACATTATTACCAATTTTTATTGGTTTTGCATATTCTATTCCCTTATTTCTTTCTTCTATATTAATTGGATGTCCTGCTGTATAAAATCCGCAATTAGGAGCTATAAACACATTTTCTCCAAATTCTACTTTAGCTGCATCAAGTATTACTAAATTATGATTTGCATAAAAATTCTCAGCTATTTCAATATTGTAACCATAGTCACAGACAAATGGCTGTTCTATAAGAAAATTCTTTTCTGTTTTTCCTAACAATTTTTCTATAATATTCCTTCTTGTTTCAATTTCTGACGGTCTTGTTTTATTGTATTCGTAGCAAATATCTTTAGCATACATCCTTTCTTCTATTAGTTCTTTATCATAATTTGGATTGTACATTAGTCCATTTTTTACTTTTTCTTTTTCTGTCATTATATAATTCCTCCTTTTATTTTTTTGTTTCATCTTTTACATTATAATAACTATTTTTTATCAATGTCAAATTAATATTTTATTAAGACTCAAAAGACAATTTGTTTTTTGTTTTCAGGTTATTTTCCTTTTTGTTATATTTTATTGATGTTATCCAAAAATATATTATATCTATTACTTTAAACTCTAGTATAGTGCTTAGTTCAAAATCAATGCTATTTCTTGTTACATACACTGGCTCTATTATATATTTATAATTAGATTCATCATATATTTCTATATTATTGGAAAGTATATATGAAACTGCTGATGAAATTGCTACTACTATAAATGATGTTAATATTATATTGGGTGTACCTATTTTTAAATTCATATTATATTGTATTATTTTTAAATTTAGTCTCTTTATATTTTTTATACCTTTTCTAGAAAATATAATCCCGTTTTCTATTTTTTCATAACTCTTTTTACTTTTTTCATATAGTTTTTTGAATTTATTATTATCTATATATCCTATATTTATTTTAAATTTTCCTATTATATATATTTCTATTTTACATATTATATTTTTTTTTATTTTTTTATAATTATTTGATATTTTTAATTTCTCTATATTTATTCTCAATGTGGATACTATTGTTATTAAAAATATTATACAAATAAATATTACTATTCCAAATAAAAATAAAGCTAATATCATAATAAAACTCCTTCTTATTTTTTGATATTAGCTTTTCCATTTTTTTACTTTCTAAACATTTTTTAACCTTTTTTTGCTTTTTCCACTATTATATCTCCAAACAAATCCTCTTGTGTAGCTGTAACTTTGCTTCTTCTTGTTAGTTCCAAAAGTCCAGTAAATGCTGTAACTATTTCTACTTTTTTGCATTTTTCCTTTGGAAATACATTGCTAAAAACAAATTTAGAATTTTTAACAATTTCCCTAAGCATTTGTTTTACTTTACTTGCCACAGTGTATGTGTCTGTTATTGCTATTTTTTCTATATTTTCTGCGTTCTTATTTAATTTTTCTTTATTCCTATTTATAAGTTTTTCATAATACTCTGGAATTACTTCTTTTGAATATTCTTTTTGTAATTCCTGTTTTGGTAATTCTATATTCTCTTGCAATTTATAAAATCTCTTAGAAAAGATTTGAAAATTTTGTTTTAATAATTTTGAAACTTCTTTATATCTTTTATAGTCTATAATTCTTTGGATTAATTCTTCTTCTGATAATTCTTCTTCCTCTTCTTGTTGTTTTGGCAATAGACTCTTAGATTTTATATATACTAATGTAGAAGCCATTACTAGGAACTCACTTGCTATTTCTAAATTTAATACTTCCATTTGATTTAAGTATTCTATATATTGATCTGTTATTTCACTTATCTTTATATCATATATATCCATTTTGTTTTTGTCTATTAAATAACATAACAAGTCTAATGGTCCTTCAAAGTTATCTATTTTTATTTCATATTTTTTTGTTTGTAATGTTAATATTTTTTGCATTTTATTCCTCCATAGCATGTTGTATTGCTTCTTGAGTATACCCCTTTTTTATTAAGTATGATTTTATTTCGTCTTTTTCTAGACAGTTTTCTTTTTTATTCACTATTTTGGTAGCTGAATTTATTTCATATTCTAGTAATTCATCCTTATTTTCGTATATGTAATCTTCTAATATATTTTTTGATATACCCTTACTATATAATTTATATTTTATTTCCTTTAAAGACAGTGTTTTTAAAGCTACAAATTCTTCTATTGCCCTTTTTATGTATTTTTTATCATCTAAATACCCAGCCTCTATTAAATAATTTATTATATCTTCTAGCATATCGTTTTCTATTGTATTTTCAAACTTTTTTCTTACTTCATATTCTGTTCTTTTTTTATACATTATGTAATTAAACACTTTTGATTTTTGTTTATCAAACTCTTCTACTGAATACATATTTTACCTTTCTTCTAATCTTCTTTTTCTTCTGCTTCGTCAATTAGGCTTTTTTCAAAAGCTTGTTCAAAGTTTTCTCTAATTTTTCCTTCTACCTCTTCTAGCATTTCTGGATTTTCACGTAAATATTTCTTTACATTTTCTCTACCTTGGCCAATTCTAGTTCCATTGTAACTAAACCATGAACCACTTTTTTCTATTATATCTAAATTAACTCCCATATCTAGAATATTTCCTTCTTTTGATATTCCTTTTCCATATACAATGTCAAATTCTGCTTCTCTAAATGGTGGTGCTACTTTATTTTTTATAATTTTTACTCTTGCTCTATTTCCTACAAATTCTCCATCTTGTTTTATATTTTCAATTTTTCTTATATCTAACCTTACTGATGAATAAAATTTAAGTGCTCTTCCCCCTGGTGTTGTTTCTGGGTTTCCAAACATAACACCTACTTTTTCTCTTAATTGGTTTATAAATATTAATACTGTTTTAGATTTATTTATAACTCCAGCAAGTTTTCTTAATGCTTGTGACATAAGTCGTGCTTGAAGTCCTATATGTGAGTCTCCCATGTCTCCATCTATTTCTGCTTTTGGAACTAATGCTGCAACAGAATCTACAACAATTACATCTAAAGCTCCACTTCTTATTAATGATTCTGTTATTTCTAATGCCTGTTCACCTGTATCTGGTTGTGATACTATTAAATTATCTATATCTACGCCTAAATGTTTTGCATAAACTGGATCTAATGCATGTTCTGCATCTATAAATGCTGCTTCTCCATTCATTTTCTGTGCTTCTGCTATTATGTGTAAAGCTAATGTTGTTTTTCCAGAAGATTCTGGTCCAAATATTTCTATTATTCTTCCTCTAGGAACTCCTCCTATTCCTAAAGCTATATCTAAACTTAAAGCACCTGTTGGAATACTTTCTATTTCCATTGCCTTAAATTCTCCTAATTTCATAATAGACCCTTTACCAAATTGTTTTTCAATTTGCCCCATAGCCGCTTCTAATGCTTTTCTTTTTTCTTGATTTTCCATTTTTTCTTCCTCCTAAAAGATTATAAAACATTTGTTTGTATTAT
>ERZ808277.455-NODE-455-length-12606-cov-3.383794_pt1 | contig 12606 bp, 9 predicted proteins | sample MGYA00521240_ERZ808277 | MGnify/ENA primary metagenome ERZ808277 (study PRJEB31516, sample SAMN03275599) | gut metagenome | biome: mammalia-associated habitat; material: feces | host: Papio cynocephalus | place: Kenya | collected 2012-07-17 ... | reverse complement strand
GAAAAAGCAATTAGATGAATTAATCAAATCTCAGTTTGTCGAGATGTTTGGAGATCCAAATTTAGTAAATGATAATGATAAAATCGAATTAAAATCAATAATGTTAAATGCAAATAACGGTATGGCAAGAAGGGGTAATGATTCTGATGGAAATATTGTTTTAAGATTAGTGGAATTGCAAAGAAATTATATTGATTATTCAAATGTAAATAAAATAACTTTAGAAGAAAACGAAAAGAAAAAATATTTATTATCAGCAGGAGATATTTTATTTGCAAGAGTAAATGGAAATCCCGATAATGTAGGAAGATGTGCCTACTTTAAGTCTATAGGAGAAGATGTTTATCATAATGATCATATTATTAGAGTAAAATTTGATCTTCAAAGAGTTAATCCTATATATTTATGTGTATTGCTAAATGATGAATACGGTAAAGGAGAATTTAAAAATAAAATTAAAACTTCGGCAGGGCAATATACAATTAGTCAAAATGGAATAGATAAAGTTAAAATTTTCTTACCACCAATAGAACTTCAAAACCAATTTGCAGACATAGTTAAACAAATCGATAAACAGAAATTTGAAAGTGTGATTAAATCAAAAAAAGAAATGGAAAAAATACAAAAGAATATATATTATAAATGGGGGAAATAATATGTCAAATTTTGATTTTATATTAAAAAAAGAAATATTTAAGACATTTGCAGAGGCATCAGTTGAAGCAGAAAAAAGTATTGCGATAACTTGTGCAATAATGTGTAGAAGAGCCTTAGAACTAGCTGTAAAGTGGTTATATGCGAATGACCAAGAATTAATAATGCCATATCAAAATAATTTATCTTCTCTTGTTTATGATATAAATTTTAGAAATATGTTGAATGAAAATATATTTAGAGAAATAACTTATATTATCAAATTAGGAAACTTTTCAGTACATAGCAATAAAAAAGTTACTAGAGATGAGGCAGTAATATGCTTAAAGTATTTATTTGACTTTTTGAATTGGATTTCATATTGTTACGATTCAAATTATGAAGATGTAACATTTGATGAAACTATTTTACCGAGTCTAAGTAGTGATAATTTAAAGAAAGAGCAAAGAGAAGAACTAGAAAATAAATTATATGAAAAAGATATTGAATTAGAAAAAACATTAAGGGAAAATGAAGAATTAAGAAATAAATTAACAACTGAAAGAACAAGTAAAAAAGAATCGTATAATTTTAAAGTTGATGATATTAGTGAGTTTGAAACAAGAAAAAGATTTATTGATTTAGATTTAGAAATTGCAGGATGGGAATTTGGAAAAAATATAGTTGAAGAATTAGAAGTAAGTAATATGACTTCAACACAAGAAAAAGGTTTTGTTGATTATGTCTTATTTGGAGAAAATGGTAAGCCTTTAGCTGTAGTTGAAGCAAAAAGGACAAGTAAAGATGCTAAATATGGACAACAACAAGCTAAGTTATATGCAGATTGCATAGAAAGAGAATATGCTCAAAGACCAGTTATTTATTATACAAATGGTAAAGAAATCTATATGTGGGATGATTTGGATTATCCTGAGAGAAAAGTAGCAGGTTTTTATACACAAAATGAATTACAATTGTTAATAAATAGAAGAAAATCAAAAGAAAATTTAGAGCATATATTTATTGATGATAAAATAACAAATAGACCTTATCAATTAGAGGCTATAAAGAATGTTTGCGAGGCTTTTGAACAAAAACATAGAAAAGCATTATTAGTTATGGCTACAGGTACAGGAAAAACAAGAACAGCAATTTCAATTGTAGATGTTTTAACAGGTAAGAATTGGGTACAAAATGTTTTATTTTTAGCAGATAGAACTGAATTAGTTAAACAAGCTGAAAAAAACTTCAAAAAGCTATTGCCTGATATGTCTTGTTGTAATTTGTTATCCTCAAAAGATGGAGATCCAGAGGATAGCAGAATAGTATTTTCTACATATCAAACAATGATAAATTGTATAGATTCTGTAAAAGCTAAAAATGGAAATAAATTATTTACAGCAGGTCATTTTGACTTAATAATAATAGATGAGGCACATAGAAGCATTTATAAAAAATATCAAGCAATATTTGATTATTTTGATGGGTTGCTAGTAGGACTAACAGCTACTCCTCGTTCTGATGTTGATAAAAATACATATAAGTTTTTTGAATTAGAGAACAATGTACCTACTTTTGTTTATGAATATGATGAGGCGGTAAAACAAGGATATTTAGTAAATTATCATACAATAAAAACAAATACAGAATTTCTTGATAGAGGAATTAAATATAGCGATTTAAAAGAAGAAGATAAAGAAGAATATGAGAATTTATTTGAAGAGGAAGAGGTTATTCCAGATGAAATTAGTTCTACAGCAATAAATTCATGGCTATTTAATAGGGATACTATAAAACTTATATTAGAAACATTGATGCAGAAGGGCTTGAAAGTTGAAGGCGGAGATAAGCTAGGAAAAACAATAATTTTTGCTAAAAATCATAGACACGCTGAGGAAATTGTAAAAGTATTTAATTCGCTATATCCTAAATATAATGGCGAATTTGCAAGAGTTATAGATAATCAGGTGAATTTCGCAAGTACAGTAATAGAAAAATTTGAAGTTCCTGAAAAATTACCTCAAATTGCTGTTTCAGTTGATATGCTTGATACAGGTATAGATGTTCCTGAGGTACTAAATTTAGTATTTTTTAAACCTGTAAAGTCAAAAATAAAATTTTGGCAAATGATAGGTAGAGGGACAAGATTATGCAAAAATCTTTTCGGAGAAGGAATAGATAAGCAACAATTTTATATATTTGATTGTTGTAGAAATTTTGGATTTTTTGAAGAAAATGAGAGAGGAATAGAAAGTCTAACAGTTCAATCATTAACTGAAAAGATTTATAATTTAAAATTGGATTTAATTGTAGAACTTGAAAGTATGGATTATCAAGCAGAAGAAAAATATAAAAATTATCGAGAAAGTTTAGTTGATGAATTTGTAAATAAGATAAGTGAATTAAATAGAGATAGTTTCATTGTTAAAAATAAAATGGTATATGTAGAAAAATATTCTAATAGAGATAAATGGCAACATATAGATAATATTTCATATACAGAGATAAAAGAAAATATAATAAATATATTTATAAGTGAGGATAAAGATGAATATGCTAAAAGATTTGATAATTTAATTTATGGAGTACAAGTAGGCAGAATAAAATGTAGAAATATTAATAGACAGATTATGATAATATCAGAACTTATGGAAGATTTGAAAAAGCTGGGAACTATACCACAGATAGTAGCTCAAAAAGATCTTATTGAAAAAGCATCAGATATTGAATATATGCAAAGAGCAGATTTTTTTGATATAGAAAAAATTAGGATAGAATTAAGAGAATTAATCAAATTTATAGATAACCCACCAAGAAAAATTTGGAGTATAGATATAGAAGACACTTTAACTGTTGAAGAAGAATCAGAGCAATATATTTTAACACCTACAGGAGATTATTCAAATTATAAAAGAAAAGTTACAAAATTCTTAAATGGAAATTTAGACAATTTGATTATATATAAAATAAAACATAATCAAAAACTAAATGATGCAGAGAAAAAAGATCTTGAAAGAATTATGTTTGAAGAATTAGGCAACAATAGTGAATTTGTTGAGGCTTTTGAAAATAAAAACGTGATACAAGTTGTGAGAAATATTGTAGGTTTAGATAGTGAAATAGCAAATGAAATATTTTCAAAATATATAAATGATAATAGATTAAATAGTAAACAAATACAATTTGTAAAATTACTTATAGACTATGTAATAAAAAATGGAACTATTAGTTTAGAGGTGTTTAAAGAAGATCCATTTAGTTCATTAGGAGCTGTTTCAGAAGTGTTTGAAGATAATATAGGAACATTTAAGCAAATAAGAGAGGATATTGAAGAAATAAACAGAAATGCTGAAATGTTTGCATAGGGGGGAAGAAAAATGGATGAGTTCATTATTGCTAGACAAAAAGTTGAAATATGGTCATTCTGCGTGCTTAAACAGGTTGAAAGAATAAATCAAGAATGCATAAATATAGAGAATGAAGATAAAGAAGATGATAAATGGAAATATAATATGTCTAGAATTGGAGATGATCATTTTCTTAAAATTTCAATAAAAAATGCGATAGATTGGCTAGGGATTTTAAATGTATATATAGAAGAAACGAATGAAATATATACAGAGTTATCCAATAAAAAAGATATTCTAGATTTAAGGAATATGGCAGAACATGAAATTGACTATTATAACAAGAAAGGACATTATCAAAAAAGATATATAGATCAAAAAACACAATTAACAGCATCAGAAACAGGAATAGAAAATGGAGAATATTTAATTGGAGGAAGATTAAAACTATCATATATATATGAAATCTTTAAAAAGTTATATCAAATTATAATAAGTAATAAATTTACAGTCACATTAAATGGAATAAATAAATGGCTGATAAAGAGAATAACACAATAGAAATATAAAATATTGAAAATAAATTAGGCAGTTATATCAAGTTGTATTCAATTGAGCAAGAAAATGATACTAATGAAAGCAATTTAGTAAATCCTTATTATATTAATTTGGAAACTTGGTGTAAATATTAATGCTTTAAGAAGAGGAGGAACTGTAAAAATGAAAAAACAAAGAGGAGTTTATAGAAAGCTTAATTTGTTATTTTAAAAAATAGATTTATTTGAGCCAGTAAAGAAAGATAATATGTATGAAGAATTTGTGGTACCTAGTAACAATTTTTTAAATATATCTCCCAATAAAATTAAGAGAAAATTCATAATTAAATGGCTCGAAATAACAGAAAAACTTATTAAAAATAAAGATAATAAAATATTTTGTAAAATAGTAGGTATAATAGAGACTAAAGAAATGAGTAATTCCAGAATTATATTATTTTACGATGAAGAATATTATAATGATTTTTTGAAAAGAGAAGGTTCATATCAAACTTGGGAAAGATTAGATTTAAAGAAATCATTATGTATTTACTAAAGAATATACTAACTTATTTAAAACATTTAATTATTTTATTGCATACAAAGTTTATAGTATGTTATAATATTTATAAATAAAGCAAAATTGAGATATATGTAATACAATAATGAATAAATAATTAGAGATAAGGAGAGTGATAGTTTATGGTATATCCATTTGTTAAATATGCTGACGAAACAGAAGTAGTATTTTCAGACATTAAAGTAAATGAAAATGGAGAAGAAACTTTATTCGTACATTTTGAAAGACCTACTGAAGATGGGTTTGATAGTATTAGATTTGAACTTCCAAGCTATAAAGTAACATATAAAGAAGGAAATTATACTGAAGAAGAAATAGAATTATTTAGAAAAGTTGTAGAACAAGGTGCACCATATTTTTATAAATGGGCTCGTGAAGGGGGAATTAAAATTGCCTAGTATATTTGAACTTTCAGGATATAAAATCTATTTTTGGTCAAATGAAAATAACGAGCCAATACATGTTCATATTTCAAAAGGAAAACCTACAGCAAATTCTACAAAAGTATGGCTGACAAAAAGTGGAAACTGTATTTTAGCTAATAACAATAGTAAGATACCTAATAAATATTATGGGAACAATAGCTTCTAACCATTTTCTTATAGTGGCTAAATGGAAAGAAACTTATAGAATAGAGAATGTTAAATTTTATTGTTAAAAGAATATATGGGAGTTATACTTCCCAGGTAAATTTGGAGTTGAATTTAGTTCGACTCTTTTTTAGTTTTAATAAATCAGAGAATTACAAGATAATTCTCTCTGGGTACATAGCAATATCAATTTAAAAGTTGGTATAGCTTATTTTTATGAAAGGATGGACAGAGAATGTCAATATGCAAAGTTATAGCCATTGCTAATCAAAAAGATGAAGTAGGTAAAACAACAACATTAAATCTTGGAGTGGAACGTGCTAAACAATGAAAAAAGTGTTGACAATCCAACAATGGCTTACCAGATATAAGATGGCACGATTTAAGAGCTACATATGCAACTATATTATTAAAGGATAACTTTAACCTAAAAGCTGTATCAAAAAAGTTAGGACATGCTAAACAAATAATTACAGCAGATGTATATGTAGATAAAAAAGAAATAATAGCAGACTGTATTGAAGAATTAGAACCTTTTATACAAGATGTATTGCCAAAAGAAGTTGATGTAGAAACTAGAAATTATGTAAAATTTCAACAGACATAAATAATAGCATATTAGATTCATTAATAGCTGAAGTAACAGAAAATTGTGAATATAAATTAATAAGATGTGATAATTGTAATGAAGAAGTGGAAATAATGGATAATTATTGGAATGAACTTGCCATTTAATAAGATATTGTTAAATATTAAATAATGTGTTATACTTTATTCGGTTTTATTAAAAAAATAGTATTTAATGTTATCTAATATCATTTAGTAGTATATAGCATTATATACATTAAAAAATATAAAAATGTGACCCAATTCGTAAAATGGCAAAAAAATTGTGATTTTGAGTTAGCTCCAGAGTTCAGAAAATTTTTTAATTTTACGAATTTAGGTTAATAGAAGTCATAACTAAAAAAATAGCAAAAAGGCTTGAAATATCAATAAAAAAGGAAGTGAAAACATGTTTAGGTTACATTCAGATTATAAACCAACAGGCGACCAACCACAAGCAATTGAATACTTATCAAATGGAATTAAAGAAGGCAAGAAATTCCAGACGCTTCTAGGAGTTACTGGTTCAGGAAAAACTTTTACAATGGCTAACATAATACAAAAAGTACAGAAACCAACACTGGTACTTGCCCACAATAAGACTTTAGCTGGTCAGCTATACTCCGAATTCAAAGAGTTCTTCCCAGAGAACAATGTTGAGTATTTTGTATCATATTACGATTACTACCAGCCAGAAAGCTATATTCCAGCATCAGATACATATATAGAAAAAGACTCATCTATAAATGATGAAATAGACAAACTACGTCATTCTGCAACACTAGCATTATTTGAAAAAAAAGATGTAATTATAGTAGCTTCTGTATCATGCATATATGGTTTAGGTGACCCGATAGATTACCAAGAAATGATGTTATCACTTCGCCCAAACATGCAAAAATCAAGAGATGATGTAATGAGAAAATTAGTATCAATGCAATACTTTAGAAATGAATTAGATTTCAAAAGAGGAACTTTTAGAGCAAAAGGAGATGTACTTGAAATATATCCATCATCACAAAGTGAGTCAGCATTACGAATTGAGTTTTGGGGTGATGAAATTGAAAAAATACATGAAATTAATCCATTAACAGGTAAAGCAACAGGTTTAAGAAGTCATGTATTAATTCCACCAGCATCTCAATATGTTACAAGTAGAGAAAAATTAGATAAAGCATTAATAACAATTGAAGAAGAGAAAAATAAAAGAGTAGAGTTTTTTAAGTCACAAGGGAAATTAATTGAGGCACAAAGAATAGAAGAACGTACTAATTTCGATATGGAAATGATGAGAGAAACAGGTTTTTGTCAAGGAATAGAAAATTATTCAAGACATATAAGTGGTAGACCAGAAGGAAGTCCACCATATACATTATTTGATTATTTTCCTAAAGACTTTTTATTATTAATAGATGAATCTCATGCTACAATACCACAAGTACGAGCTATGTACAATGGTGATAGAGCAAGAAAAGAATCATTAGTAAATTATGGTTTTAGATTACCATCAGCATTTGATAATAGACCTTTAACTTTTAACGAATTTGAACAAAGAATAAATCAAGTAGTATTTGTTAGTGCAACACCTGCAGATTACGAAAAAGAACATTCAAAAGAAAATGTTGTAGAGCAAGTAATTCGTCCAACAGGTTTATTAGATCCAAAAATAGAAGTAAAACCAGTAACAAATCAAATAGATGATTTAATAACACAAATCCGTTTAACAGTTAAAAAAGGGGAGAGAGTATTAGTTACTACTTTAACTAAAAAAATGGCTGAGGACTTAACCTCGTATCTATCAAGTATAGATATAAAAGTACGTTATATGCATTCAGATATAAAAGCTCTTGAAAGAATGGAAATAATACATGATTTACGTAAAGGTGAATTTGATGTATTAGTAGGAATAAACTTGTTAAGAGAAGGGTTAGATATACCAGAAGTTTCGCTAGTAGCAATATTAGATGCAGATAAAGAAGGTTTCCTACGTTCAGAACGTTCATTAATACAAACAATTGGACGTGCCGCAAGAAATACAGATGGTAGGGTTATAATGTATGCTGATGAATTAACAGATTCAATGGAAAAGGCAATTACTGAAACAAACAGAAGACGTAAAATTCAAATGAAATACAACGAAGAACACGGAATAACACCTCAAACTATAAAAAAATCAATACGTGATACTATAAAAGCAAGTGTAATAGAAGAAACACAAGAAGAATATAAATTAGATAGTAATACAACAATTGAAGAATTAATAAATAAATTAACAGATGAAATGTTAGAACATGCTGCTAAAATGGAATTTGAAAAAGCTGCTGAATTACGTGATAAAATTAAAGAATTGACAGAATAAATAGGTATTATAGATGAATAAACATTGCATACTATGCAATACCATAAATTATGTATACAAAGAAGGAAAACTAAAACGTCCCTTTTTTAAACAAGGAGGTATAGTTATGGAAAACAAAACACCAAATAAAAGATATAAAGTAGCTATATGTGGATATGGCAATTTAGGGAAAGGTGTAGAAAGTGAAATTACAAAAAATGAAGATATGGAATTGGTTTGTATAATTTCAAGAAGAGCAAATATAAAAACAAAGTCAAATGTTCCTGTTATACAAATTAATGATATAGAAAAATGGAAAAACAAAATAGATGTTGTAATTTTATGTGGAGGTTCAGCTACAGACTTACCTATACAAGGTCCACAGTTTGCAAAAATGTTTAATACAATAGATAGTTTTGACACACATGCAAAAATACCTGAATATTACAATAATGTTAATAATGCAGATTTAGCAGGAAATACACCAGATGAACAACATATTTCTATTATATCAGTAGGTTGGGATCCAGGATTATTTTCAATTAACAGAGCATATATGAATGCAATATTACCTAATGGAAAAACATATACATTTTGGGGAGAAGGAGTAAGCCAGGGGCATTCAGATGCTATAAGGAGAATTGAAGGAGTAAAAGATGCAAAACAATATACAATACCATATGATGAAGCTGTTGAATTAGCTAGAAGCGGTAAACAACCTGAATTAACTACAAGACAAAAACATTATAGAGTATGTTGTGTAGTGGCAGAAGATGGAGCAGATAAAGAAAAAATAGAAAAAGAAATTATAAATATGCCAAATTATTTTGCAGATTATAATACAACAGTAAATTTTATAACCGAAGAAGAATTGCAAAAAAATCATAGTAAAATGCCACATGGAGGATTTGTAATAAGAAGCGGAAATACAGGAATATCAACAAATCAAGTAATGGAATATTCATTAAAACTAGAATCAAATCCAGAATTTACAGCATCAGTATTAATTTCATATGCAAGAGCTGCTTGTAAAATGTATAATAAAGGTGAAAGAGGCTGTAAAACGGTACTAGATGTGCCTGTTACTTTATTAAGTACTAAAAATAGAGAAGATCAGATAAGGGAAATGTTATAATTTGTATTAGAAAATATTGACAGGTCTAAGAAATGAAAAAATATTTCATGTCTTAGACCTAAAATATTGAAAAATCTTATTGACATATGAATATATAAAATATAAAATATAAAATACAAACATATATCAATATATCAATGAAAGGAGCAGATGATAATGGATAACATGAATATGTTTCCGTTAGGCGCAGGGTTTTTATTTCCAAATGGAAAGTACTATTCCACAGAAGCAAAAGGACATGAACGGTTAGCATACAACATTTTGAAAGATGTATATAAAAGAAATATTCTGGAAATTACAGACCCAGAATATATTCTGCAAACCGAATTTTCAGCAATACTGTTAAGGTATAGACATGGAGAAAGACTATTATACCTTCCTAAAATAGCACCACCTACACAAGAAGGAAAAGAGCTATTTCGAAGAGCTGTGAAGTTTTATTCTCATGAGGGTTTTCAGATACTAAATCTCTATAAAATAAATTTAGAAGATGAGTTTTCTATAGTTAGAGATTTTTTAGGAGAACAATACGAACAAATAAAAGGAATAAGTATACCAACAAATTATACAAATACCATTGTTTTAACAAGAGACAATACATATATGTATAATCCAGAAAGAACAGGAGATTAAAACAGTTTAAAATGTATGTACTAATAGTATATACAATAACATTATCAGAAATATAGAGTAAAAATTTTATAACTGCTATATAAGTTGTTGTAAAATTATTTGCTCTATATTTTTGTTTAATATAGAATAGAGCAGTTTAACTATGAATTATAATCATACTAAAACAAAGGAGGTAAAAAGTATTAAGTTATATTGCTTTATACAGTGGAAAGTATGATATAAGCTGCGGCAAGACATAACAAGTTGACGTCAATGGAATTATTTAGGAAATATGTAAACAATATGTCCAATAATATCAGGTATTATTGGACATATTGTAATAAAAGAAAAATAATAATAGCACATAATTACATAATAGGTTGACGGCTGAAAAGTTATTTTTAAATTATGTAAAGCAAGTCATACAATAAGTTTCTGCTATTAAAAATAATGCAAATCACAACTAATTAAGTAAACTTATCTACTAAAAACATATACACATTTATAAAAAAATATGTTATAATAACAATTATATAAACAGATACTAATACTAAAATAAATTGTGCAAGGGGGAAATATAAAAAATGAATGATAAAATAATAATTAAAGGAGCAAAAGAGCATAATTTAAAAAATATAAATTTAGAAATACCAAGAGACAAATTAGTAGTAATAACAGGTTTATCAGGTTCAGGAAAATCTTCACTCGCATTTGATACTTTATATGCAGAAGGGCAAAGAAGATATGTAGAAAGCTTATCATCATATGCAAGACAATTCTTAGGACTAATGGAAAAACCTAATGTTGAATCAATAGATGGTTTATCACCAGCAATTTCAATAGATCAAAAAACTACATCAAAAAACCCACGCTCTACAGTAGGAACTGTAACAGAAATATACGATTATATTCGTTTATTATATGCAAGAATTGGTGTTCCATATTGTCCTCATTGTGGTAAAAAAATAGAAAAACAATCAATAGATCAAATATTGGAAACAATAATGTCTTTACCTGAAGGAACAAAAATTCAAGTTTTAGCTCCTGTTGTAAGAAATAGAAAAGGCGAATATGTAAAACTTCTTCAAAACTTTCAAAAACAGGGTTTTACACGTGCTAGAATTGATGGTGAACCAATAGAATTGTCTGATGAAATTTCTATTGATAAAAAGAAAAAACATAATATAGAATTAATAATAGATAGATTAATTATAAAACCTGACATAAGAAGCAGATTAGCAGAATCTGTAGAACTTGCATTAAAACATGCAGATAATTTAGTTGCAATTGATGTAGCTTATATACCAAATGAATCTATAAAAAATCTTTCTAATATAGTAAAAACAGCTAATATAATAAGTTCAGATGAAGATTCAGCACAAATGTTATTTAGCCAAAATTATGCGTGTCCTGATTGTGGGTTTAGTTTTCCTGAATTGACACCAAGTCTATTTTCATTTAACAATCCATTTGGTGCATGTTCAAAATGTACAGGTATAGGTTATTTAATGAAAATGGATGAAGATTTAATTATTCCAGATAAAACTAAAACTTTATATGATGGAGTTAAAGCATTTGGTGCAAGTACTATGAAAAAAGGCGATACTATGGCAAGAATGTATTTTGAAAGTATTGCTAAACATTATGGTGTAGATATACGTAAACCAATAAAAGATTTACCTCGTTCATTTATGGAAAAAATTTTATATGGAACAGGTGACGAAAAAATAGATTTTGAATTTCAATCTGCTACAGGTACTCGTAAATTTACTCAGAGCTTTGAAGGGGTTATTCCAACACTTGAAAGACGTTACAATGAAACTAAATCACAAGGAATGCGTGATTTTTATGAGATGTATATGAGTAATAGTGATTGTGATGAATGTAATGGTGCAAGATTAAAAAAAGAAGTATTATCTGTAAAAGTTGGGGACAAAAATATAAACGAACTAACAGATATGCCAATAAATAAAATTAAAGAGTATTTATCAAATTTGCAATTATCAAAAAAAGAGGCTATTATTTCTGATCAAATTTTAAAAGAAATGCATAAAAGACTTCAATTTTTAATTGATGTAGGTTTAGAATATTTAACACTATCAAGAAGTGCAGGTACATTATCTGGTGGTGAAGCCCAAAGAATACGTTTGGCAACACAAATAGGTGCAGGTTTAACAGGTGTATTGTATATTTTAGATGAACCAAGTATTGGATTACATCAAAGAGATA